>ENA-OWPI01001848-OWPI01001848.1-marine-metagenome-genome-assembly--contig:-NODE-1848-length-21831-cov-12.177806_pt1 | contig 21831 bp, 23 predicted proteins | sample MGYA00238138_ERZ651775 | MGnify/ENA primary metagenome ERZ651775 (study PRJEB26906, sample SAMN06265043) | marine metagenome | isolation source: Helgoland LTER site | place: Germany:Helgoland, sampling...
ACACACTCTATAATGGTCACTTGGTTCAAGCATCTCAACAAGGGATTATTTGGTAATAAATTACCTGCGGTACCGCTGTATCTAGTTAGGATGAATGCCGACTGGGGAAGATGTTGGGCGAACTGGGATAACAGGAAGTGTAGGAAAGGCACATACGATCAGAGTGTGATACCTTATGATAAGACTGAGGTTACCTTTGCAATAGAGTTACACAGCAAGTATCCTACCTTTCGAGACTTCGTGGAAACACTGGCACACGAGATGGTGCACCTATACCAGATGACGGTGCTGAAGGATCCTTATTCGAATCACAACGCAAACTTCTTTGCCTTTAGAAATAAATTCAAGAGTGCTGGCCTGACCCTATCAAGAACCGGCTAGTACGGTATCTTCAAACTGTTTATAACTTATTACTTTTGAATTCCCACGATCGGTTCCTGTCTGTAGATAATTCATGAAGTCTGGAGGACTATCATGCACCACGGTGTAGTTGACGTACGGTCTCATCTTCAACATGTCTCGGAACTGTTTCAACCAGCCATCGAATATCTTATCATCATTGCGTTCGCCATAGTAGTCCGTGTCTTGGTATATGTTGTTCAGTTCTCCATTGCCATACTCTCTGAAGTCAAACCCAATCAGGTAGATGTTCTTGTGTCCATGAACACCCGCGGTCCAGAATGCCGCATTGCCGGATATCCAGTTTGGATTGTTTGGTATGAGATGTATCATGCCCTTGCTCTCTTTCCTGTTTGCCTGCAAGGCCGGTGCGTAGTGGATGGCCTTCAATCCGACCTCGTCCTCAATCATCTGCATTGACATATTTGTGTCCACGGAGAATATGTAGTCAGGGATGAAATCCCTGTACAATGCATTACATCCGTAGGTCTGTCCGGTCTCTTTCAATCTGTTTAGATCAAAGCCTTTCCTAGACGGACCGTTGCCGATGACGTAGGCATTGCCCCTTGGAACTGCTTTTACTCGATCCTCAAAGAAAGCAGTCTCTTGTATTTTTTTGCCGTCACGTATGATGAGATTTGTGTTCACATTTTCTCCTTCGTATGGCTTCCACTCGATTGGATCAATTTTCATAATTTTTTTTTTGTAATTTCAATATGATATTTTTATCGTCAAGTATTTTTTGTCCTAGTAAATAAAATCCTTTTTTACTCAAAAAATTAATTACCGTGTCAGATGTTGGATTATTTTTATTTGGGGGATTATCGTATCTGTTTGTCTCTCGTCCTATCCCCGTGGGTCTAACATTTTTAAATGCGTCTCCATCTCGATGACGTATGTGAACATGTTTGCAATTTACTTTAGAAAATAAATTTTCTAATTCTTGTCTCCAGTGTGTCCCCATCAAACAAATTACTCCATGCAACAGTACAATGTCTGTCTTTATCATATCCGGTAAGTCCTCAATATGGGCATATAGTTTAGTAGACAAATTTAATTTTTTACAATCAATCCTATGCGTTTGGTTTGGTTCGACTCCTATGTCGGTGGTCAAGTTAAATTCTTTTTTTGCTCTTGCAGTCAGAATACCTTTCCACATTCCAATATCGATGCATGTTTTATCTTGGAAAAAATCTCTATCATGTACCCAGGTGGTTTCCCAATGCCTTTCGCAATCTGACCACAATTGTGCAAAATTATTAAGTGTGTTGATGTCTGTCATTTATTTTAGATATCTTTCTTCTAGCCGACGTTTGATTCTCGCCCATGGCAATCCTACTTCTATCTCATTCTCGAACCATTCGGTGTATGACAACTTGTTTGCCCACTCTTGCCTATCGGGCATTTTGGGATTGTTGATGTTGGCCAGAGAATGATTGCCAACGTCATAGCATAAACTGTCTACAGATACAAACACAGGTATTCCGTTTATTACGGCCTCCATTGCAGGATTAGAACTATGATTAATCACAGCCCAAGCGTCTTTCAGTGTGTCTTTGAAGTTTGTGTCGTCTATCGTGTTGCTGTCCATCACAGGAGGTGCAAGGCTTACATGCTTGTATTTTGCAAAATCAAAACCCACAGGATTTCTAGGATGGGATCTAATCTGTATAGGCCTAGTTGTGTGTTTTCTAATTTCATTTATTTGTTGTTCAAACCAAACGTTCATGCTAGGCATACCGTTCCATTGTTCAGATGCATGATGTTGTCCTAATATGATTATATTGTCCCCTGTCTGTTTCCATGGTTTAAATGTATGATTGAACAATGGCCATCTTGTGTCGTCAACATCTTGATCGGCAAAATCCGCTTTCCTGTTAACTCCGTTTATTGCGATCTTAAAACTTTGATTCCTTCTCAGTCCGCCTACTTCCAGTACTATCACTGGCTTGTTTGCCTGTCTGTACCTTTCCCATATCTGTTTGTAGTTTCGCATCCTGCCTTGCCAAAGCACACTCCATATCACTGCCACGTCACCGTCGATCTCTTTGTTGATGTGTAAATCGTCACCTGTTGCCTGCATAGATTTCAAAAATTTCGCAAATATGTTTTTACTGTTAAGTGGGCCGTGCATGGGCCATGCTTCGATCTTCATCAGTTGCCCTGTTTGCCTTTGGCCACTTTGCTTACTATGTCCTGTGCTTGTTTGGGATCAAAACTCACACCACTGAACGGATCGTAGTTCTCAACGTTCTTCCAGTAGTCTTCGTTACGATCTCCACGTAGATCGCTCTTGCTACTTTTCCCTCGCACTTTCCTTTTACCTTTCATGTGGTCTACATATGCACCTAGGACACTGTTGATGAACACATGATTGCCTTTGGCGCCTGCACCTTTACCTATGTCTACGCCGTCGTTCGGTGCTATACGTTTTACACACTGCCAGAAGAGATAACTGTCGTGCCACTCTAGCTCTTGAAATATAGTGTCGTTGATGTATAATTTTGTCCAGTAGTCCATGAATTCTGATATCTTTGTATGCTTCATGTTGTAACATACCCAACCGCATTCTGGATACTTTTCACCACGTCCTAAGAAGTTTACAAGTTTATCTTTGGGTAATAAACCTGTGACAAACTCTGTTGTGATTGGTCGAAAAGTATAAGTGTCCGCATCTAGCCAAAGTATGTAATCTGTATCTATTGTTTTAATTGCATGATCCACTGCAAAAGTCTTGTGAGCGAATCTCACGGCATCCCATAGATAAGATCCTTTGCCTCTGTCATTTTTTCCTGCGTTTGGATCTCTACGCACACCCTTGGGTATTTCCTGCACTTCACCATTGGCGACCGGATCGTTTTTATGTCTCTGTTTAAATCTTCTCAGTTCAGGATTAACATCTTCGATGTTTATGAATTTAATTTTTGGATGCTGTAATTCTGGTTGCTCGCCTTCGTGATACGCATGTAATACTACATCGTCAGGCCAAAATTCGATGTGGCTATCTAACATCCTCTTTGCATACGCGGTCCATCTGTTGGGAGGAAATGTGGTTACTACTGCTAGTGTGGGCATGACTTTATTTAATTTGATATTTTTCCTTCCAGTTTTTTACTTGCCATTGGGGTAATAGTCCCTTGCCGGCCTTCTGTGATCTTTTCAATTGTGCCAATCTTTCTTTACCTATGCTTTTATCAAATGCATCGTTAAGTTTTGTGTCAACGCCGTCCATCAACCAATAGCCAATGGGTGTAGTCCATCCTGTTTTTACCTTATATAATAGATAATCTGGTAATTTTTTTTTGTATGTTTCTTTCACCAAAACCTTTGCTTGATTTCCTTTGAACTTGTGAGCTGACTTGATGTTCATACAATACTGCATAAATTCTTTTGAGGCAAAAGGAAATCGTCCTTCCATGCCGTATGCCATGCCATATGCATCATTACGTAAGAGAAATTGTTCAGGAACTTGTGTGACACAATCGAGGGCCATGTAAGATGCCGTTGGATCCTTTGGGTTCCACAGTTGATCACTGTAACATTTTTCTAATTCATCTATCAAAATTTCGTCATCTAGTGGTTCGTCCGTGATTGGAAAACTACCTTTCTTAACTCGTCCCATCCATAGGCCCAACAACTGTCTCCAAGATTTTGGTTTGTCTTCGCTGTGATATAAGTTGGAATATTTTGGATAGCCTCCAAACAGTTCGTCTCCCATGTCCCCTGCCATTGTTACCACTATGCCGTTGTCGGCCAGCACTCTGTTGGTGTAGCAGTTCATTGGGTTGCTTGGACTGTAGTTTGGTTGCTCCATGTAATATATGCTGTCATCCCATGCGGATAGATATTCTGTGGGTCCTACAACCACGTCATGATGATTGAATTTTTGTTCTACTGCAAATCTCTTGGCCACTTTTGAGTCACTGTTGTAATCTTCGTCTGCTTTGACCTCTGGCACAAATCTATTTGTAAATGTGTGTACTGTGTCTTGTATTTGATTCAGTTCATAAGCAACGATAGAGGAATCTATCCCTCCACTCAAGAAAACACCAATCTTTCTTTTTCCTATTGCACACTGACTTACTGTCTTAGAAAACATTTCTTGTAACTCGTTTTTTGAATAATCCTGATCTGCGTTTGGCCGTATGTAAATCCTTTTTACGTAATCAAGTGTTTTACTTTTGATATCGTATACTATTGTTTCTCCAGGCAACACTTTTTTGATGTTTGTGTACAGGGTGTTCCTTAATGGATTGGTTCCTGCTTTGGTCAACATACTACATGCTAGATTGTCCAGCATCCGAGCATCAGGAACAACATCTAGCATTCCTTTGATTTCTGATGCAAACACGAGTCCCCGGTCAATCTTTGCGTAGTACAATGGTTTAATGCCCACGTGATCTCTGCTGAGGGTGATTGTCTGATTTTTTACATCGTGGTATGCAAAGCCATGCATGGAGTCAATCTCATCAAGAAAATCTACGCCGTAACTGTCCAGCCCCCAGGCCAACAATTCTGTGTCACACCCTGTCGTGTTTTTAAAATTGTTGTACTTCTCTATTAATGAATTGTAGTTGAAAATTTCACCATTGTACACAAGGCGATTGCCCTTTGGTGTGAGCCATGGTTGTTGTGAATTGTTTGGGTCGGCCATTATGCTTAGAAGGTTGTGGCCCAAGGTCACGTCATCGGATGTCCATATATTGGATCCGTCGGGACCTCTGTGCTTACATACTTCTAGATAATCTTCTATGAACTTGGGATCGTTGTCCGTGATGCCGTATATTCCGCACATTACAGACCCAGTTTTGATTTGAACCTTTTGTAAACTGTGCCGTCTCTTATTTCTCGTATGCTCCACAGTTTATATCCTAGGTCGTATAGCCACTGTGTCCTGTCTGGCATCTTTGGTGTTTCTATATCGTTGAGATCCTTGTTACACACGTCCCAACACAGAGCTAGGTCTGATGTGCAGAAAGTTGGTATGCCTCTTATACAACTGTCTACACTGGCCGTGGAGTTGTGTGTGACAACTGCATGTGCATTTGTTATCGCTTCTTGGAAATGGAATCTGTAGAATTTCTTCTCATCACCTACAAAGTTTTGCTGTGTGAATTGCAGTTCCACATCTTCGGGGAACTCATCTTTACGTGCAACAATAGAGGCCACATGATTAGGATGTGGGCGGACTATGAATTTCCTGTCCGTGGCAGGCCTCAGTGTATCGTAGACTCCTTTGAACCATTCTATAGGATCAAGTTCGTTCATGCTCCAGTTGTCTTTGGGTTGCAGTACAAATATTATGGGATCGTGTTGATCAGATTTTCTCCATGGTTCGTATTTCACTTTGAATTTTTTGACCATCATGTCCCAACGATCACTGGGACTGTTGTCTGAAAGGAAGTTGCCATCGTTCATGGGTGTGTATAAGGATACCCTGAAATGATGATCTGGTGATGTTGATACATTGCCAAAACTAGATAGCAGTCCTCCATCAAAGGTTATCAATGGTATTTTCTTGTCTCTGCAATTATTTGCGAGCTCTCTACGTCTGCCTTTTGTGTGATGCATCTGCCGGTCGCCGCCATAACCAAACATGGCCGCCATGGGTGCTGTTGGCATCATCTCTCCTTCCACAGTTGGTCCTGATCTATTCTCATGTACAATCACTGCTTCGTCGCCCGCCGCTTCTATGCCTTCTTTAAGATGGTAGAGCAATTCGTAACTGTTGCCACGTTTACGATCTTTTACTGTTCTTCTAAATATTTCAACCTTCATTCAACATTCTCCATGCAGTGCCGTCCGTCATTTCTTGCATTGTCCAGTTATTATACGCTAGACTTGAAAATAATGCAATCCTGTCTCCATATCTGGGTGTTTCTATTTTAGTGAAATCAGTCTCCGATATGGGTGCGGCCGCACTGTTCTCTGAATCGCAGAACACAGGCACACCGTTGGTTAGGCTGGCCACCATGGTGTTGGAGTTGTAGGTCACAGTGGCATGGTAATCTTGCCAATCTATGTTGCCCTTATGTACTGTGGGTTTATCTACTTTTACAGTGGCACCCACGTGATCTATTTCTATTGTAGGGTTGTAAGGTTTTTCTCTTACATCAATTTCTCTGTCTGTGTTTTCTTTAAGGGTTTTTAATGTATTGCTCAACCAATCAGTGGCATTGAAAAAATTTGCTATTGCATTTGTTGGCGGCAATACTAGAATTTTTTTACCCTTGCCCCATGGTTTGATATCTTGTTTGAAATGCTTCTCGTACCTGTCAGTGGGTTTTTGTTGCAATATATTCTGGCAATGTTTGTTCTTTGTGATACGCAACCAGTGTGGACGGTCATGTGCATTTGTAAAGTATCCGTGATCCATGAAATAGAAATCTCTGTTAGCCTTCTCACACCATTTATACACTTCACCAGATCCTGCCAGTATGCCGTACATGGTCAGATTTTCTTTTGGTAGCTCTTTCAGATCACGAAACTGATAAATCCTTCCCTTGCCCGAACCATTAACAAAGGCATCTACATACCGTTGTGTACGTGGTTTGGTTGTGTGTATACCTGACAGCATTACTTCCTGTTTTCCTTTACTTCAAACATTTTACGTTTGGCCACTCTGTTAAATTCAGCAATTATATTAACGCTCCTTCTGTGTAGCACGGCATCTTTTCTAGAGGATACACTGTGTACACACCTTGTTGAATTATTGCAAAACACGACTAGTGTGTTTGATTTGTAAGGAACTGTCTTGACAACTTTTCCTGCTTTTTCATTTACTGCTCTTCCCCCGTTTTTATTCACTTCTAAAATGTTATCATGTGTTTCGTGTATTTGGAATTCACCGCCCGTGCTTTTATCATCCATGTAAGGCATGTAAAGTAGAGCCGCATATATCTCTCTAGGATTATCTATGTGTGCAGTCCTCGAACTGAAGTCGATTGGTTTGTGCATCACGATCTGACAATCAGTTCCTATCATGTCATTGCCATTATCCCATCCTCTCGGACTCAACGTGAGGTCCTCGACGTGGGGGACTAACTCGCCAAGAACTTCCATCATTTCCTTGTAAAACTCGATTGAAGTGTGGTACTCGGTGAATTCCTTCCATGCATTGGAAACTTTTCCCGGCTTCAACATCTCATCTGCTTTCAGTCTATAGCATATGCCTTGATCAAACGGTTCCGTGGACAGCAGTTGTTTTTCCGGCCATTCCTGTTCAAGTTGTTCGTACACGTCTTGGGGAAGTGCATCTTCGATAACAAAATGTGGATAAGGCTCTAGTATTAGTTCAGGTTTTTTCTGTAGGACTGAAAGATTCATTCGAGGTGCTCCATTATTTCAGGAATGTTTATTTTGAAATTGATCATGTCACTGAATCTTTTCACACCCTGTAATTTGTTTCCCTTCTCACGTGGTATCTGTACAACGTCTGCTAGGTAAAGTTTGTGTTCCAGGTTTAGATTGTGCGATAACAACGGATACACTTTCTTATGTAGCATGTTCTTGTCTTGAATCTCTATGACTTTTGTCCCAGGCTGGCACCATAATAGATTGACCATGCCTGCACCATGGGCCGCCAACACGTGTGATGCCTCTGCGAATGTTTTTATTTGATCCTTTATACTTAAGGTCTCGAGTGTGACAGTCTCCCATCCTTTCAGTTTCAGTAACAGCTCGTCTGAGTTCAACATCCTCCTTGTCTTGGCTCCGGGCCTCAGCACAACTATCTTCCTGTGTGGTTTCACTCCTTTGATGTTGGTCAGTCCTTTGAAATGTCGTAACCATGGGGCAAGTGCTGGAGTTGTTATGCCATCTCTGACATTACTCATGCTGGGCACTATGAGATGTTTGAATTGCCAGGTCTCGCCTTTTTTCATTACGACTATCTTGACATTTGGGAAAAGTTCTTTGCACACCTTTTCAAAATATGGACTGTGATTGGCCAACACGAAACAGTATCTACTAAAATTTGTTGACCATCTTTTCTCCAGTAATCTAAACTTGGATATGACATCAATCCAGATGTGCCATGGGTTTCCCTTGCTGTCGTCATCTACAGGTAACCAAACGTATGTGTCAGTCTCGTGGAAAAATTCAGTTACTGGAGGTAGATCCAAGTCCACGTGGTCATCCCATTCAGTCCAGAGCTTGTGGCTCTTGTGTGGCTTGTGTCTATTCTTGTGCGTCAGTTTCCAAACGTGATCCGTTATCAATTTGTTTTCTCTGGTCAACAACAATGGGCAAGTATGCACTTTACAGTTATGAAACTCCGCCACGAATGTTGGTAAACTTGTGAAGTGTGGATCTATAGAATCGTGGTAAGGCACAGTGTAGTTGTACTCCGGGTCTACGATTTCCCAACGGTCTAGGAAATACTTCAGCGAGTTTATGTTTTTTGCTAACATCTAATTAATAATTATGTTATAATACACTACTATGATATTATTCTCAAATGGTTGCAGTTTTCTCACACCCAGACCCAAAGACGGTGTGGACACCTTTACCAGCAAGTTGATTGCTGAAAAATATGGAATGGAACTCTCTAACCTAGCAATGGGAGGTAGGGGGAATACAAGGGTAAGTTTCTCATCAAAGGTATGGCTCGAACAGAACAAAGACAAGGACGTGTTTGCCGTGATTGGATGGTCTAGTGCCATAAGGAATGATTACATCACCGACGACGGTTGGAAGAAAGGACGCATATCAGGAACAGACCTCACTTGGCGTACTTGGAAGACATTAGACAATGTCAGTTTCATACGAGCAAACAAAGGATGGGATATTGAGAACAACCTAGCCATGAATTTTTTAGAAAATGTATTTGACTTACAGAATTATTTTGAACGTAAGCAAATACCATATGTGATGTACAACTCCCTACCTAACAATTTTGGTAACGGAACAGCAGACTTCAAAGTGATTAGGAATGCAATCAACATGGATAGATTTTTTAGTCCTGGGGTCAGTCACTTGGAATTTGTAACAGATAAAAATCTAATTGTCAGTCCAAACGACCCACATCCATCTGCAGAAGGACACCAACAATGGGCAACACAACTTATTGAATTTATAGATGCTAACAATTTACGCACCATTTAGTAACAAGAACAGTAAAGCATACGAAGTGTTTGACGGTGTGCAGAAGTCTTGGCCTGATCAAATTACAAAGTTAGATAATTCTGTAGAAACAGATCCTTTACCCAACTCGATGTTTTGGGGGTTTGTTGGCAACAATAGAGCAATGGTCAAAAAACTCGAAACACGTAACCACAACTACTGGTTTACTGATACTCCTTACTTTGGAAGATTTGACAACAACAATTTAAAACCAGACAATCATTATTGGCGTATGTGCAAGAATCAAATACATGCAACGTTCCTTAAGGATTGTAAAGCAGATAGATTTGAAAAGTTCGGGATGAAGATAAAGGCACCAAACTTTGCTGGCAAATATATTTTAGTGTGTCCGAGTTCTGCAGGCATCCACGACTATCTGGACAGGCCGAACTGGACGAACGAGACCATAGAACAGATCAAGAGATACACTGACAGACCCATCAAACTTCGACACAAGCCTAGGGGAAGGGGTACATCAGGACCAAGTGAGGCAAAAGTGCCCCTATCCGAGGATCTCAAGGAGGCATGGTGTGTCGTTACCAGTTGCAGTATAGCGGCCGTGGAGGCCATGTGTGAGGGAATTCCTGTCTTCTGTGATGATAAGAGTTTTGCAGTGGACGTTGGAAACGTCGGATTGTCAGACATAGAGAATCCTTACTACGGTGGACCTGAACCTTGGCTGTACAGTCTTGCCTACCAACAGTTCACACCTGAAGAGTTTGCAAACGGCACAGCGATAGAGATATTAATGGACAAAGGATTACTATGAGTATAGAACAACTATCCGATGGTCTATGGGTTCCGTCTACCGATGCACAGATAGAACAATGGCGTGAAAAAGGATATCCTTACATGCAAGACAATTGCCTTAATAAATTCCTCGAGTGGTGCAAGGAACACGAGCAGAAGTTCAATTTGGTAGTTGACGTGGGAACATGGTGTGGTACATGGACGTTATCTATGCAACAGTATGCAAAAAACATCCATTGCTACGAACCTAACAACTTACACTATGGATGCCTTGCAAGGAATGTAGGTTCATATGAAAATATCGAAACGTACAACCAGGCACTGGGCAATGATGATGGGTTTGTGAAGTTGACTGATGAAAGTGCCACTCAAAATACCAGAGTATTGATAGAAAAAGGACAAACAAAAATAAGCAAATTAGATTCTTTAGGATACAACAATATAGATTTAATCAAGATAGACGTGGAAGGTTTCGAAATGGAAGTTCTTAAAGGTGCCGAAAAAACTTTAGAAAATGTGCAATACATAATGATCGAATTGAATGGTAACAGTGAAAGATACGGTAGCAGTAAAAGAGATATCAAAGAGCATTTGAAATCTTTAGGATTTAAAGTGTTAATAAAAACATGGCCGGATATTGTTTATTATAGGGCATGATGTACGAATACCTAAAAAAATTGAAAGCGGAGAATAATTTTACACCGAGCAAGGTCCTAGACATAGGTGCCAACATAGGATTCTGGACCAAAAATGTCAAAGCAATATGGCCCGATGCAGAATACACTTGCATTGAAGCAGGACCAAAATATGAAAAGCACTTGAAAGAAATAGCCAACAACTGTCATATTGCTGTGCTAGGCGATAGCAACAGGGAAATAAAAATGTATCTACGAGAAATTGACAAGGGAAGCAAAAAGAAGATCACTTACACAAAAGGCTCGACGGTGTTCGGTGTTTTCAAAGATTTCGAGCTAAGGCAGATGCAAACATTGGACCAATTGGTCGGCGAGGATGCCCAGTTTGATTTAATAAAACAAGATGTGCAAGGTGCTGAGATAATGATCATGCAGGGTGCACCAGATATATTTACACGTGCCAAGTATGTCATTCAGGAAGTTAACCTATACAAGGATGAACAATTTCCTAATATGCCTACCGTGAATGACATGGATGAGTACATGTTTCAGTTAGGATTTGATAACAGTGAAGTTATCGAACAGAAAGAAAATGTCGAGCAGATAGATAAAGTTTATTTTTAATTTTACGTACTAAAAAGGTTTATTAGTTCCTTCTTCCAGTCATCCGAGTAGTCACAGTTTCTATAGCCGTCGAACCACGGTCCGCCTTCTGTGTAGTGTAGTATTTTTGGCGATCCGTCCGCTGGTTCTCTGTACCAGCCAACTAACCAATTGTAGTGATGAGGTAATGATCCAATATCAGAATCTTCTAGCCAACTAAATCTGTGTAAGTATTTGGGTGTTTGTTGGTTTAGAAATTCAGGAGTGAGGATACTATTTTTTGGATGCTCACAGTTCCAAAGGACCATGCTTGACCAATTTTTCCTTGGATAGACTGTTTGTGCTTGGCCGTCCATTTTGGTTGTTTCTTTTGGTGTGTAGTCGTGCTGTACACATACCACTGCTTTGCTTGGATCCATATACTTGACAAGTGTATGACTTGGAATTTTCCATAAGAAGTCACAGTCACAAAACACTGCCCAGCCTTTGTATTTGTTCAAGTGAGGAACAAAAAATCTAGTGAATGTAAACTGTGTAGTTGCAAGTTTATCTGGCTCACGTGTGTAGATACCTTGCTCTCGCATCTCGTTTTGTTTTAATGGTAAAACTTCTGCTGATGGATCTCTACGTTTGATAGAGTGTTCGCAAACTTGGTATGCTATGTCTTCTCTACTATCGTGGCCTACATATATTTTCACAAAGATATTTAACTATAAATATTTTTGATATGCAGGTTTTAGAACGGTGTAGGACAGTTGAGAAAAGATTTCCCATGGCGCCCAGTGGTGGCCCGGTAAGTCAAAAAGACGGCTGGACGAGACACAAACAGTACAGTACGCCTGATCATGTTAGGAAAAATGCAAAAATGTTTTGGAATTTTGGCGTGTCGAGGGAGATCAGATACGAGGTCAACTGCAGGAAGGACAACCGCACAGCAAAGATTTTGACCTTTGATCCAACTCCCTTATCAACGCAAACAACAGATAGTGCTAATAGAGGTGATTACAATATAATCCACACAAGCAAGGCCTATGACACAGTTCCGGGACAAACTAAGAAGTTTTATGATGTTGCCGGGGACGGAAAATGTTTTCAATTAGACGAGCCAGAGCAATATGAAAGCGTGATTGAAATACAGACAACAAACTTAAAAGAAATATCTAATCAACACGGGCGTGATGTAGATGTCGTTAAATTAGATGTTGAAGGACGTTGGTATGAGATGCTAAACGAAATACTAGATTTGTCATTGCCGGCAAAAGTGATTCTCTGTGAATGCGAAATGAACATAGGCGTTATAGATAAAAATTTTGATAGACTAGATGAGACCGTGGAAAAATATCAAAGCCGAGGATATAAAGTTTGGACAAATAGGGTTGGCAATAAAGAAAACATCGAACTTATTTTTACCAAAAATATATAGATTACTATTTTCTTCCTGAAAGTATCTTGTGTATATCTTGCCAATTATTCACCCTGATTATCCCGTCATGATTAAGGTCTTTGTTATATGGGTGATCTATTAATATAGGCTTTAAACCGTATTTGAGCCCGGCTACAGCGTTGGCAGGCTTGTCCTCGACCCAATATAGTCCGGTGTTGTGAAACTCGGCTAACGCACTGTCCTTGTCTGCTCCGGTGCCTAGTATATGGTAATTTGTGAATACATGCTCTCCAAATAGTTCACCCAATCTCCGTTTACGTAATTCCTGTGCTGGTTTGTCAGATGTCTGAGATGTTATTGGTATGAATGTCCACCCCTCTGCCGCTAGTAGTTTTACCCATGTCTGTGATCCAAGCATTGGACGTTGTGTGCCCATCCATGCACTTCTGTTGAACTCTCTTATTTGTATTCTTATTTCGTTTTTTGTTAACCCAAATCTTTCTTCCATCCAGTATGTGTCTTGCTTGTCTGGCAGTAATCTGTGAGGATGATATCTGGAACCTCTGTCGTCAAACAGTGTCTTTTGTAACATCCATTTTGTGAAATGGTGTTCCCATTCCAACAGCACACCGTCTACATCTGTGAGTATTATTCTGTTATTTGATATCGGCATCTTCCATTCCTGCTACTCTCAATTTAACAATGTTTGTTATCTGCCATTGTTTCTGATCTAAACCTTTGGTGATGCCTAACCATTGATTCCTTATCAATGCAAAGTCATTTATAATTTTATCCATGTCAACGACATCGTCTTCACCGTCCACATACTTCTCTGCGTCTCTGCTTGATAGTGCTCTGTTGTAATTTTCTAGGTATTTTCTAAAGGTCTTTGATCTTAACCTTCGTAATTCTATGTTTAGGTATTCTAGTATTGCTTCTAGTTGTTGTAGTTGACTGAATCTTTCTTCAACTATTCCAGGTAATGATGCACTGGCTCTTTCTAGGTTACCGTATATCTTGCACTGCTTTTTGGCTTCTAGTAATTCCTTATCAAAGTATGCTACACAGTCTGGTATCTTGTCTAGGTTTCTGCTAACTTCGTTGTACCAGTTTATCATTCATCAGCATCGCCGTAGCCCATGTCTTCAGATTCTTCTTCCTCGAACACAGTGTTAACGGCTTCCTCTAGTTTTGGGTCAAGCTCTGCAGATCCTCTGAGTACGTCATGCTCCACCCCTATGTCTTCTAGGCTTTTAATGAAGTCAATAGCAAAGTCTAGTTTCTGTCTTTCAGGGACGTAATGTATAATGGAGTTCCACAATCGTTCAATGTCGGCGTGATCAAAGTCTATCATTATTTTTCTTTTTTGGTTTTTGTTGTTTCAACTTCGATAGGGGCGTCTGTGTCTTCTACCTCTGTAGGCACCTCTTCTTTGAATTCTGCCATTATCATATCTAATTTATCACCTACCCACGCTTTTCTGAACTCTATGTGTTCTTTGCCTGCTTTATCAATGTATTTCAGTCTGTTTCCTGTCTGAACCAGTAGGCCTTTTTTCTCAAAAAGATCAACTAAACCACTATAGGGATTCATTCCTGTTTCGTATGGAATCTTGACTTGTACACCTTCAAAAGGTTTGGCATATCGAGTCTTCATAACTTTACAAGCGGCTCTGATACCCCTCACATCGGTAACTTTATTACCTGCTTCGTCTTCTTTTAATTTAAGTTTCTTCATTGCAACAACAATAGAACTTGCATAAATGAATCCTTGCCCACCTGATATCTTGTCATCTGGATCAAACATATCTTGTGATGCGTATGTGTGGTTGGTTGCTATAAGTCCCACATTCCAACTACCAAACATGTTCACACAGTTTCTTACAAGAGCAGTTAAGGCCTTAGGCTTTCTACCCAGGTCACCTTTCATGTCACCTGCTTCAAACTGATTAACGTCAGTTGGTGTAAGCATCATACCCAAACTGTCTATGACAAATAGCACTTTAGGTGCACCTTCTTTGTTGTCTGCATGTTGCTCTTTGTAACCTTTCATGAACTCGGAAACAGTTTTTGCAACGTCATCCACCATTGACATGCTTAACTTCAAAAGTTTGTCTTCTGATGTGTCCACTTTCAATGCCTGTAACCATTTCTCGTCTAGTGCGTTCTCTGTGTCGATTAGGATAACAAAGATGCCTTGGTCTTGTGCGTTCTTGATTATGTTACCTGACGCTATGTAACTCTTGCCTGCTCCTGATTCTCCTGCAAGTACAGTTACCTTACCTAGTGGAATTCCTTTGTTGAAGTCACTGGTCATCAAATAGTTCAATGCGTAATTTCCTGTTGATATCCAATCTGTGGGATCGCTGAATCCTATGCCTAACCCCTGGATTGATTTCGTAATGCTTTTTCTAAACTTTGTTGCGTCAAATACTTTTGTCATAATTTATATCCTTGTAATCAATATTAGCATACCTAGGCCCTAACGTCAATATCAGGGCCTTGGTAAAATGTCAGATTATTTTGCTTGTCTTGATCTTATCAGTTTCAAGATGTCCTCTGCTCTCTTGGCACTGTCGCCTGCTGGAGCCGCCGTTACCGGGGCCGCCTCAGGTTGTGGCGCTGGCGCAGTTACAGGTGCCGCAGTTACTGGTGCCGCTTCTGTTACTGGTGTTGCCGCTGGAGCCGATGCTGTTGGTACTTGTACCTGTGGCTTGCCTTGGTAGGCCATGCCCGCTGGTCTGAAGTACTGTCCATACTGCTCAAGATCATAAGCCTCACCTTCAACAGATTTCGCAAATAATTCTGCAATTATTTTAACTTCTGCTTCGGTTGGCTCTTTTGGTCTGAAGTCGCCTAGGTTGTGTAAACCATGTGTGTCGATTGCGGCTCTTTCTGCCTCATCTAATGCACGTTCTCTTCTTGACCATTTTGATGTAGAGTAGTCAGCATAACCACCTTTAGTTGTTTTAGTAATCCTAAAATCAACACCTTTCACGTAATCAGTTGGCATTTCTTCCATCTCTGGATCCATTAATGCTCCTCTGATAATGTTAAAGATCTGAGGTCCAATTATAAATCTTCTTACTGGATTCTCAGGAGTTGAGTCCTCTGCTAGTGGATTTGTTGTGACAAAACCTTGGAAAATGTAACTTTTCTTCTTCCAGTATTTCCTGCCCATGTCTTCCATGCTCTTGTCTTTGAACCATGGTCTAACTTCTGTCAGTACTGGACAAGTCTTGCCATACATCTCCATGCAAGGTACTTGCACTGTAACTGGTCTAGAATCTGTCTGACCTTTGATACCCGCGAAAGGTAACTTGATCATGTTTCTTTCAGTCCAGAAAAATGTGTTATTAGTATCCTTATCCGGTAAGAACCTAATGACTGCTTCTGAGCCTTCGTTTATATTCCAGTGTGGGTAGATGGCGTTGTCTCCGCCAGTGTTGGAAGTGGAGCGATTCACTTCTTGAGATTTTAACTTCGCTCTTATTTCAGCCAATGATGCCATAATGTAAGCCTCCTTTATTGTGCCTATGTTTGTTTTAGTTTGCCTAAGTGTATATTAGACATATAGTACATAATATACAACTATATTTATCAGTTGTCTACTGTTATTATTGGTAATATGGAGGTTTTATTATGCTATGTTGGCCAGCGTCTTGATTCTGTCCAGTTCCGTGTTGATCTCTTCTGCTTCCGCTTGTGCTTCTGCTGGAACTTCCATTTCTTCTTCTGAGAAGAATTCTTCAAGTTGTAAGCCTGCCATTTCTATGGCATCTTTCAGTGTGTACTCGTCGTCGCCAACTTTGAACTTGTCGCCTGCTTTCATGCCTGCCGCTTTGGCCTTTTGCACTGCCTGTGCGAATTGATTGCCTTCGCCTGCCATTGCTGGTTGTTTCATTTTTTTCATTAATTCTTTTTTACGTTGGATCATTGCTTGTACCGTTTCAGGATCTTTTGCTGTGTTGGGATCCATCTGTATGTCCTGTAATGCTTTTAATTTTTCTTTCCTGTCTTCTTCGTCTCTGGGTTCTGTTGTATATTCATTAACAGTTTCATCTACCCATGATTCAAACGCTTCTGTCTCTTTTGCTTTGCCTTTGATGTCTTTCTTGGGACTGAAATCGGCAGGATCCATTCTCACTTGATCCGTGTATCCTGGTTCTGACTGCATTTTCTTGTAGTCGTCGATGTATCTCTTTGCTAGTTGTACTGCAATTTTTTTGTTCTTGATGTAGTCTGGTGTTGCTTTGAATGTTGCTGAATTTTCCTGTTCCATCTCGTCTGCAACTCTACTTGCAAAGTTCGCCACTCTGTCTTCTTCACCTGATTTAGTCAACAGTCTAGATGCTATGTCTGACAGTATAGAACTCAACATTGTGTTCTTGTTTGTGAATTTTGTAACTTTCAACATCTTGTCTGCTGAATCGTCTTTTCTCAAAACTAATTTGCTGTCTGGATCATTAAGGAAACTTTGCACTACTGCACCGTGGTCCACTGGTGCTTGTACAGGTGCGTCAATTGGTTCTGCATCTGGCTCTAGTTCGTTAACTTGATCCTCTTTTTTGCCTTTTAGTTGTTCTATCATGTCGTCGAATGTCATTTCTCCGTCTTTATTTTCTTTTGCCTTTTGGATTATTTCCATTGCTCTGTCAACATGCTCTTCACCTACTTCATCTGTTACAAAATCTGCAATTCTTTTCAGAACTTCTTGTTCTGAATTATTAATCAACATATTTTCTAATGTACCAAGTATTTCGTATTCTATTTGTATATATTTTAAACTTCCACCCTTGCCATAAGTGATAACGTCACTTGCTTTTGGTTTTAAATCTTTTAAGTCTAATTCGTTAACTTGTTCTTCTTCTTTAGGTGCTTCTAGTTCACTCATTATTCTGTTTATGATTGGTAATGCATCTTCAACTCTGCTGTCTAGGTTTGTCATTGTGAACTTCTCTCTCATTTTGTTTACAGTTTCATCGTCCAGTATTTGTTCTTCTGATGTTTTGAAATCTTTACTTGCGTTCTCGTAGTGTGCTTGGTTAGAAAGGTTCTTCATGTAACCTCTTAGGTTCTCTAGTTTCAATTTTGTCTGCTCAATGATGTCACCTGCGTTGTCGTTCAACTGATCTTTGTTGGTAACATATCTTGAGAATGAATTTAATTTTGCTATGTCTTCTGATGTTCTAACAATGTGTTCGCCAAATTCATCATGTGGTCTTCCACCATTTGACACGTGTCTCATCATTGCTCTCGCACCTGCTAGGTGTGTCAGTGGATACTTGAATCTCTCACCGTCTTCGTTTTCTATGTATAGTGATTGTATCTGTCTTGATCTCGCACCTGGCACAGTCTCGTCAACTTTGCCTTTGTGTCTGATTATCAATTTTGTTTTGTTTAAGTTCTCGTAAGAACGTTTTGAAGTGCCTGTTAGGCCTTCTGTGACACCTGCTAGTTTAGTGATTCTTGCTAGTTCTTCTGACATTTCATCAGTATTTACCGTTTTGTTCGTATCTGCAAGATTTTCATAGTCCTGCTTCGTTAGGTTGTTTTTGGTGATATCTCTCACGTCAAACCTCATTTGATGTTCTACTGCGAAGTCTTTCAACTCCTTAAGGAATGCATACCACTCGTTCCTGCTGTCCTCGTCAATCTTGCTGACTAGATCCCTGTTGTAGTACACTTTCATGTTCTCACCGTCTGCTAGGCTGATGCTCACACTACCAAACGTGTCTGCGTCTTCCTGGAATTCAAACTCAAAGAATACTGCACTGCTCGGATCGGCTGTAGCGGCACCATTCTCATCACCTAGTCTGATGTTCGAGAACTGTGATCTTATCTTGTTGAATAGATCTTCGGAGTTTTTAGGGTTCATATAGTGTATTTATTATCCTGTGAACGATCCAAATATGGGCATTGGTGTTATCTCACTGGTCCTATCAGTCCATTTTTCGAATATCTTAGGGTCAAAATCCGCCAGCACTTTCATCATACGGGTCATTAACAAACATGAGCTGACTAGGTCATCATGCTGTCCCGGTTTGGCCTTGAAACTCATGCCGCTGGCCACGAAGTCTTTTAACTCTGATATAAGCAGTTGAGAATTGATCTTCATCTTATTGTTCTCTATAAGTTCTTTAAATTTTGTACACGCATCTATCTTGTGTTTTGCTGTGGTGTTGAATCCTCTTCTAAATTTTCTTCTGTGTCCTTTCCTTATTGGCTCTGACAGGAACATGCCCTGTATGTTTTCTTCGCCTATGTCCATCACCCTTAGCAGGGCCGCCTCTCCGATTGAGTTGTTCTCCATTGAATAGAATATCTGTGGTGTTGCTGTTGCATCTTTTTCCATGATTGCATCATGAAGATGTTTTGTTATTCCTTGCAGGATTCTTACCTGTTGATTCATTGGTGTTGTGTTGTGGTGCCATTCACCCACTTGCTCGAACGTGGGTAATTCAAAAACTTGTATTGCGGCATAGTCTCCACCTGTTCCCATGGCAGGATCTAATGATACCATGTAGGTCATTCCTGGCGTAGGTCTCTTGAACCAACGTACCTGTCCTGTTGTCTCCACAGGTGCCGCGGCCTCCATGTCTGCTAGGTGTATACTGTCTATGAGTGTTTCGTCGAAGATCAAGAATTCACATTCGTGTTCCCTTCTAAATCTCTCATCACCTATCCTGGCCTTCTCCGCTTCCGCCCACTCTTCGTTCCTGTCAGGGTGTTCTGACCAATGTGCTTTCATGGCATAGAAACCGTTTGTACCTATCAGTTTGTCATTGCCGTACTCGTCAAATCTTTTGTTGGCCTCCTTCCAGATCAATGCGAACTGATCTTCATCTGAGTTGGGTGTGCTGGTGATCATGCACTTACCACCAGTTGATAATGTGGGTGACAGTGATGTCCAGAACTCTTTGGCCTTCTCTGGTGGTTGCACGAATGCAAACTCATCACAATAAATTAGCGTAAGTGACATACCCCGTCCTGTGTTCTCAGTTGTTGTGGTTGCCATTATCTTTGAGCCGTTGTCAAATTCTATACTGTTCCTGTTGTACTGTGTCACGCCTGCTTTGATCCAACTGGGTAACATCTCATAGGCATAACGCACCCTTGACATGATATCTGATGCTCCTGCGTATTTGTGTGCCGCGATTAGTATTTGTGAGTCTGGTCTAAACATGGCATACCAAATAAGGAAACCAGAGGCACAGGTAGTCTTTCCTGTTTGCCTGGGTAACATGGCAATTGAAAATCTATGATCGTTGTAACTGTTGATCAGTCTCTCTTGGTATGGGAATGGGTGGAATGGCATTGATCCTTTTACCGGGTGCTGTATCTTCATGAATGTTTTCATAAAAAACAAAGGTCCGGTTTTAGTATCCATGCACTTCTCAAGTTGTTCTACTTGTGTCTTGCTGTATTTGTGTTTCTTGTGCGCCTTCTTTATTTGGTCGCTATCTAGTGATACATACGCCATGGTGTAGTATTTAACGCTGTGATGGTACTTGGAAAAGTATTACTTTGCTTCTTTGTCTTTGATGGCTTTTTTCATTGGTTCTTTCTTGTCGCCATCTTTGTCCATGTCCAAGAAGTCAGGTTTTGCCGCTTCTTGATATGCTGTTTTGAAACTTTCGTACTGTGTTCTAAGACTGTTCGCTAACTCTTCCTCGGTGATCTTGTCCTCTGCCGCCATTGGGTTGTCTCCACTTGCAACTTTTGGATAAGTTTTCTTCTGTCTGTTTAATCCACCTGAGTGTTTGTTAAGTAGGCTGTCTATGTCTTGAACTTTCTCTTCTGGTTCGTTTGCGAATGTTTCCGCCGCTTTTTCTTCATCGGGAGCAGTCATCATGTCTCTCATTTTAGCCATTTGCATTGTACCCATTGCATCGTCTTGTTCAGGTTCTGCATGTGGTTCTTCAGCATTTGGCTCTTGGCTGATCATTGCTTGGTCAACTGGTTGCACGCCTGCTAGTTTTAACATTTGCATCATCATTGATGCTTCCTGTGGTGTGTCTGCTGATATTTTAATATCTTCTTTCACAGTTTCTTTTTTGTCTTCTTTGCCTGCTTTTTTATCTTGGTACGCTTTCAGGCCTGCTGGCATCTTGCCTTCGACTGCTTCTTCTGTTCCGTTGATTGAATCATAGAAACCTGCCAGGCTCTCGCCGTGTTTCTTTAAAAATTCTTCTCTTGAAAGTTTCTCTGCCTCGTCATGCAAGTAGTCTTTCATGCCACCTTCGGTGACTTCTTTTGGATTTGTTCTCTCAACGTTGTCCACTGCGTCTTTCACCAATTCAGGTTTTGATTCTGCTATTTCTCTTAATTTTGTTAATACGTCGATCATTTCCATAACTATTTCTTTCCTTCTATTGGGTGTGCTTTTGTGATTTTTGAGAACGGACTTGGTGTTCCTACTTCTTCTTTGCTCATTATGTTTTCTTTTTCTTTTGGAGCATCTTTGTTAACTTCTCTGTCTTTTAATAATTCTTTTAGCAATCCCATGTTTGCTTTTGTAGAATGGAAATCTTCTGCATTCACTTTAGGTGCATCCTTGTACTCGATGTCTTGTAATTTGTTTGCGTATTCTGATTTCTTAGCAACCTGCATTTCATCTTGGTATTGTTCTGTAGGTTCGCCTGGTTTTCTCACAACTATGTGTGTTGCTGGAATCCTTAATAAGTCTGAAAGGTATTCATGCATCACTCTCGGTGACTCTGGATAGTTTGTCGTAACATCAAAGATGGTCACTTGCTCATTGCTCAAGGCAGGAAAATCAAGTGGCAGTGTCATGATAGGTGTGGTCTTACCTGCTGACATGCTGGCGAGATCAAATTTTTGTAGTGCTGTTTCTAAAGCATTCTTGTCTATGTCTTTAGATGCCCCTGCGATCTTTATTTTGTAGTCATATGACTTTGTTGATTCTGTTAGGTAG
>ENA-OWPI01001849-OWPI01001849.1-marine-metagenome-genome-assembly--contig:-NODE-1849-length-21831-cov-3.289556_pt1 | contig 21831 bp, 21 predicted proteins | sample MGYA00238138_ERZ651775 | MGnify/ENA primary metagenome ERZ651775 (study PRJEB26906, sample SAMN06265043) | marine metagenome | isolation source: Helgoland LTER site | place: Germany:Helgoland, sampling...
CGGTCCTTTTTGGGCATGGGAGCCAAATCGATTGTGATCTGTCCGCCTAGGCCGCGCAGCCGCAGCTGTTTAGGCAGTTCTTTGGCACAGGCAAAGTTGGCGCGTGTGCCCGCTGCAAAAGAACCGTCCACACCGGTGTTTACATCCACCGCAATCAGCGCACGTGTCGGCTCAATTGCGAGCGAGGCTCCACCAGCAAGGCGCACTTCGGGCTCTCTCAGTGCGTCTAATGCCTCAAGAACACCATGGCTTTCAAAGCTGCCCGCATCGGTCACAACATCGGCGGGTTCAACCCAGTCACGCCACGCTAGGACATGCGGGCCGTCGCCTTCGGTCAAAGTTTCGGGTTCTGCGGCTGTGTCGTTTACAACTGTCTGCGCCAGATCAACCATCGCACGCAGATCTTCAGCGATGTCTTCATCTTCGGCTTCTTCGCAAGATGAACGCAGAATGAGGCCAAAGCCGAGGCCTGCCATTTCTTCTTTTGCAATCATCATCAAAGCGTCGCGTCGTTCATCTTCCCGTATCTGACGTGAGATATTCAGGCCTGGCGCGTCCGGCGTGACAATCGCATAGCGTGACTTAAACATCAGCTTGGTCGTCACGGGCAAGGCCTTGCCCTCATCGGCATAGCCTGTGAGTTGCACAGTCAGCATGTCGCCCGGGGCAATGCCCTTGACCTGTTTCAAAAAGGCATTGCCGTCGGGCGTTTCCAAAAACATCCCACCTTGCCCTTTCTGGGGCTTGGTTGCTCGAGCGCGATAGACCGTTCCTGGCCGGGGGGCGTCCGCATCGATCAGAAGATCGTGGAGTTGCCCGTCTACCATGAGTGCCGCTGCTTCGCGTGCACCGAAATGGTCTAGAATAATCTGACGTCCCTTCATGGGGTCCTCCAAAGGGGATAGCCCGCGGCTTGCAACAGCGCTGCGGTTTCACTGAGTGGCAAGCCAACAACGCCCGTAAACGAACCTTGTATCCAAGGTATGAGCGCCCCAGCGGGCCCCTGAATTGCGTAGCCGCCAGCTTTGCCTTGCCAGTCATTTGTAGCAAGATAGCCTGCGATCTCGCTGTCGGAGAGTCGCTTCATCTTGACTGTCGTGACAACGTCGCGCTCCCAGAGCGTCTCGCCTTTCTTCACAGCCACAGATGTAATGACTCGGTGACGCCGTCCAGAAAGCTGGCGCAAGAAACGCTCAGCCTCGGCGACGTCTTCTGGCTTGCCCAAAATGCGCCGCCCGAGTGCCACGGTGGTATCCGCGCAGAGCACGATCTCATCCAGCGCAGCTACAACGGCCTCGGCCTTCTCCCGCGCCATACGGGCGCAATAGGGGCGGGGCAGCTCGGCCTTTTGCGGTGTTTCATCAATATCTGGCGGACGAATAGCATCGGCCACAACGCCGATTTGCGCCAGAAGTTCCTTCCGACGCGGGCTGCCTGAGCCGAGGATCAGTTTCATGCCTATTTAAAGCGGTAGTTGATCCGACCTTTCGTCAGATCATACGGTGTCATTTCCACCTGAACTTTGTCGCCAGCCAGAACGCGGATGCGGTTTTTGCGCATCTTGCCTGCCGTATGTGCGATGATCGTATGGCCGTTTTCCAGCTCGACCAGGAATGTCGCATTCGGCAGGAGTTCCTTTACGACACCGGGGAATTCGAGCAGTTCTTCCTTGGCCATGGTCTCTCCTAGAGTTTCGCATGCCAGTCTTGGCAAGCGCGGCTTAAATGCGCCTATCAGCGCGGTTTTTCAAGGACTTTCTTAGGTCAAGGCCTCCAGTGTGACATCTGAGGCGCGTGGGGCCTGCTCCCCCCAATGCAATGCATTGAGAACATGGCCATCGGCGCGGACATGTGCGATCTTGGCCCTATCCACACTGGCATAGGTCCAGCCTGCTTTGTTCAGGTTCCCTTCCGCCAAAACACCTGTGGGTGGAAACCCCTGATCCATCGGGCCAAAGATCCCGCCCATTCCAGAGTTGCTCTCGACACCGAAGAGGCGCGGTTCATTGCCAATCAGGCTAGACATGACGGTGACGCACTGCCCCTCAAGTGCGCGCGCCATCGCACCAACACGTACCCGCCAATACCCTTCCAGCGCTTCGGTGCAGGAAGGTACGAGGATAATTTCGGCGCCGGCTTCGACCAGCGCACGCCCCAAAAGTGGAAATTCGCTGTCATAGCAGATGAGCACGCCGACTTTGCCGATTGCTGTCTCAAAGAGCTTCAATGGCCCGCCACCTGATACATTCCAATCATCGCGCTCAAAGCGGGTCATGATTTGCTTGTCCTGAAACCCAGCAACGCCCGTCGGGGTAAAAAGCCCTGCGCGGTTTACGGTTCGGGTGGCTTCCCGCACCGGTGCTGAGGGCGCAAGAATATGCATCGCAAATTCTTCGGCCAGATCGGCAAAGAGCTTGTTCATCTCAGGCTGGCGCTCACTCACGGCATCGATCGAGCCTTGGATGTCGCCTGCGGCCGTTTCGCCAGCAAGCGCTGCCAGCTCCATTGCGCCATATTCGGGGAAAACAACTAAATCCGCACCATTGGACGATGCCTTCATCACCCAGTCGCGCTGCTTTTGTGCATAGATTTCCCATGTCGAACACCAGCTGACAGGGTAGGCTGCAGTCGCAATCTTCATTGGCTCGCTCCAAAGCAAAGGCGGGGTTGAGATTGGATCATATGGCTTTTCAACAGTTCTTGAAAAGGCGAAACCCGGTAAAGTGCACGAAATTGACGTTGCGCCGGGGCTATTGCGTGAAAACTCAAACCCCTACACTATATGTCTATAGAGTGCCCAAAAAATGGGCCAATGGGGAGGAAATGCAACATGAAGTTTGGGTCACTACAAGACAGTTTAGACATGACCAATGAAATGCCGTGGAGTGCACGTGATGTGCCAACCACGGTTTATGAAATGCTCGCAGGGACGGCGGCAAAGTTTCCGGATCGTCCTGCCATAAGTTATCAGCTCATGTCTGGCGCCACAGATAAGGCCGAGACATTGAGCTGGAGCCAGTTTCACGATCAGGTCTGTCAGGCCGCCAATCTCTTCCGCAGTCTTGGTGTAGGGGAAGGCGATGTTGTCGCGCTTGTCTTGCCAAATGCCACGGAAACAGCCGTTGCCCTGATCGGCGGTATGACTGCAGGTATCGTTAATCCGATCAACCCACTGCTTGAGCCAGAGCAAATCGGCGCAATTCTGCGCGAGACCAAAGCCAAGGTCGTGGTGACCCTGCGCAACTTCCCCAAAACAGACGTCGCACAGAAAACGGCAGAGGCGGTTAAGCACGCGCCCAGTGTGCACACGATCCTCACGGTGGATCTCAACCGCTACCTCACCCCGCCAAAGAGCTGGATCGTCCCGCTCGTGCGTCCTAAGATGAATGTCAATCATCACGCGGATGTAAAAAGCTTCAACGCAGAGATGGCAAAACAGCCAAAAACACTCAGCTTTGAAGATCGCAAAGTCGACCGTGTCGCAGCCTATTTCCACACAGGTGGGACAACGGGGATGCCAAAAGTCGCGCAACATCTCAACTCTGGGATTGTGTACCAAGGCTGGCTCGGCCAAGAACTCTTGTTTGACGAATACGAGAGCGTCATGTGCCCGCTTCCACTGTTTCACGTCTTTGCCTGCCACGTTATTCTCATGGCTATGGTCAAATCAGGTGCTCACGTGGTCTTCCCGACACCTGCAGGCTATCGCGGTGATGGCGTCTTTGATAACTTCTGGAAGCTTTGCGAGCGCTGGGGCACGACATTCATCATCACAGTTCCGACGGCGGTCTCTGCTTTGATGCAGCGCCCTGTGGATGCTGATGTGTCCAAGGTCAAAAACGCCTTTTCAGGCTCGGCTCCGATGCCGCTGGAACTCTTCAACCGTTTTACAAAGTCGACAGGCATTCAGATTATTGAAGGTTACGGTCTGACAGAAGCAACAGTTCTAGTCTCGATCAACCCTGTGGATGGGGAAAAACGCGTGGGCTCTGTCGGGCTTCCATTCCCCTACAATGACGTAAAAATCATTGCGCAGAAAGGTGATGGGCCTGTCGAATGCGCCCCTGACGAAATCGGTGAAATCTGTGTCGCGGGTCCAGGCGTCTACGCGGGCAACACCTATACAGAGGCGGATAAAAACGTCGATCTTTACTACCATGACAAATATCTGCGTACAGGTGATCTTGGTCGGATTGATCCAGAAGGCTACATCTGGATCACTGGCCGTGCGAAAGACCTGATCATTCGTGGCGGTCACAATATCGACCCTGCCGAAATTGAAGATGCGCTTCTAACCCATCAGGACGTTGCTTTCGCAGGCGCAATCGGCCAGCCCGATGCCCATTCGGGTGAGCTGCCCTGCGCCTATGTTGAGCTGGTGGCCGGTGCAACAGCTACGGCGGATGATCTTATGGCCCATGCCAAAAAGCATATCCACGAGCGAGCGGCGATCCCCAAGCATGTTGAGGTGCTCGTCGAGCTTCCAAAGACGGCTGTGGGAAAAGTCTTCAAGCCGGATCTGCGCAAATCAGCGATTACGCGTGTCTACAATGCGGCACTTGAAGAGGCGGGAGTCTCTGCACGTGTCACATCAGTCGTTGATGATAAAAAACGCGGCCTCGTGGCCCAGCTCACGGCCAACAGCGCAACAGAGGAAGAGGTGAGCCAAGTCCTTGGCAGCTTCGTGCGCCCGTGGGAATGGACGTCTTGAGCGGATAGTATCCGCCGTTAGAACAAGAGCGAGCCGCAGGAGACATCTTGCGGCTCGTGTCTTTTGCCCTAAAAGTTGTTGATGACGTCACCCAACCGCAAGGCTCCCCCAATGTCAGACAAAAAAAACATTCTCTTCATCATGTTTGACCAACTGCGCTGGGACTACTTGAGCTGCTATGGTCATCCACATCTTCACACCCCAAACATTGACTGGCTCGCAAGCCAGGGCGTGCGCTTCAACCGTGCCTATATTCAGTCGCCCATCTGCGGCTCCTCGCGGATGAGCACATATACGGGCCGCTATGTGCAGAGCCATGGTGCAAGCAACAACAAGATCCCGCTCAAGGTCGGCGAGCTTACTCTGGGCGATCATTTGCGCGCGGCTGGTGTCGACAGCTGGCTGATTGGCAAAACCCATATGGAAGCCGATGCCGAGGGCATGGCACGCCTCGGGCTTGAGCCAGACAGCGTGATCGGGGTGCGCGTTGCGGAATGCGGCTTTGATGTTTTTGAGCGGGATGACGGCATGAAGCCCGAAGGTCCAGAAGGCGAATATGACCCACGCGGCGCTCTGGCCTATAACGACTGGCTGCGCGCCAAAGGCTACGAAAGTGACAACCCTTGGCACGACTTTGCCAACTCTGGCCTTGATGAAAATGGCAACGTTATCTCAGGCTGGTTCCTGAAGAACTCGGCCTATGCCGCCAATATCGAAGAGTCCGACAGCGAAACACCCTACCTGACGGGCCGTGCAATGGAGTTCATAGAGAGGGCCAAAGGTCCGTGGTGCGCACATCTCAGCTATATCAAGCCCCACTGGCCCTATATCGTCCCTGAGCCATATGCGTCTATGTTTGGGCCCGAACATGTCTTGCCTGTCGTCCGCTCTGATGCGGAACGTCAAACGGCACACCCTGTTCTGAAAGCTTTCATGGATACGCCAGTCGGACAGTCTTTCAGCCGCGATGATGTGCGAGAGAGCGTAATCCCTGCCTATATGGGCTTGATCAAACAAGTCGATGACCAAATGGGCCGGCTTTTTGAGTGGCTCAAAGAAACAGGCCGATGGGACAATACCGTGATTGCTCTGACCTCTGACCATGGTGATTTTTTGGGCGATCACTGGCTTGGCGAAAAGACGTTCTTTTATGAACAAAGCGTTCGGGTTCCGCTCATCATCTATGATCCCAGCCCGCAGGCCGACGCCACCCGTGGCACAGTCAGTGAAGCCTTGGTGGAAAGCATCGACCTCGCGCCAACCTTCCTTGAGATGTCAGGTGGCAAGGCGCTGCCCCATATCCTTGAGGGGGAAAGCCTCGTCCCCTTGCTGCACGGGACCGCTCAGGACACAGAGCGCAGCTTTGTTATCTGTGAGTACGACTACTCTGGAGCACCCGTCGCTCGGCTTACAGGAGCAAGCGTTTCGGAAGCCAACATGTATATGGTCGCCGACGCCCGCTACAAACTGATCCACTTTGAAACAGGCGATAGGCCGATGCTGTTTGATCTGGAACGGGATCCCGACGAGCTCGTCGACCTTGGCGCAAGCGAGGCCCACGCCAGTATCATCTCGGCTATGTATGAGAAACTGCACAGTTGGACACGCCGTGTCTCCCAACGCACCACGATCAGCCATGACAGCCTTATTGCGCGCCGTAGCCAGCGCAGCACCAAAGGCATCGTTATTGGCGTACCAGAGGAGGGTGATATGGCCGCAGAGCTCACGATTAAATACCGTGGCCTGACCGCAAAGCCCTGGCAGGACATCAAGAAGAGTTAGGTTTGTCGACGCGCATTCGCGCGCCGACCGGCTGGGGGCTTTGCCCCCAGACCCCCAGGATATTTAGAGAAAGAAAAAGACCTGCCGGTTAGCCGAGCAGTCTTCGTGCGATCACTTGCGCCTGAATTTCTGCGGCACCTTCAAAGATGTTGAGGATACGAGCATCACAGAGGATACGACTGATCTGGTATTCCAGTGCGAAGCCGTTGCCGCCGTGGATTTGCAGCGCATTGTCGGCAGCAGCCCACGCCACCCGGGCACCCAGAAGCTTGGCCATCCCAGCCTCAAGGTCACAGCGGCGATCGTTGTCTTTTTCCCAAGCCGAGAAATAAGTGAGCTGCCGTGCCACCATGATCTCAACGGCCATCATTGCGAGTTTGCTTGCGACTCGGGGGAACTGGATCAGTGCCTTCCCAAATTGCTTGCGGTCCTCGGCATATTGCAAGCCTACATCCAGTGCAGATTGGGCTACACCCACAGCGCGCGCAGCGGTCTGGATCCGTGCGGCCTCAAAAGTTTGCATCAGCTGCTTGAAGCCCTGTCCTTCTTCGGAGCCCAAGAGGTTCGCGCCTTTCACTTTAAAGCCGTCAAACGCCAACTCATATTCTTTCATGCCCCGATAGCCGAGAACCTCGATTTCGCCGCCCGTCATGCCCTCGGTGGGGAAGGGAGCCTCATCGGTTCCCGGCGTCTTCTCGGCCAGAAACATCGACAGACCTTTATGGTCGGTGCTGTCAGGATTCGTGCGCGCGAGAAGTGTCATTACATGTGTGCGCGCCGCATGGGTGATCCATGTCTTGTTGCCAGTGATCTCATAGTCTCCCGCCTCGTTTTTCACGGCACGTGTGCGCAGGGCGCCGAGGTCGGAGCCAGTGTTTGGCTCGGTAAATACGGCAGTCGGCAGGATTTCGGCACTCGCGAGCTTGGGGAGCCAGTGCTCTTTCTGCTCTTGCGTACCGCCTGCGAGGATCAGCTCAGCCGCAATCTCAGTGCGTGTGCCGAGTGAACCAACCCCGATATATCCGCGTGACAGTTCTTCGGAGACAACAACCATCGAGGCTTTGCTAAGCCCAAAGCCGCCAAACTCTTCTGGAATAGTGAGACCAAACACGCCCATCTCGGCAAGCTCTTCGATCACTTCCATCGGGATCAGCTCGTCGTTCAAGTGCCACTCATGCGCAAAGGGCGCGACCTTGTCCAAGGCGTAGCGACGGAATTGCTCACGGATCATCTCCAGCTCATCCTCAAGACCAGTCTTGCCAAAGGTGATCTCTGCTTTGCCCTCTTGCATCAAGGCCACGAGCGCCAAGCGCGCGGCTTGGGTATTGCCCTTTTCGCACAAGAGGCTCACTTCAGTGTTCATCAAAGTACGCGCGTCATCTTGCGAGAGCCCGATGTCCTGAAGGCGCACAACTTCGCCTTGGTTCATCTGGATCCCGCCGTAGATCTGCCAGAGGTATTCGCCAAACGCGATTTGGTGAATAAGCTGTTCCATTGTGCCAAACTGGCCATTGGCCTTCAGGCCTTCGGCCCATTTTTGCATCTGGCGCAGGCTTTCAACATACGTGGCCAGCCAAGCGAGCCCGTGCGCGGCTGTTTGGTTCTCTTCCAAGAGCTGCGCCGATACGCGGCCTTCCGTGCTCACATCTGTGCGTACGCGCTCAATGGCCTTTGCCAAGAGAGACTCGGCTGGGGCAACTGCCGCGCCTGTCAAAGTCAGCAAATCGGGAAGAAGCGTATCTTGAGCCATTGTCATATGTCCGTCCATGAGTGAATCAGCCTTTTTTCTCTGGTGAGCCGTTTTTAGCTATTATGCAGGTGCAGCGCAATATTGCTACGTTGCGCTGCGGCAAAATGATCAAAAATTACGCGTGTATTTTGATTTTTTGAGGCGTAAGACCTTGCCATGGATATTATTTCTTCTGGTCTTACGCCTGCTCTTTTCTGTCTGGCGCTTGGTGTGACGCTCCTCGCAGGGGTCGTCAAAGGCATGGTCGGCTTTGCGATGCCGATGATTATGATCTCGGGCCTTTCAAGCTTTATCGCGCCCGAGCTCGCGCTTGCTGCGTTGATATTGCCGACCGTGGCAACCAACCTTCAGCAGGCGTTTCGCCATGGCGCCGACGAAGTTTGGGGCGCGGTAAAGCGCTTCAAGATATTCCTTGTGGTCGGCGGCGTGTTCCTCTTGTGCTTTGCCCAGCTGGTGAATGTTATACCGTCACACATAATGCTTTTATCCATCGGCATAATTGTCAGCCTGTTCACAGCGATCCAGCTTTTGGGATGGTCACCGAGTTTTCAACATGCACCGAAGCGCTTTGAAGCGTTGTTTGGCGCTGCTGCAGGGGCCATTGGCGGCCTATCAGGAATATGGGGCCCTCCCACCGTGATGTATCTCAGCGCGCTTGATGTTGCCAAAAAAGAGAGCCTGCGCATTCAAGGGATTATCTATGGCTTGGGTGCGATCCTCTTGGTCATGTCCCATATCGGATCAGGCGTACTCAATGCCAAAACACTGCCCTTTTCGGTGGCAATGTTGGTTCCGGCGCTGCTTGGCTTGCAGATTGGCTTCAGGTTGCATGACCGCATTGACCAGAAAAACTTCAAGCGCCTTACGCAGATTTTTCTGTTCGTGGCAGGGCTCAACCTGATCCGCAAAGGCGTAATGGGCCTTTGAACGGAAAACGGCGCCTCCAAAGAGACGCCGTTCAGTATCTTGAAGAGTGAGGGTACCCCCCCACGCCATTAGCCGATAGCAGCCGCTTTTACATCTTCGTCGATGAATGGCAGGTATTGCTGGAAGTTCTCGGCAAACATTTCCACGAGCTTTTCTGCCTGTGCATCATAGGCGTTTCCGTCGGCCCATGTGCTACGTGGATCGAGAAGCGCCGCGTCGACGCCTTTGACGGTCACAGGAACATCAAAGCCGAAGTTCTCATCCTTGCGGAAGGTCGCATCATTCAACGACCCGTCAAGCGCCGCCGTCAGAAGAGCGCGCGTCGCTTTGATTGGCATACGTGAGCCTGTGCCATATGCGCCACCCGTCCAGCCTGTGTTCACAAGCCAGCAAGTTGCGCCATGCTTGGCGATTTTGTCGCGCAAGAGGTTGCCATAGGCTTCTGGACGGCGCGGCATAAAGGGCGCGCCAAAGCAGGTTGAAAATGTGGGCTCTGGCTCAGTCACGCCGCGCTCTGTTCCAGCAACCTTCGAGGTGAAACCTGACAGGAAGTGATACATGGCTTGTGCTGGCGTGAGGCGCGCAATGGGAGGCAGAACGCCAAAGGCATCACATGTGAGCATGATCACATTCTTGGGGTGACCACCAAGGGCAGTCTCCGACGCGTTTGAGATATAGTCTAGCGGATAGGCGCAACGCATGTTCGCCGTGAGGCTGTCATCATCAAAATCCAGCTCTTTGGTTTCTTCATCAAAAACCATGTTCTCAATGACCGTGCCAAATTTCTGCGTGGTTGCATAGATTTCTGGCTCGGCTTCTGCGTTGAGGTTGATGGTCTTGGCGTAGCAGCCGCCCTCAAAGTTGAATGTACCCTTGTCTGACCAGCCGTGCTCGTCATCACCAATCAGCGTGCGCTGTGGGTCAGCAGAGAGTGTTGTTTTGCCAGTACCCGAAAGACCAAAGAAGACCGCGGTGTCGACAGGGTTGCCAGTGGCGTGGTTGGCCGAGCAGTGCATCGGCATCACACCTTTTTCAGGCAGCAGGTAGTTCAGTAGCGTGAAAACAGACTTCTTGTTCTCGCCCGCATATTCTGTCCCGCCGATCAGGATCATCTTGCGATCAAAGTTCATCGCAATAACAGTCTCGCTGCGGCAGTTGTGCTTGGCAGGGTCAGCTTGGAAGCTCGGGCAGTTGATCACTGTAAAGTCGGCAATAAAGCTATTGAGCGCCTCGCGCTCTGGGCGGCGCAGCAGGTGACGGATGAAAAGGTTGTGCCACGCCAGCTCTGTCACCATGCGCACATTGATCGCCAGCTCCGGATCAGCTCCGCCCACCAAGTCCTGCACATAGTAGTCACGGCCCTTCATGTGGGCGATCATGTCTTCATAGAGCGCATCAAACCCCTCAGGGCTCATCTCGGCGTTGTTTTCCCACCAGATTGTGTCAGCCACAGAGGCGGTTTTGACAACATGTTTGTCTTTGGGCGAACGGCCCGTAAACTTTCCAGTGGTCACAAGGAATGTCCCGCCTTGGCCCAATTTGCCTTCGCCTGCTTTCAGCGCGGCTTCGACAAGCGCGGGTTCCATCAGGTTGTAGTAAACAGCGCCAAGCCCTGTGATACCTTGATCGTCTAGGGTGAATTTGGGGTTTACGCGTCCTGATGTCATGCGGAATGCTCCTTCGCCAGTTTTGGCAGTTCTTGTTAATGGGCGGCGCCCGAAGGCGGGGCCAAACTTGGCTTGCTCATAACATGACGGTTTTGTGTCGCAACAGGCGCAACGCCACAGTTAGCGCAATCAAGGCAAGTTTAGCGCAACCAGAGGCGGTATCTTGTCCCTATCAAAGGCAGAAGATGGAGAAAGTGAGGCAATTTAGCCATTTCTCAGGACTTTGTGAGACAAAATCGACTCACCTGACTAACTGATTCGCTTCAAGGGATTGATCAAAAGCCCAAATAAGGCAATGGTGGGTGAAAAAAGACGTGGCATTAAGAGTAGTATAAGGAAGAGTAAGATGTCTAAAATCGCCCTTGTGGACGATGACAGGAATATTCTGACATCCGTAGCAATGTGCCTAGAAGCCGAAGGCTTTGAGGTCGAAACATATCACGACGGTCAGCAAGCGCTTGACGCGTTTAACAAAAAACTCCCCGACATGGCAGTGCTTGATATTAAGATGCCTCGCATGGATGGCATGGATTTGCTCCAGCGCTTGCGTCAAAAAACAACAATGCCTGTGATTTTCCTCACGTCAAAAGACGATGAGATTGACGAGGTTCTCGGCTTGCGCATGGGCGCTGATGACTACGTCAAAAAGCCATTTTCCCAGCGTCTTCTTGTTGAGCGCATCCGTGCGCTCCTGCGTCGTCAGGATGCGATTGCAGGCGAAGTGATCCCCGAAACAGAAGAAACCAAAGTCATGGACCGTGGCGACCTCAAAATGGACCCGCTGCGTCATGCTGTTGCCTGGAAAGGCAAAGACGTCTCTCTAACGGTGACAGAATTCTTGTTGTTGCAAGCGCTCGCACAGCGTCCTGGATTTGTGAAAAGCCGCGATCAGCTGATGGATGTGGCCTATGATGATCAGGTCTATGTTGATGACCGTACAATCGATAGCCATATCAAGCGCCTGCGCAAAAAAATGCGCTCAGTTGACGAGACATTCTCGGCGATTGAGACACTTTATGGCATCGGTTACAGATATAACGAAGAATAATAGCCGAGAAGGGCAGGGCCAAGAGGATGGCGGTGCAAAACATGGCACCAGAGCGAAACGGTGATGTGGTTCTGGGCGATGATTTTATCGCTCAGCGCAGCACGGTTGATGAGAATATCCGCGCGCGCCGTGAGCGCCGCGGTTTTTTCTCATTGCGCCGTTCACCGTTGGCTCGAAAAATCATCACGTTTAACCTCATCGCCATGTCGCTCCTTCTGGCGGGAATTCTATATCTCAACTCCTCACGTGACGGCTTGGCGCTTCAGCGCGCCAAAGGGCTGATCAGCGAAGCCGAGCTCGTCGCTGATGTGATCGAAGCGCAAATGCCCGTGGGCGCCCCCGTCAATCTCGCGACAGGAGATGGGATTGATCCCGAGGCTGCACTGCAAGGGCTCGATCTGCGAGAAGGTCTTGAAGTTCTGCTTTTTGATCGCGCCGAAACCTTGGTGGCGCGCATGGAAGGCCGCGGTCTGAGTGCCGATCTGGAAAGCGTGAACGATGAGCCCGCGACGACCTATCTCACAGACGGCCTCAATGCGCTCTGGTCTTTCGTCTCCGCACCTGTTGGCGGCGGGAAGGCGGAGCAGCCCCCCCTCGAAGTGATGGCACGCAGTATCGTTGTTGGCGCAATGGGTGGCCAATCCCAGATCAACAATGCTCTTGATACAGGCGGCAGCTTCACCGTGGCGACACCCGTGCGCCAAGGCCAGAACGTTGTGGGCGTCGTTGTGCTCGCCTCTACATCAGGTGAAATCGATTATCTGGTAAGGCTAGAGCGTGAGCGAGTGCTCCAGATGTTTCTTGTTGGTGTGATTATTTCGATCGGCCTGAGCCTCGTGCTCGCCTCCACAATCGCAAATCCGCTAAGTGATCTCGCCGCATCTGCCGAACTTGGCCGTGACCGTGACAGCCGCAATGTCGCCCCTGGCCGCATCCGCATTCCCGATCTTACGGCACGGCCCGACGAAATTGGCCGCCTTTCAGGGGCTCTGCGCGGGATGGTCTCTGCCCTCTATGACCGTATCGACGCGAATGAACAATTCGCAGCTGATGTTGCCCATGAAATCAAAAACCCGCTTGCCTCGCTTCGTTCAGCAGTGGGGACACTCCGTGTCGCAAAGCGTGATGATCAGCGCGACAAGCTCCTCAGTGTGATCGACCATGACGTTCGCCGCCTTGATCGTCTGGTGAGTGATATTTCCAATGCCTCAAGGCTTGATTCAGAGCTTGTTAAAGAGGAGCAGGAAGAGTTTGACCTATTGAAAATGCTGGATAATCTTTGCCAGTTTCTTGGCGAAGATGCCAAGTCTAAAGGTATTGATTTTATTTCAGACCTGCCCAAGCAGCCTATCATTCTTGCAGGGCTTGAAGCCCGTGTCGCCCAAGTCTTCGTCAACTTGATCAGCAACGCAATTTCCTTCTGCGAAGATGGCGATGCCATTCGCGTTTGGGCGCGACAGCGCGAAAACCGTGTGCTTGTCGTGGTCGAAGATACAGGCCCCGGCATCCCTGAAGAGGCTCTCACCAAAATCTTCAAGCGCTTCTATTCTGAGCGACCAGAGCAACAGTTCGGCAATAACTCCGGCCTTGGCCTCGCGATTTCCAAACAGATTGTCGAGGCGCACGACGGCGTCATCTGGGCTGAAAACATCCGTCCAACCGATGTTGATGCGACATCCGAGCCTCTTGGTGCGCGCTTCGTCGTCGGCCTTCCGGTTTAAGCTCAGATGGAACAACCTGACCCGTCTGTTCCGCTCACCCTTCACGCCAGCACCGTTGCCTGCAATGGGCGGGCTGTGCTTATCACGGGGGCTTCGGGAACAGGGAAGTCGGCACTCGCACTTCAACTTATGGCGCTTGGATGTGAGCTTGTCTCTGACGACCGCACAGTTCTTACGCGCAACGGAGACAGGTTGATTGCTTCTGCGCCAGAAGCGATCCGTGGCCAGATCGAAGCGCGTTTTGTCGGAATCCTCAATGCGTTACCTGCAGAGCCAACACCCCTTGCTCTTCTTGTCAATCTTGACACAATAGAGCATCAAAGATTGCCCGCTTCGCACACAGAGCTGCTGATGGGACTTTTGTTTCCGAGTGTTCACAAAGTCGAGGGGAGCCATTTTCCTGCTGCGATTTTACAATATCTTAAGGACGGGCGTTTCGCCTGATAGTCACGCTCGATTGAACGGGCACAGCCTTGAAAGGGCACAGCGTGGAAACGCCGCACAAACAGCTGGTTCTTGTTACGGGACCCTCAGGGGCAGGGCGCGGAACGGCGATTAATGCGCTTGAAGATCTTGGCTACGAAGCCATCGACAACCTCCCTTTGAGCATGATTGGACGCCTGCTCGACGGCCCGCCCCTTGATCGTCCACTCGCGCTCGGACTTGATGTACGCAATCGAGACTTTTCTGCCGTTGCATTGCTTGAGGTACTTGAAGAAGCAATTGGCCTGCACGGCCTTGATGCGGAGCTGCTCTATCTCGATTGTTCTGAAGATGTGCTCCAGCGCCGCTATTCTGAAACCCGTCGCCGGCATCCGCTGTCTCCCAGCGAAGACCCGGCCATCGGCATCACGCGAGAGCACGACATTCTCGCTTCTGTTCGAACACGTGCGGATATTTTGATCAACACCTCCGAGCTGTCCCCGCATGATCTGCGTGACGAGCTGGGCCGTCTCTTTGGGGGCGAAGAGGGCGCGCGCCTGTCTGTTTTGGTACAGTCGTTTTCTTACAAGCGCGGCCTGCCGCGTGGCGCGGACATGGTGTTTGATACACGCTTCCTGCGCAATCCTCATTGGGACATCTCTTTGCGAAGCGGTGATGGCCGCGAACGACCGGTGCAAGCCTATGTCGAGGCTGATGCGCGGTTTGAGAGCTTCTTTGACCGCGTCAGCGGCCTCGCTCGCGAGCTGCTCCCTGCTTACCGCGACGAAGGTAAAACCCATTTCACTATCGCATTTGGCTGCACCGGTGGGCGTCACCGTTCTGTTACCCTAGCGGAAAGACTGGCAAAAGCCCTTGCAGAAGAGGGCTGGCAAGTGTCAATTAGACACCGCGAACTGGAGCGCGCAGCGCATGGCGTAAAGCCAGCTGCTACGCAGCCTATAGAGGAACGAAAGACGTGATCGGGATCGTGATAGTCGCACATGGCGGATTGGCAGCGGAATATCTGGCCGCAGTCGAACATGTTGTGGGCCGCCAGCAAGGTGTGCGCGCAGTCACGATTGAAGCTGATTGTGACCGCACTGACAAAGAAGCCGAAATCTGCGCCGCAGCTGATGGCGTCGATCAGGGGCAGGGCGTCGTCGTTGTGACCGATATGTTTGGTGGGTCCCCCTCAAATCTCTCTCTCATGGCTTGCCGTTGTGACAATCGTCGCATCCTGTACGGGGCCAATTTGCCCATGCTCGTCAAACTCGCGAAATCGCGCCACAAATCTGTGCCCGATGCGGTGCGTCTGGCGCTTGATGCGGGGCGTAAATACATAGACAGTCAACAAATTACATAAAGCTCACAGATATAAGGAGCGCTCCGATGTCGGGGACACATCAAAAGCGACTGGAAATTATTAACGAGAAGGGCCTTCACGCCCGGGCTTCAGCAAAGCTCGTCGAAGTGGTCGAAGGCTTTGATGCTCGAGTTGAAGTTTCAAAAGACGGGATGAGCGCCAGCGGTGACAGTATCATGGGACTTTTGATGTTGGCAGCGGCGCGCGGAAGCTCTATTGACGTTGAAACTTCGGGCCCTGACGCCGAGGCTCTGGCTGTTGCGCTTGAGGCTCTTGTGGCAGACAGGTTCGGAGAGGACATGTAGGCGCAACCGCGCAGGGTAACCCGGAGCACACATTGGTAGAGCACACGCAAAACAAGCCGATCGTGACGGAAGAGGGCGTGGTGCCAAACACCTACGACCGACGCTCGCTCACCTATGCCAACTCTTTTGACAGCCCCGCTAAGGCAATCATCATTAAAGCCATCGAGTGGTTCACTGGCAAGCTGACGATCCTGAGACTTGTGCGTAAGTTTGAGCGCCAAGGTCCACCCACTGGCCAAGCCTTCTGGCCTGCCGTTCTGAAAGTGATGGGCATAGAGCTCAAAACGCCTCAAGAACAGCTCGATCGTATTCCCACAGATGGCCCCGTTGTCGTTGTTGCCAATCACCCCCATGGGCTGGTTGACGGTATGATCTTTGCCGATCTCGTTGGACGCGTGCGCAATGACTATCGTATTCTCACGCGCGCTCTGCTCACAGGGATAGACGAGGCCGCAACCGAATACATGATCCCTGTGCCCTTTCCCTATGAGGACGATGCGCAAAAGAAATTCGTTGAAATGCGCGCCAAAGCTATGGCGCATCTCAAGCAAGGCGGCCTTGTCGCGCTCTTCCCCTCAGGCGTTGTCGCCTCAAGTGATACGGCCTTTGGCCCCGTCATCGAGCGCGAGTGGAACGTCTTCACAGCCCAGATGATCCGCCGCTCAGGCGCGCGCGTGGTCCCGATCTTCTACCCGGGTTCAAACTCACGCCTCTACCAGATCGCCAACCGCATCTCCGCCACCCTGCGCCAAGGCCTCCTGCTGCACGAGGTCGTCCACAGCTGCAACAAGGATCAGGCTCCCGTCGTCGGCGAGCCGCTGACTGACGCGCAAATGGAACTGCTAGAGAAAGACCCCCGCGGCTTCATGAGCTGGCTGCGAGAGCATACGCTGTCGTTGAAGGGCTAAGTTTCTTTAGCCCACAAAAGAAAAGGCCCGCCAAACTGGCGGGCCTTTTCTTTTTTCTTTGCCGTAATGTTTACAGCTTTTCCATCAACTCTGGCACAGCGGTAAACAGATCCGCCACAAGGCCATAGTCTGCAACTTGGAAGATCGGCGCTTCTTCGTCTTTGTTGATCGCCACGATGATCTTGCTGTCTTTCATGCCTGCGAGGTGCTGGATCGCTCCAGAAATCCCGACAGCAACATAAAGCTCGGGCGCAACAACTTTACCCGTCTGGCCAACCTGCCAGTCGTTCGGGGCGTAGCCTGAGTCCACAGCTGCGCGCGAGGCGCCGACGGCTGCACCGAGCTTGTCGGCGAGCTGTTCGATCATCTTGAAGTCATCCAGTGAGCCGACACCACGGCCACCCGAGACAACCACACCAGCCGAAGTCAGCTCGGGGCGATCAGATGCCGCAACCTTGTCTTCAACCCATGACGAAAGCGCTGGGTCTGCAGCTGCCGCGATGGTTTCAACGCTTGCCGATCCACCTGTCTCTGCCGCATCAAAGGTTGATGTGCGGAAGGTGATGACTTTTTTGGCGTCCGACGATTTGACCGTCTGGATCGCGTTGCCCGCGTAAATCGGACGCTCGAATGTGTCACCGTCCACAACGCCAGACGCGTCAGAGATCACCATCACATCGAGAAGCGCCGCAACCCGTGGCATCACGTTCTTTGCGTCTGTTGTCGCTGGCGCAACGATATGCTCGTAATCGCCTGCAAGGCTGACGATCAGCGCTGCCGTTGGCTCCGCAAGGCGGTGGCCGAGGCTGGCATCTTCAGCCACGAGCACTTTGCTCACGCCTTTGATCGTCGCCGCTGCCGCACCAGCTGCCGCAGCAGATGCGCCGCACGCGAGAACTGTGACATCCCCGAGCTTTGTCGCCGCTGTCACGGCTTTGGCCGTCGCGTCCATGGCAAGCTCGCCATTGTTTACTTCTGCAAGTAGGAGAACCGACATTACACTGCCCCCGCTTCTTTGAGTTTCGCCACAAGCTCGTCTACCGAGCCAACAATTTCGCCGGCCTTGCGCGCTTCTGGTTCTGTTGTCGAGACAACAGCCAGACGCGGCGTGACATCAACGCCGTAATCCGCAGCTGTCTTTTCATCCAGCGGCTTTTTCTTGGCTTTCATGATGTTGGGCAGGCTCGCATAGCGCGGTTCGTTGAGACGCAAGTCAACAGTGATGATGGCAGGCATCGTCACATTGATCGTCTGCAAGCCGCCGTCTACTTCGCGCGTGACAACAGCTTTGTCGCCCTGCACGTCAAGCTCGGAAGCAAATGTGCCTTGCGACCAACCCAGAAGCGCTGAGAGCATCTGCCCTGTCGCGTTCATGTCATTGTCGATCGCTTGCTTGCCCGCAAGCACGATACCAGGCTGCTCTTCTTCGACCACTTTGGCAAGAATTTTGGCAACAGCGAGTGGCTCAATATCATGATGGACATCATCTGTCGCAACCACAAGGATCGCACGATCCGCACCCATCGCCAAAGCCGTACGCAGAGTTTCCTGCGCTTGCTTCACACCGATAGAGACAGCAATGACTTCCTCGGCTTTGCCAGCTTCCTTGAGGCGAATGGCCTCTTCTACGGCAATCTCGTCGAATGGGTTCATCGACATTTTTACGTTGGCAAGATCAACACCCGATCCATCCGCTTTAACACGAACTTTCACGTTATAGTCGATCACGCGTTTGACGGGCACAAGCACCTTCATTGGCGGTCACTCCTTTAAGGTTTCATTTGGCCGCTGAAGCGACTCCATATTTTCCTCTGCCTGAATATCGCCTCGCTCGAAGGCATAACAGGGCAAAATCGTCACGTTTTGTCTCAGAGACGCCGCGTTATGGCTTTTTCAGGCCTGATCTTTGCAAAAATATTACGACACACAGCTTTTCCGCAGAGTAAGCGCCCCGCGCCTCTGACCAAAAACAAAACGCCCCGCACAAGGGCAGGGCGTTTTCTCATCTGATTGACATAAGTCTTTCGGCCTAGCGGTTCGCGCCCGGAACCCAAAGCACATCGGCCTTGCCGCCGTCATTGCTATAGCGCGCAGCAACAAAGAACCAGTCGGACAGGCGGTTAAGGTATTTTACCGCCCATTCGTTGACTTCTTCTGTCGAGGCAAGCTCGGTTGTTTTGCGTTCAGCGCGGCGTGAAACGGTGCGGCAGATATGGAGATGTGCCGCCAATGCTGATCCACCGGGCAGAATAAAGCTGCGGAGCGGCTCGAGATCCGCATTCATCACGTCAATCTCGGCCTCCAAGCGCTTCACCTGCTCTTCGATCATGCGCAGGGGCGGATATTCGGCCTGTTCGTCCTTGTCGATATCAGGCGTACAAAGGTCAGCACCAAGATCGAACAGATCGTTCTGGATGCGCGCCAATGCTGCGTCCATCTCGCCCTCGGCATTCAAGCGCGCGACACCGATCGTCGCGTTTAGCTCGTCAGATGTGCCATAGGCTGCAACGCGTGCTGAGTGCTTTGCAACCCGTGAGCCATTTCCCAAAGCCGTGTCACCACGGTCGCCCGTACGCGTGTAAATTTTGTTCAATACAACCATAGTTTCAGCCTCCCGAACGCAACCAAACGAACAGCAGGATCAGCGCCACAGCAATAAACTGCGCTCCGATCCGCCAACGCATGATGCGGTTTGCGTGTTTGCGGTTAAATTCGCCGCCTTTGGCGAAGCCGCCAACACCGATCATCAAAATGATCAGAACAGCCACACAGGCTACGGCAGTAACAAGAAAAAGTGGATCACCAGCCATGACTTGGCCCCCTTTTTTATAAGCTGTCTCCCCATCTAGAGGTTTTTTTCAGGATTACGAGGGCAAATCTGGCGCACGGGTCAGATTGCCGCTAGCGTCGCGCCATGACACAGCCTTCAGGCCCGCGTGCGGGCGACAACACTGTTCTCGCCATCCTACTGTGCCTCGCGGCACTGCTGTTTTTTGATTTGATGGGCCTGATCATCAAGCATCTTTCGCCCCGCTATACCTCGGCAGAGCTGTCTGCATACCGCAATGTCTTCGGCCTCGTGCCCAGTCTCATCGCGCTGTATGCCTCGGCGCGCTGGCGCAGCGCAGGCAAGCGTTGGAAAATCCGACAGTGGAAACTCGGCTTTCTGCGTGGGCTGCTCGTTTCGTTCGCGCAGCTCATGTTTTATGGCTCGCTTGTCTTTATGCCCTTCGCGACAGCCTCAACACTGAGCTACGCCTCCGCCATTTTTGCCAGCGCGCTCGCGTGGCCACTTTTGGGCGAAAGGGTCGGCCCGATGCGCTGGCTCGCCGTTATCATCGGCTTTTTGGGCGTGATCCTTATCGTTGGACCAAGCAGTGACGCGTTTGGAGCCGCCGCGCTCTTGCCCCTCGGGGCGGCGGCACTTTACGCAAGCACTGCCGTGACAGCGCGTCTCTTTGATGAAGATGTCGTGACCCCTCTGGTCAATGTCTACTCGGCCAGCGCCGCGCTGTTCGGCTCACTTGTGCTCGCCTTCTTTTGGGGCGGCTTCAGCCTGTTACAAAGCTGGACAGACCTTGGATGGATCATGCTAATGGGCGCCTTCGGCGGCGTAGCGGTTCTGCTCTATGTCATGGCCTACCGCATGACCGAGCAAAGCAACCTTGCCCCCTTCAGCTACTTTGGTATTCCGATGGCTTTCGTCCTTGGCTGGCTCTTTTACAGTGAAGCGCCTTGGTCTGATCTCTTCCCGGGCGCGTTTCTCATCGCGGCAGGAGGGCTATTTATCGTTTGGCGCGAGCGCCGCCTCAGCTCTTCGCGATCAGCCAGTCTAGAAGTCGAGTTGGCAAAATCCGCCGCGCCGCCGCCATAAGATAGGTCGGTGTAGTGACAAAATATCTGGGCTTCGGGCGCGCGCTTTCCAGCGCATGAATGAGCTTTTTTGTAACAGCCGAGGCTGGAAGCTCAAAGCGATCAGGCCCTTCGGCGGGTGTATAAAGCCGCTTCAAGAGACTGTCCTCATATTGCGCCCGTCGTGGCGAGGCCTGCCAATTTACGTGCCGCTCAAATGGTCCGATTGAGTTCTTGCGGATATCCGAAGTGATCGGCCCAGGCTCAACCGTGATAATATGGATCGGCGTGTCGCGCATCTCGATGCGCAGCGTATCCGTAAGGCCTTCAAGCGCAAACTTCGTGCTGGAATACGCTCCACGCCAGCGCATAGGCACAAGGCCCAGCACAGAAGAACAGTTGATGATCCGCCCGTGCCCCTGTGCGCGCATCACTGGAATGATCTTGCAGCTCAGTTCGTGGACACCAAAGAGGTTTGTCTCGTAAATCTCTCTCAAGCCCTCTCGCGGCAAGTCTTCGACAGCGCCGGGCAGAGCAAAGGCCCCATTGTTGTAGAGCGCATCAAGCGTGCCTCCCGTGCGCTCAAGAACCTCGGCGACGGCCGCTTCTATGCTTTCGCTTGATGCATAATCGAGCGGAAAGCTCTCTAAGCCTTCGCCTCTGAGTCGCGCACAATCTGCCTCCTTGCGGCAAGTTGCAAAAACCCTCCAACCGCGCTGTTTCAGCCCGTGTGCCGCGTCATAACCAAGCCCCGAAGAGCAGCCTGTGATCAGAATTGTTTTGCTCATCTTGCCCGCTTACGTGGCGCATCACGTTCTGGCAAGGCTCAGTTGGTGGGGTCTGACACCAGAAAATCAGCCATATACCCAATGCGCCCGGTCTCAAGGACGCGCAGTTTGACCCAGCCGTTCTCTTCAGAAAGCACCAGGACTTGCTCACCGCGGGTCAGTCTGCCGACGGCGTTAAAGTTAGTTCCAGGTCCACGACGCAGGTTCACACGCCCGCCCGTGACTTCGCGAATATCGTCGCCAAAGGCGGTGTTGGTAGATGCGCTGGCTGCAACTTCGGTGAGGTTTTCGGCTTTCGCCACATCGATGACTGCCTGGTCCAGGGTCACCGCGTTGGGCTTTGGCAGCGGCAATGCGCTTCCACCGGCAGAGGCCAGAATAAGGGTGTCATCGCCACCAGTAATCACTTCAGCAGCGACGGGAAGGGGTGCTTTTTCTCTCGGTTTTGCTTGAAGAAATGCGAGGCGCTTTTGTTCTGCGGCTTGGGCGCGTTCTGCAGCGACTGCTTGGCGCGACCCGTCTTTTGGCGCGTAGTCCGCACCGCCGCTCAACTCATAAAAAGCAAAAAACAAAAAACCGAAAGTCAC
>ENA-OWPI01001857-OWPI01001857.1-marine-metagenome-genome-assembly--contig:-NODE-1857-length-21760-cov-73.732509_pt1 | contig 21760 bp, 19 predicted proteins | sample MGYA00238138_ERZ651775 | MGnify/ENA primary metagenome ERZ651775 (study PRJEB26906, sample SAMN06265043) | marine metagenome | isolation source: Helgoland LTER site | place: Germany:Helgoland, sampling...
TTAAACTCTTATAAAGTCAGTGATTCAGTCAAAGTTGATATTAATTTAAGAGGAAGAGAATGGGAAAGTCCACAAGGTGAAGTAAAGTATTTTAATTCAATTCAAGGTTGGAGAATTGAAAAATTAAGTTCGGATGATTCAGAATCAAATATTCCGCCAGTTCCACCAGCAGATGCTTTTGAACCAGCAGATAATATAAACGACAACGAGCCTGACGATTTGCCTTTTTAACAAATAAATGTATCAATTAAGTAGCGAACATATATTCCCATCGGCTTTAACTGCTAATAGTGATGGTGTTGTAGCTATTGGAGGAGATTTAGATCCAAAAAGAATATTAAAAGCCTATAAGCAAGGAATCTTTCCTTGGTTTGAAAATGATGACTATTTGGTTTGGTGGAGTCCAGACCCTAGAATGGTTTTATTTCCAAAAAAGCTTAAGATTTCAAAATCAACTAAAAAGATTTTAAAGGACGATTATTTTAAAGTTACATTTAATCAATCATTTGATGAAGTTGTCGATTGTTGTGCAAAAGTTAAAAGATTTGGTCAAAATGGCACATGGATCACAGAGGGGTTAAAAAAAGCTTATAACCTTTTACATAAAGAGGGTCATGCATTTTCAGTAGAAGTATGGAAGGATTTTGAGTTAGTGGGAGGACTTTACGGTATAGATTTAGGTGATATTTTTTGTGGAGAAAGTATGTTTAGTAAAGAGAATAATGCTAGTAAAATTGGTTTTATTCATTTAATTAAAGAATTAAGTAAAAACGGTTATAAATTAATTGACTGTCAAGTGCCAAGTGCTCACTTAAAATCATTAGGTGCAGAAGAAATAAGCAGAGAACAGTTTTTAAACTATTTGCCCTAATGTCTTTTCAAAATCTTCAATAGAAATAGAATTTTCTAAAAGATGATTTCCAATAGCGGTCCTGGTTAATTTTGAAAGATAGGCTCCACATTCTAATTTTTCTCCAAAATCATTAGCTAATGATCTTATGTAGGTTCCCTTACTACATTTAACCAGAAAAGATAACTCTGGAAGTTGATATTTTGTAATTATAAACTCATAAATTAAAACTTCTCGTTCTTTAATTTTTACTGTTTCACCTTTACGGGCATACTCATATAGTTTTTTCCCTTTATACTTTATTGCCGAAAATATTGGTGGGGTTTGAGTTATTTTTCCGTTAAAACTCTCTAAAGCTTTTGAAATTAATTTTTCGCTTATGTTATTAATAGGTTTAACTGAATTTACCTCTGTTTCTAAATCATAAGAGGGTGTAGTGGCTCCTAAAAAAAATTTTCCAGTATAAATTTTATCTAAATTTTGAAACTGATCAATCTTTTTAGTCATTTTACCTGTACAAATAATAAGTAAGCCGTCAGCTAATGGGTCTAAAGTACCAGCATGACCAACTTTAATTTTTTTAATATTAAATTTCGATTTTATTAGCCATCTAATTTTATTTACCACTTGAAATGATGTCCATTTAAGTGGCTTGTTAATTAATAAAATTTCTCCTTCTATTAATGATTCTTTATTAAATTCCATTTTTTAAAGAATAAAAAATAATAACAGATCCAACTATAAAACAGTAAATAGAAAAATAATATAACTTACTTTTTTTTACTAAAGAAATCATCCATTTACAAGCTAAAAGACCAGTTATAAAAGCTGAAATAAAGCCGAGTGAAATTGATAAAAAATTAAAATTCTCAAATACAACTCCATTATCAATAATTGATTTTACCATACTGCCAAAAATTAATGGAATAACCATTATAAACGAAAACCTAGCAGCTTTTTCTCTATCTATCCCAATCACTACAGCTGTTGCAATAGTAGCTCCACTTCTGGATATCCCTGGAAGAATTGCAATGGCTTGAGCTAAACCTATTATAAAACTATTTTTATAACTAATATCTTTTTTATCAAGTTTTATAACATCTGATAGGTATAATAAAATTGCGGTTACGTACAGCATTGCCGCGACTAAAAGTAAATTTCCGTTAAAAAAAGAATTGATGGTTTCTTCAAAGAAAAGACCAACAAGTACTGCGGGAATCATTGAAATTATTATAGAAATTGAGAATTTAGAAGATTCTATATTTTGTTTATCAAATAAGCCTAAAATGATTTCAGAAATATCTTTTCTAAAGAACACAATTGTACTAAGAGCTGTAGCAAAATGTAAAACTATTGTAAAGAGTAAACTTTCTTTATTAGAAAAATCATTTCCTAAAATTGCCTTTGAAATTTCTAAATGTCCGCTTGAAGATATAGGAAGAAATTCAGTTAGTCCTTGAACAATTCCCAGAACAATAGATTCAAAATAATCCATTTATTTTTTATTTGGATTTAGTAAAATGGCATAGACCTGAATCGCAAAACCGATTAAAACTAAAGTAGGGGCTAGTTTAATTCTTCTAAAATTATATATTTCAGAATTAAAAATATTTGGATCTTCACTTCCACCACCAGACATAAGAACAAAACCAAGCGTGATGAATACTAACCCTATAATCATAACAACATAATTTTTCTTACCAAAAACAAATGTTTTTTTATTAGAATTTTTATTTTTCATTAGTAAAGTTGTTCTATTTTAATTTTTAAAAATTTTTGTGTTGCAAAATAAGTACATAAGTATGTAATAATTACACTAAAAAATGAAATTGCTCCAAACATTGAAACAATTAAAGGAATCTCAGATTCAAAATTGAAATACTCAAAGTTATTTTGAATATAATATAAAGATGAACTTAACATAATAGCTGCAATTACAGATCCTATTAAACCTAATTTCACGTGTGTATTAATAAAAGGTTTTCTAATGAATTTTTTTGTTGCTCCAACCATTTGCATAGTTTTTATATTTATTCTATTGGAATATATCGAAAGACGAATAGAACCATTAATGACAACAATTGAAATACTTAGAAAAAATAAAGCAATTCCTAAAACCCAAAATTTTATTTTATTTATATTATCATTTATTAATGATATTAATGGAGCGTCGAAAATAATTTCATCTATAAAGTCTGTATTGCCTAGTTCGGTTGTTATTTCGTCAAATACTAAAGTTGTTACAAATTCTGATTTTAGAAATACATCAATAGAATTTAAAAGTGGGTTTGTTCCATAAAATTCAATAAAATCTTCACCAATTTCATCTATCAATATTTCAGCTCCCTTTTCTTTAGAAATATAGTTAATGGAGTTCGTATAATCTTTTAAATTTAATTTTTTTATAAGTTGTTCCGTCTCTATTTTTTTTGCATTATTTTTTAAATAAATAGTAATAGGAATTTTTTCCTTAAAATCATCAGATATTTTTTTGGCGTTGAATGCTATTATAAAAAAAGCACCCATCATAAATAAAACAATAGAAATACTTAAGATTACTGAAAAGTAGGATGATAGAAGTCTTTTGTTTTTTGAAATAGCCAATTAAAATTAAATTATGTTTTTGTAAAAATACTAAACCTTTTTAATTCATCAGGTTCTGTGATTTAAACTTTTCCTATTCGTACAATAAATGTATTTTTGTCTCTTTAGATTTAGGTATGTTGTACAACTTCAAAGACATTGAAAATAAATGGCAAAAATTTTGGGCTGAAAATAATACTTTCAAAGCTGAGAACAACAGTACACTTCCAAAGTTTTACGTATTAGATATGTTCCCTTATCCCTCCGGAGCTGGACTTCATGTAGGTCATCCACTTGGATATATTGCTAGTGATATTTATTCAAGATATAAACGCTTGAAAGGATTTAATGTACTACACCCTCAGGGTTATGATTCTTTTGGACTTCCTGCAGAACAATATGCTATTCAAACCGGCAGACACCCTCTTAAAACTACAAATGAAAATATTTCAAGATATCGAAAACAGTTAGATCGTTTAGGGTTTTCGTTTGACTGGTCTAGAGAAATAAGAACATCTGATAAAAACTATTATAAATGGACTCAGTTGATGTTCATTAAACTTTTTAATTCTTGGTACGATATAGACAGTAATAAGTCAAAAGATATAAAAGAATTAATTTCAATTTTTGAGTCAAATGGTAATTCGAATATTAACGCATCTCAAAGCAATGATATTAAAACCTTTGAATCTAAAGAATGGAACTCATATGGCTCAGATAAAAAAGAAGAAATTCTATTAAACTACAGACTAGCTTATTTATCTGAAATTGACGTAAACTGGTGTCCGAAATTGGGAACCGTACTTGCCAATGATGAAATAATTGATGGATTATCTGAAAGAGGAGGTCACGAAGTATTAAGAAAAAAGATGACTCAATGGAGTATTAGGATTTCCGCTTATTCTGAGAGATTGTTAAATGGATTAAATGACATAGATTGGCCTGAACCATTAAAGGAGATGCAAAGAAATTGGATTGGAAAATCCGAAGGCGCGATGGTTAGTTTTGATGTAGAAAATTTTGATAAACAAATCGAAGTTTTTACAACAAGAGTAGATACAATTTACGGAGTTTCATTTATGACATTAGCTCCCGAACATCCTTTTGTTGAACACATAACAAAAGATGATAATTTAGAATCTGTTAAAAACTATATACAAAAATCAGGTAAAAAAACTGAAAGAGAAAGAATGTCTGATGTTAAGTCAATCAGTGGTGCTTTTACTGGTGCTTACGCAATACACCCTCTTAGTAATGAGAAACTTGAGATATGGATATCTGATTATGTTTTAGCAGGATATGGAACAGGAGCTGTAATGGCAGTTCCATGTGGAGACCAAAGAGATTATAATTTTGCTAAATTTTTTAATATACCAATAAAGAATATTTTTTTGGATAAAGATATTTCTAAAGAAGCATTCCAAAGTAAAGAAAATTTTGTTTTAACTAATTCAGAACACTTAGATGGCTTGAATTTTAAGGATGGTTTAAATTTAGCAACCAAAAAACTACAAGAACTTAATAAAGGAATTCATAAGATTAATTATAAATTAAGAGATGCTGTTTTTAGTAGACAAAGGTATTGGGGTGAACCTTTTCCTGTCTATTACAAGAATAATTTGCCTACCATGATCGAAGAGAAATATTTACCTATAGCTCTTCCTGATGTAGACAAGTATTTGCCTACTGAAGATGGCAAACCTCCGCTAGGCAATTCAAATGAATGGGCATGGGATACTATCAATAATAAAGTCGTTGCTAATTCTTTAATTGATAATAAATCTGTTTTCAAATTAGAACTGAATACTATGCCAGGTTGGGCAGGAAGTTCATGGTATTTTAATCGATATATGGACTCAAATAACGAACTAGAATTTGCTTCAAAAAAATCTCTTGACTATTGGAAAGAAGTTGATGTATATATTGGTGGAAGCGAGCACGCTACTGGACATTTATTGTATTCAAGATTTTGGCAGTATTTTTTATATGACTTGGATTTAGTTCCTGTAAAGGATTATGCTAAAAAGTTAATAAATCAAGGAATGATTTTAGGAAATAGTGCCTTTATTTCTAGGGAGGTTGGAACAGATAATTATTTTTCTAAGGGAATAGTTAAGAACGTTAAAACCCAGCTTATACATGTTGATGTACAGTTTGTAAATACAAATAGCGAATTAGATTTAGATGCTTTGAGAAATTGGCAGCCTCAATTTAAAAATGCAAATTTTGAATCTCTTAATAATAAATTTATTGTTCATAGAGAAGTTGAAAAAATGTCAAAATCTAAATATAACGTTATAAATCCCGACCAAATTTGTAATGATTATGGCGCTGATACTCTTAGATTATATGAAATGTTTTTAGGACCAATTGAACAAGCTAAGCCATGGAATACTGCAGGTATTTCAGGAACATATTCTTTTTTGAAAAAGTTTTGGAATCTATTTCATTCAACGGGAAAATTTAATGTAAGTGATAATGATCCATCTATGGAAAGTTTAAAAACTTTGCATAAAACAATTAAAAAAGTAGAAGAGGATATTAATAATTTTTCATTAAATACATCTGTTAGTGCTTTTATGATATGTGTAAATGAATTAAGTGCACTAAAGTGTAATAATTTACATATTTTAAAAAATCTAACTGTCTTATTATCACCATTTGCTCCTCATATATGTGAAGAAATATGGTCTAAATTAGGAAATTCAACCACAATATCTTTCGAGCCATTTCCAGTTTTTAATCCAGAATTTGTTAAAGAAAGTTCATTTGAATATCCTGTGTCATTTAACGGAAAAATGAAATTTAAACTAAAATTGGAAGCCTCATTAGGTATAGATCAGATAAAAAAGGTTCTAAAAGAAGATGAAAGATTAGAAAAATATCTTAATCTGCGTGAAATTAAAAAAATCATTGTTGTTCCAGGAAAAATAATTAATGTAGTATGTTAGATCATGTTGAACTTTTAGGTTTTGCAGCAGCATTTTTAACAACAATCGCTTTTATCCCACAAGTTGTTCAGGTTTGGAAGAGTAAATCTACAGATGGTTTGTCACTAACAACATATTTAATTTTTGTTACAGGGGTTTTTTTGTGGTTTTTATATGGACTAAACATAGGAAGTTTGTCCATGATTATTGCCAATTTTATTACCGTAATTTTAGCGTTAATTATTATATATTTTATAATCAAGTCTAAGAAATAGTAATTTGTCTATCTATTTGTTGTTCTAATGAAATAAATGTCTCGGTTCTTGAAACTCCCTCTATGGATTGAATTTTTTTATTTAATATTAGCATTAAATCTTCATTGTCTTTACATAGTATCTTTATAAGAACACTCCAATTTCCTGTAGTGTAGTGACATTCTAAAATTTCAGGAATATTTTTCATTGATTTTATAGCTTCAGAGTTTCTTTCAGCTTTGTCAAAATATACACCTACAAATGCAAGTGTTGAGTAGCCTAATACTTTTGGATTTAATTTTAAATGATGACCACTAATTAGTCCAGAATCCTCTAGTTTTCTTATTCTTTGATGAATTGCAGCACCTGAAATACCAATTTTTCTTGATATTTCTAAGACAGGAGTTCTTGAGTTATTGGTTAACTCAAGTATTATTCGTTTATCTATTCCATCAATTTTCACAACCTTATTTTTTAATAATATCTATTGCCACTCTTTTGCTAGTTCCATTTTCTCCTAAAATTGAAGCCAGTTCGTCATACTTTACCTTTAATACTTTTCTGTTATTTGAATTCAAAATTTTTCTGAGTTCATTAGTGATTTTTTCTTTGTTGCAATCACCTTGTATAAGCTCTTTTATAATTTCTTGATCCATAATAAGATTAACAAGAGAAATGTATTTTATATTCACTAGTAATTTAGCTATAAAAAAACTAAAGTAACTACTCTTGTAACAAACAATTTGAGGAACTTTAAATAAAGCTGTTTCAAGAGTTGCTGTTCCGCTTGTAACAATAGCCGCATATGAAACAGATAGTAGTTCGTAAGTTTTGTTTTCAATTACTTTGATCTTTTTGTTTTTAATAATTGAAGTATAATAGCTAAGTTCTATATTTGGCGCTCCCGCTACAATAAATTGATATTCAGAAAAATATTCAACTGTTTCAAGTACTATATTTAAAATCTTTTTAATTTCTTGTTTTCTACTTCCAGGTAAAATTGCAATTATTGGTTTTTTATCATCTGTTATGAGTTGGTTTGATGATTTATAATTTATTTTAAAATTATAAATACTGTCCGCTAATGGATGTCCTAAAAATTTAACAGGATAATTATGTTTAGATTCGAAAAACTCTTTTTCAAAAGGAAGAATGACATATAAAGAATTTATATATTTTTTAATTTCTTTTATTCTTTTTTCATTCCATGCCCAAAGTTGAGGAGCTATGTAATATATAGTTTTAAATTTATATTTTTTTGACCATTTTGCGATTCTCATATTAAAACCTGGATAGTCTATAAATATTATCTTATCTGGATTGAAACTTAAAATGTCTTTTTTACAAAAACTTATGTTTTTCAGAATAGTTCTTATGTTTATTAACACTTCATAAAACCCCATAAAAGCTAGATCTTTAAAATGTTTTACAACTACTGCTCCAGCATCTTTCATTTTATCACCTCCCCATGCTCTAATGTCAGCATTTGGATCTAAATCAATAATTTCTTTTATTAGATTAGAGCCGTGTAAATCACCTGATGCTTCCCCAGCAATTATGTAATACTTCATTGATTTAAAAACCCCAGTTTTTTAGTGTTTTAATATTTTCGTGATCAGTCATGTCAAACTTTACAGGAACAATTGAAATGAATCCATTTGCAAGTGCCCACTCGTCAGAATCTTCTCCTTTATCTTTGTTTATAAATTCGCCAGTAAGCCAAAAGTATTCTTTGCCTTGTGGATTTTTTCTTTTATCAAATTTTTCAACCCAATATGCATTTGCTTGACGACATATTTTAATTCCTTTTATATTCTTTCCTTTAAGTTTAGGAAAGTTTATATTCAAAGCATTACCCATAGGAATTCCATTATTTAAAGCTTTTTTTGTAATACTAATTATATATTCTTTTATTGTTTCGAAATCTGCTTCCCAGCTGTAATCCAATAATGAAAATCCTATAGCAGGTATTCCTTCAATACTTGCTTCCACAGCTGCACTCATGGTTCCTGAATAAATTACATTAATGGAAGAATTTGATCCGTGATTAACACCTGAAACACAAAGGTCAGGTTTTCTGTCTAAAATTTCGTTAATGCCTAATTTTACACAATCTGCTGGTGTTCCAGAGCATGAATATTCTTTTTGAGGTCCATTGTCAATTTTTATTGCATTACAATGTAAAGTGGAATTTATTGTTATTGCATGTCCCATTGCAGACTGGGGACTATCAGGTGCTACAACAACTACATCACCAATTTCATTCATTGCGGAAATTAATGTTCTAATTCCAGGTGCAGATATTCCATCATCATTAGTAACTAAAATTAAGGGTTTTTCGGGCATTTTTATTTTTTTACAAAATTAGTTGAATTATTAAAAAATATCTAATTTATCTTTGTGTCCATATTTCATTAATAGGATTTCCTTTACTACTAAACCCTTTGTGATTCCATTTGCCATTATTTAAATTATAATCAAATTCGAGATTCATTCCTACTCTAGAAATATCTCTTGAGAAAAATTCAATGACTTCAATATACTTGCCATTTTCTGTTGTATAGGTTCCTCCCCCTGTCGCCATAAATCTTTTTGATTCGGTATTGTATGCTATCCATTGAAATCTTGTTCCAGAAAGAATTTTCATTGTTTTTCTTGGTCTAGAAATATCTCTTTCTTGTTTTTTACCATCCCTTGTTCTAGCTGACATCAACCAAGCGCCACTTAATTCTCCTGGGGCTCCGTTGTCAATTCTATAAAATTTCATATCACTGTCAACGATTTCTAAAAATTCATCATTAATATTAACATCAAACACTACTGCATTTCCTACTCGTTCTGGATTATCAGTATCAAACTCCACAACTTCAGTCATTGTTTTTTCTTCCAATTCCCAAGTACCACCATTTGAATGAATAAGTTTTCCTGTATCACTTTCATAAATACTAATACTTTGATGAGACTCTGAGAAAATGACTATACTTCTTAATCCTTTTCCATCATCAGAATTATGCAGTCTTTCCCAAGCTCCGACAGGATTTTGAGCATTTAGTGTAATTGATAGTAAAATTGTAATTGATAGAATTATTGTTTTCATTTTGTTCCTTTTAAATATGAAATAACATTTTTAGTAGTTCCAAGGTTCGATTTAATATAGTTGAAATTAATTTCTCCCATTTCAGTTCTTCTTATTTTATTTTCAATGAGTTTATTTAAAATACTTTGAAATTCTTTAGTATTTTTTATACTTACAGCTCCGTTTTTGGAGATAAGATCTTTGGCTTCTGGAAAGTTTAAGTAGTTTTTTCCAATTAGTATAGGGTTTTTAAAAATAGCAGGCTCAAGAATATTGTGTAGCCCAGACTGACCCATTCCTCCCCCAACATAAGATAAATCAGAATAACTGTAAAGTTTAGTAAGAAGACCTATAGAGTCTATTATTAGGACTTTAGCTGAGTTAATATTGTTTTGATTTAAATTAGAATGTATTATACTTTCACATTTAAGTTTATCTTGAAATTTCTTAATTTGTTTTTTATTAATTTGATGAGGTGCAATAATCCATGCTAAATTTTTATTTTCATTAATAGAATCAATAATAAGATATTCATCTTCCTTCCATGTACTTCCAGCAACAAAACATATCTTATCACCTATAAACTCTTTAATGTTTTTAATTTCATTATTTTGATCTGGTAAAGAGTTGACCCTGTCAAATCTTGAGTCTCCCATTAATGTACAATTGGTAATATTATGACTTGATAAAAGATTTTTTGATTCTTTATTTTGAACAAAAAAGTGAGTAATTGATGATTTCAATAAATTTAGAAATCCTGAACCATACCATTTGAAAAACCAATGATTTTTTCTAAACAAGCCAGCTAAAAGATAAGTAGGGGTATTATTTTTTTTCAAATTATACAGGTAGTTTGGCCAAAACTCATATTTAACAAAAAATGCCATTTTTGGATTAACTATTGAAATGAGTTTTTTTGCATTCGAAGGAGAGTCAAGCGGGAGATATATCGTTAAATCACCAATGGAATTATTTTTTTGAACTTCATAACCTGACGAAGAAAAAAATGAAAGTATTATTTTATGATTTTTATATAATGATTTAATTTCTTTAAATATCGGAAGGCCTTGTTCGTATTCTCCTAATGATGCAACATGTATCCATATGTGATTATCATTTTTAGAAATACTACTCTCAAGTTTTTTTATAACATTTTTTCTTTGATTATTAAATGATCTAATTTTTGAATTAAAAAACTTGAGTATGAATATAAGGACTCTTACTTTTATTATGGCTATGTTGTAGATTAACCTCATTGTATTACAAAAATACTGATTTAGTATTTTGTAAATATATTCATTCTAAAACTCTGTATTTTCTTATTTTTACAGAAATTTCATACAATGAGAAAATTACAGATGGTTGATTTAAAAACCCAATACGAGTTTATTAAGGATGAAGTTGATTCCTCAGTTTTAGAAATATTTAAAAACGGAACATTTATTAATGGACCCTCTGTCAAAAAATTTCAATCTGATTTAGAAAATTATTTAGAAGTAAAACATGTCATTCCGTGCGCTAACGGAACAGATGCTTTACAAATAGCATTAATGAGTTTGAATTTACAGCCAGGTGATGAAATTATCACATCAGATTTTACTTTTGCTGCAACTGTTGAGGTAATAGCTTTATTGCGTCTAAAGCCGGTTTTAGTTGATATTGAAGAAGATACTTTCAATATTAATTGTGATGAAATTAAAAAAGCAATAACTGAAAAAACTAAAGCTATTATTCCAGTTCATTTATTTGGTCAGGTTGCCAATATGGACAAGGTAATGGAAATAGCAAAGTCGAATAATCTATTTGTAATTGAAGATAATGCCCAGGGTATAGGATCCAATTATTTCTCATCCAATAATACTATTCAGAAATCTGGAACTATTGGGGATATTGGTACAACATCCTTCTTTCCATCTAAAAATTTAGGGTGCTATGGCGATGGTGGAGCAATTTTCACAAATAACGATGATTTAGCTCATACTATTAGAGGAATTGTTAATCATGGAATGTATGTTAGATATCATCATGATGTGGTAGGAGTAAATTCAAGATTAGATAGTGTCCAAGCAGCTATATTATCTGTTAAATTACCACTCTTAGATTTTTATAATGAAAGAAGAAAAGAAGCTTCTCTTTTATATTCAAAAGAATTAAATCAAAGTAAAAATCTTTTGATTCCTTTTGCAAAGTATAATTGTCAGTCTCATGTATTCCATCAATATACCCTTAGAGTTCTAAGTGGAAATAGAGATGAATTGTCTAAATTTTTAAATGACAATAATATTCCTCATGGTATTTATTATCCAATTCCATTACACAAACAAAAAGCCTATGCCGATGCAAGTTATGATGAAGAAAATTTTAAAATTTCTAACATGATGTCTAAGCAAGTTATCTCTCTGCCAATGCACTCTGAATTAGATCGTGATCAGATCAAATTTATTTGTAATAAAGTAAATGAGTTTTTTAAAGCTCAGGAAAACTAACGTCTACGTTTCTATCAATTTTTTTAATAAGTCCTTGTAAAACTTTTCCAGGTCCAATTTCTATAAAATTTGTTGTTCCGCTTTTTATCATCTCATTTACACTCTGAGTCCATTTTACGGGTGAGGTTAGCTGAGATATTAAATTCTCTTTAATTTTTTCAACTGATGTTTCAGCTTTTGCATTTACATTTTGGTAGATAGGACAAATTGGATTGTTGAACGAAGCCTGTTCAATAGCTAATGATAGTTCTTTTTTTGCATCTATCATTAGTTCTGAGTGAAAAGCTCCTCCAACAGGAAGTATAAGCGCTCGTTTTGCTCCAGCATGTGTAAGTTTTTCACAAGCCAATTTAACTGCACTTAGCTCTCCTGAAATTACAACTTGCCCAGGACAATTATAATTTGCTGCTACTACAATTCCTTCAACTTCTTCGCAGATTTTTTCAATAATATTATTTTCTAGTGCAAGAATTGCAGCCATTGTTCCATTTGTTTTTTCACATGATTTCTGCATTGCTTTAGCTCTTATGGAAACCAATTTAAGTCCATCTTCATAATTTAAAACTCCAGAAGCAACCAGAGCTGAAAATTCTCCTAGTGAATGTCCTGCAACTAAGTCTGGTTTAAAAGATTCTCCAAGAACTTTTAATATAGCCATAGAATGTATGAAAATTGCAGGCTGTGTAACTTTTGTTTGAGTTAAATCCTCTTTTGAACCCTCAAACATTATCTTAGAAATATCAAATTCTAATATTTCTTCTGCTTTTGTAAATAAAGGTTTTATAGCGTCATACTTTAAAAATAGATCATGACACATTCCAGTGAACTGAGATCCTTGACCAGGAAATATATATGCTTTCATTTAATTGATTTTATCATATCTTAAAAAAGAAAAATCATATTCATTTTTTTCATCTTTAAGTCTTTTTTCACGTTTAACTTCTTGCCATTTTTCTAAATTAATTTCAGGAAATAAAGTGTCTCCCTCAATAGAAGTATGAACTCTTGTTAATTCTACTCTGTCTGCTATGTCAATTGACAACTTATATATTTCACCTCCACCAATAATAAATGGCTGACTATCGTTTTCAGCAACTTTTAATGCTTTTTCCAATGAGTTTACAACAATGGCGTCTTTGGCTTTGTAATCAGTTTTTCTAGTTATAATTACGTTTGTTCTGTTTGGAAGAGCTTTAGGCATTGATTCAAAAGTTTTTCTTCCCATTATAACAAAATGCCCTTTTGTTAAATCTTTAAAATGTTTAAGGTCATCGCTTAAATGCCAGATTAACTTATTGTCTTTTCCAATGATATTATTTTCACTTGCTGCTGCAATTAAAGTAACTGTATTTTTTGGATTGTTTTGTGAAAATAATTGAGATTCTGCAATTACTCTAGCTTCTTTTTCAAGTTCAGTTTTTATTTCAGCAATTTTAATTTGTTGCTTATCTACCAATCTTTTCATTTGCTTTTTTTCCCATTCTTTTCCCATAAATTTATTCGTTACATAGACATTAAAAAAGTGGAACAAAAAAAGAATAAACCATATTGAGCATATCCAATAAGACCATGGATAATCAAATAAAACAATTTCTTTTTTAAACTCAAATACTAAATTTGACGTTAACAAAGAAATGATTCCAACTACCATTAAAGAGAAGTGAAAAAAAAGTCTTTTTTTAGACTTAATTCTACTTTGAGCGTATTCAATTAATGCAATTTGATCTTCATTAATATCAGAACTATTATTGTTTTTAAATAGCATAATTGTAAATTGAGGTACAAAAATAATATTTTAAATCACATTATTAATTTTTATAATCATTATCAATGAAATTTCCTGCATTAGAAAATAAAATATATCTAGATACAGCTAGATCAGGACTCATGTATAATGAATTACTATGTTGGAGAAAAGAACATGAAATTGATTTTTTAAATAGAGGAAGTCAATTTAGATCTAATCATGAGATTTTATTAGAAAAAACTAGAATTGAAATAAATAAATTTTTAGGATCTAATAACTTAACTACGTTTCTTGTTCAAAATTTCTCAACTGGCTTAAGTCTTCTACTTAAAGCTATTAAAACTGACAAAACTGTTTTGATGGTAAAAGATGATTACTCAAGTATAATAAATCAAGTTTTATGCTCTGGTCTACAATATACTTTTGTAGACAACAATTTTGATGTTGAAGCTCAAATTCTAGATGGAATCAATAAACATAACCCTGATTTATTTATTTTCTCAATAGTCCAACATATTGACGGGACTTTGATTGATTTAGACTTTATTAAACAAATTAAAAAAGACTTTCCTCAAATTTTGATTATTGCTGATGGAACTCAGTTTTGTGGAACTCAGTTTTTTAATTTTCAAAGCTCAGAAATTGATATTTTAATTAGTAGTGGATACAAATGGATGTTAGGCGGATATGGTAACGGCTTTATCTCATTTAATGACAGGTTTCAAAAATCTCATTTTAAAATTAACGAGCGATATTTTGTAGACTTATTTGAGCCTGGACATCATGACACCTTAAATTTTGGTAGTTTACTTTTTTCATTAAAAAAAATATCAACTTATGGAATTGATAAAATCGAAAAAAAAATTAATTCACTTTCACTCTATACTTTAGAAAAACTTAAAATAAAAAAACTACTCACATCTAAAATAATTAAAAGAGCATCACATTCAAATATTTTCAATATTAGAGGAGACGAAAAGTTATATCAACACCTTTTGGAAAACAATATCGTATGTTCTCAGCGTGGAGACGGAATAAGAATTAGTATTAATTTTTATAATACAAAGAATGAAATTGATTATTTTCTATCAATAATTTAACTTTATTCTAAGACAGTAAAAGTTGATATTCCGGAATCTGATGATGTTCCGTGATTATCTTTGGTAATAACTCTCCAATAATAAACTCCAGGTGTATTTAAAGAAACTGTTCTTTTTCTAGCACCATAATTAGAAATGATTTTCTTTGTTGCAGGGTTATCTGCATTTTGATCAAGGTATAAATCAAAACTATGAGTATCATTTGCATCAATATCAGAAAAGGTCCAAGATAATGATACACTTCCTGAGCTAACAGATGAGCCGGGTTTAGGAGTTTGTATCTCTGCTGGAAATGGCGCATGATTTTTCAATGCCTCACCAGAAAGATAAAACTTCCATTTATCACTTTCCGCCACAAAAGTTGTTGAGTTGGTTGAAATAATTTGCCATGAATATGGAAATCCTTTTGTCAAAGTAATCTCAGCAGACGTTGAAGTTGTAGTATTGGTAATAATTTCGTTTGTAAGTAAATTTTTAATGTTTAAAGTATAAGAAGTAGTATTGTCGGATGCGTTCCATTCGAATTTAACTGCATCAACTTCTAAACACTCTGTATTATTGGCGGGTTTGCTTAAAACAGCCCTTGAAGGTTTTTGAGGAGTAGGTGGTGGGTCAACTGGACCTCCACCGCCTCCTTCACCTTCAGCACTTCCGCCACACGAGATTAATAAAATACTTATAAAATATACCGTAGATAATAAAATTTTTCTCATTACTCTCTAATTACTTTTATTGATTTGTTTACTGTTTTTGAATCGACTTGTAATATATAAACACCCGATTTAATATTTGATAAGGGCACACTTATAGATCTGTTATAAGGTACTTTGTCATCTTTAGTCCATATAACTCTTCCAGAAATATCAAATAAAGTCATATTGATATTATCGTCATTGCCACCTACCCAAAGCTTAGATGAATCATTAGCAGGATTTGGACTAAATAAAATATCTTCAGAAATGAATATTGTTTCTTCAAACACTCCTTGACATTCTAAATTAGTTGTTACTTTAATTGTGTTAAAACCAGCTTCTAATGGTAAGTCTATTATGCTTTGTGAAGTTTTAATTAAAGCACCATTTAGGATTATATTGTAACTATCACTCCCCGCAAGGTTTAATAAGACTTGTCGGTCATCTCTATTTATACTTGTAAGAACGCTTAAATCTACAGGTTCCTCAATGTTCAGATTATAGCACTGCTTGTAATTTGGAAAACTATCATTGGTTAAACAAAGTTCATAGTTTGCAGCTTGTAAACCAGATAATTGCCAGGTTTTAGCATCAATTACCTCAGGTGTAAAATTAAAGCCACTTAAATTACTTGTAATAGAAACTGTGAAAGGTGTTTCGAAGTCACCTTTAATGGTAAGGTCTATGAGTCCATTGTTTGATGATCTACATACTTCATCTGTGTAAAATAAAGTGAATGTATCATTTGGAACTGGATTTGGATCACAAACATCACCAATTTCGTCTCCATCATAATCTTCTTGACCAGGGTTATAAGTATTTTCGCAATTATCTTCACTATTTTTCACTCCATCATTATCATAATCGTTTGAAAGCACTTCTAAATTAATTCCTACAGATTCGATAGATTGTCCAGCTGCAGTAGCATTAATTATTAATGGATAACTTTTAGCCTCTGCATCATCAGAAACAGTAACATCAATTGTAAGTTCACCATCACTGTTAATTGTGACCGGATTAGAAGGTGAGTAAGATATACTACTGTTTTCAGGAAGACCATCAATAGAAAATGTAGTTTCAAAATCATAATTTGAAAAAACTCTGTGTTTTACGACAAAAGAACCAGTCTCGCCTTGTCCGACGGTCAACTTTGATTCTGGCGTACTTAATTGTAATAATGGACCATCTGATGAAAAGAAAGCTGAAAAAACTCCTCTTCCATAAGTAGAAGCAAATACCTTATAGTCATCCCTCATGTCGAGATCTGTAACTCTAACATTACTCATCCCGTTAAAAGCAGAATTCCATTTTGGGGAATTGTCGTTAAAGTTTTTTGTATACCAAACTCCTAAATCAGTTCCAACTATTACTTCACTTAATACAATTGGATTTTGTAAAATTGCTCTAACAGGAATATCTGGGAGGCCTCCGTTATTAACATCACCTTCTTTATTTGACCACGTTTCACCTCCGTCATTTGAATAAAAAATGTTTTTAACAGCATAATTATGGAATGTGACAAAAATTTCATTTTCTGTAAGACCAAATTCAATATCTGAAACACTTCCTAAAAATTCATTTCCTGTGATATTTGTGTAAACAGGGTTTGCAGTATTTGCATTTTCTGCTTTTATAACTACCCCGTTTTCTAAACCTATCATTAAAGTAGATGAGTTTGTTGTGTGTGGAGAAACTGTCAACGCAGAAACATTTGAAGTCATCATTCCACTTTGAAGTGTTCGGCTAGGTGCGTTAGTGTTTCTATCTGCTTCAGCGAAGTCATCCCAATCGTAATAAGCTTTTATTTCAAAGTTTGAACCAGTGTAATTTGAATAAATAATCCCATAATTTGAATCTAAAGCTTGAACATTAATAAAATCTCCATTGCTACCACTTTCATTATTAATATTAAAATTACTATCACTTTTAAAATCATAGGCTTCTACAGAATTATTATACACATAATTTGCAATAAAATATGGTTTATCTAAATTTTGAGAGAACATGGATGCTGCTCCATCTCCACCAGAAACATCAATACTTGAAGTTATTTTATTTTCTCTGTCTGTTTGAAACTGTGTTCCATTATCTTGAGCACCAGAAAGAAATACATCTGTCATTCCTGTAACAACCTTATTTCTTGTCGTCCAGCTAGAAAGATCTCTCCCAGAAATTTGTTTATTTAAATCTTTAAACATTTCAGATGGTGCAACTCCAATAGTATAAAACTGAGTAGTTACATAATTAAAATTTCGTGAAGATATTTCTTCGGAAGACCCATTGGATTGACTAAAATAAATACCACCATCGTTTCCAAATATTTTTTTTGAAGAATCGTAATTCCCAAAAGCCATATTGTGCTGATCAGCATGGGCAAATTGTTGGCCAAACCCTCTATACCAATGTGTGAATTGTTCCCAAGGATTTGCAGTCGCATTTTCTGCACCTGTTGTGGATTTAAATAAATCAATACCACCTGCATATATAGTTTCTGGGTTATTAGGGTCAGATTCTATCATTAAATCGTAAAAAGACTGTCCTCTTGTAAAATCATTTGCATCAATTCCAGTATCAGCATCATCGGGTAGTGTAAGCGGAGTAGGTGCAGTAGCAAATTCATTAGTTGATTTAATGATTGTTACTGGATTTTCTGCAGCTAAAGCATATATATCTCCATTTGAAGCTACCTCAAGTTCGGTTCTTCTCGCAGTGTCTGCTCCATCATTGTATGTTATGGTATGCTTGACGCTGAAAGCTGTAATATCTGAATTAGCTACTAAAATAGTACCACCTCCTGAACCTCTATGGTTTCTGGTTGTTGAAGCCCATAATTTATTGTCTGGAGCAATCTCTAAATCCATTGGTTGATAAGAATAAGCAGAACCATCAATATTAAAAGGAACCTTATCCCATGAGGCTGCTGCATCATTAGATTTCCATATTCCATAATCGTCAACTCCAAAAAGGTGATTTGTGTCATCTCTGTGAGAGGAAACGCCAGCTGCTATAATAACCTCAGATGTTCCATCATTGTCTCTAACTACAACATCGTTGATGTAAAAAATACCAGGACTTACTGTTCTTCCAGCACTTGCTAAAGTTTCAAGTGATAATGAAACATTTATAGTTTGATTATTTAATAGTCTTGATTTAAGACGAGTTCCATCTGTGGATGATATCATTACTGATGGAATTGAAATATCTTCTGCATTACTTCCTCCCATTGTAATTGGAGCTGAACTCCAATCTGCTTGACTTCCGTCATTTCTGTTCATTACAATAACGGCAATAGCACCTGCTTGTTGAGCTCTTCTAACTTTATCAACAAATGGACAATCTCCTCGTTCAATAAGTGCTATTCTACCATTAATTTGAGATCCATTTGAAATTGTTTGACACGCATCATATTTCGATCCACCAATACCGTCAGATGCATCCCCTGAATCGTCTCCATCATCAGCTAATATCAAATCAGCTGTAATTGGTGTGGAAGTTAACGAAGGACCAAAACCTGCTCCAATGTAAGTGTAGGGCCCTAATTCTAAATTGTTAATTTTAACAAAATTACCTTCACTTCTATAAACAATTTCTGTATCAGATTTACCTCCAAAAACATTTGTCCATGTTTCACCAGCATCACTAGATTTCCAGAGTCCATTTCCTAAAGCTTCTGCTCCTGTATACGACTCTCCTGTTCCAACATAAAAAGTTTTTAAATCATTTGGATCGTAAACAATAGAAGATACCGGAATATTTTCGGGTATCCCTTTAATATGTATCCATTCTGAGGTGTTTCCGTCAGAAATATTTGTATTTTTAAAAAGGCCACCGCTAACTCCTCCAGCAAAAACGGTTTCATCATTTTCATCATTTGGATCAAACATAAGACCTTTTGTTCTTCCACCAACATTATTTGGTCCTCTACTGACCCATTTCATTTCTTCAGATTCTCCTGGAACACTAAAACTCTTAACAGAAGATTCCTGTGATTTGTTTAATTTATACTGGGTTTCAAATAAATTATTAATTTCTGTTTTCCCAGTCATCGGGTTCATAGAAAGCTGCCATATTTTTTCTTGATATTGATTTGGTGGAAGTCCTATTTTTTTTCTTTCAGATTTTTTTAGTTTATAAGTTGATTTAATTGAACTGTTTTTTAAATTATCATTATGAACAGATCTTTTGTATGAGTATAAAATGTTATCATAGTTAGTCAATCCAACAACGAAAATAAATACTAATGAAAAAAGTGTTATTTGCTTATTTAATTTCAAAATGTTTGTTTTTTATTATACAAATATCAAAATGCATGCCGACAATGCACATTTTTTTTAAAAATTCAATATATTAAAATATACTTAATTAATGTTAAGTTTATTTTATAAAAAAATCAAATTTAACAGAGTAAAATAGAAAAAAAAACGTACTAAAAAGAATGTTTTTACTTATACAGCTACTTTTCCTTTAATGTGAGGATGAGGATTGTAATTGATAATTTCAAAATCTTCAAACTTAAAATCATTTATGTTATGAATCTTATTCAATATTTTTAATTTGGGTAAATCTCTTGGTTCTCTTGAAAGTTGAAGATTTAATTGTTCAATATGATTATTATATATGTGAGCATCTCCAAATGTGTGTACAAAATCTCCAGCTTCATAACCACAAACATGAGCTATCATTTCGGTGAGTAGAGCGTATGAAGCTATATTAAAAGGAACCCCTAAAAATATATCAGCACTTCTTTGATAAAGCTGACAGGATAATTTATTGTTGTATACATAAAATTGAAAAAAAGCATGGCACGGAGGAAGGGCTGCTTTACCTTTTTTAACATTTTCTTCAAAACTTTCTTTTGTGTCTGGTAGAACTCCTGGGTTCCATGCTGTTACAAGCATTCTTCTGCTATCCGGATTATGTTTTAAAGTATTAATAACTTCCGAAACTTGATCAATACCGTCACTATTCCAATTTCTCCACTGGTGTCCGTAAACAGGGCCTAAATCACCGTTAGAATCGGCCCATGCGTCCCAAATTTTTACACCATTACTTTTTAAATATTCAATATTTGTTTCACCTTTTATAAACCATAAAAGTTCGTGAACTATAGATTTTAGATGAACTTTTTTTGTTGTAATCATTGGAAACCCCTTTGATAAATCAAAACGCATTTGATAACCAAATACACTTTTTGTACCCGTACCCGTTCTATCAGATTTTTCATTACCATTCTCAAGAACGTACTTAACTAAGTCTAAATATTGTTTCATTGTAATAAATAAGATTTCAAAAATATAAATTAACTAAAATTGAGCCAAAGAATATCCTTTAACTTATTAAAAAATATTAACCAATTATCATACCAGCAATAGTTGCAGATAATAGTGAAGCTAGAGTACCACCTAGAACTGCGATCATTCCAAATTTTGATAAATTTGTTCTTTGATTTGGAGCTAAAGATCCAATTCCACCTATTTGAATTCCAATAGAAGCAAAGTTGGCAAATCCACACAACATGTAGGTAGCCATTATTATCGATTTTTCGTATTGCAAATGTACTATATTAGATATATCCTTAAGTTCAGCTAATTGCATATAGCCAATAAATTCACTAACAGCTAATTTTATACCTAGGAGTTGACCCATTAATGCCATATCTTCTTTTGCAACTCCAATTATCCACATTACTGGTGAAAATGTATAACCTAAAATAAATTCTATTGAAAGGAATTGGTAGGTTGTATTTTCACTTATCCAGTAATTCAATCCAGAAATAGCTCCCATTTTTTCAAATCCAAAATTCACCATTGCTATAAAAGCAATAAATACCAAAAGCATAGCGCCAACATTTGCTGCTAATTTTAATCCTTCAGTTGTTCCATTTGCTATAGCATCTAATAAATTTGAACCGATTTTATCTTGTGAAACTGAAACATCTTTGTTAATTGTGTCTGTTTCTGGGAACAAAATTTTTGAAATAACAATTGCACCTGGTGCAGCCATAACTGAGGCAGTGAGTAAATGTTTAGCATAAAAAAGTTT
>ENA-OWPI01001858-OWPI01001858.1-marine-metagenome-genome-assembly--contig:-NODE-1858-length-21751-cov-3.093061_pt1 | contig 21751 bp, 20 predicted proteins | sample MGYA00238138_ERZ651775 | MGnify/ENA primary metagenome ERZ651775 (study PRJEB26906, sample SAMN06265043) | marine metagenome | isolation source: Helgoland LTER site | place: Germany:Helgoland, sampling...
CCACATTTACATTTGTGTATCCCCTAACTATTTTGTCCGCACAAGCCAGAGCCAGCTCCTGCTGCTGACTAAAATGTCCCATGCCTTTTCACGCATCCTAGATCCTCGGGAGTGTATATTTTTTTTGTTCCACCTCCCCTTTTCCCCGCTGTAAATGCAAGCTTGTCAACTCAGCTGTAGTAGGGTATCTTTTTTGTCCCAGCATGTCATTTGCATTTGAGAACCAGTATCAGTAGTAGAAGTAGTGATTTGCAGCTTCATAAACTGACAACACAATGGGCATCCCACCGCGCTGACACACGAGGAAAAAAAAATTCGCCTGCGGCGCGCAAGGTCGGTTACATGTAACAAAAATGTCCCACGGCCCGATGGCTGACTAGAAGACTGATATTAATGTCCCACCCTTGTTTGGCAGGATTTGTATTAACTTTAATGTCCCCCCCTAAATGTCCCACCCCTCCGCCCTCCCCCCCCCCCTCTCTTCGATAGGCTCCCCCCACTGACATTGGCGACGTGATTCGCTTCGATGTAAATTATCGACAAGGCGTTTTTAACGCTGCTTTTCCCTCCTCTCCCCGCAAAGTGGTTGCTGTTGACGGACCTAATCACCCCTGATACAATCACAGTATCACCACTCTTGCAAGAGTCGACTAGATCACCCATCACCTCACAGTGCAACTGCCGAGGTACACGACCTGCGTCAAGATTGTCTTGCTCCATCTCCTGCAAAGTAATTCGCTGGTTGTCAATATACTTACTCTCACTCCTAAGTAGCTGCGAAAAAACCGTTGTCAAGGTTACGGTCGTGTAAGATGTGCTGCTCGAAGCTGAATTTGATTAGTGAGAGAAACTTACCTCGAACTTCCTACTCCGGCAGTCCTTTCCAGGACACTTTGTTGGCTCTGTGTACACTCCGTCAGCAAACTTCCACTTGATATCTTGCTCACATCGATTGCAACTGAATTGACTTTCGGTTACCATCAACTTCTTGGGGCTGACCTTGAGTGCGTGGCACCTCAATGACAAAAACTTGCCCTTGGTGGCAGTGACTATGTCTCGCATTCCGACGACGTACTTGGGCAATAAGTTAAACATGCGGACAGTAAACAGAGCGTCAGGTTCCTTACGCAGGACGCCAACTGCAATTCCAAGACAGGCGAGGGCAACTTTCGGCTGGAGTTGGCATAGCCATCATAATTGTCGTCATCGTTGCCATTATTGTGAGCATGATTGAGAAGCCGGTGGTGAGAACATTAACCTAAATTTTATGTACTCAAAGTTCCATAGCAAAGACCTCACCTGATGATATAAGAAAAGCTCGAACCGCTGGTTGTCACCACTTGCATTCAGAAGAGTACAAAGACTTGTATGACAGAATAAGACGCGGAATTTTTTCGAGGGACCGCCAGATAAGGGCTGGGACGGGTTATTTTCAGAAGAACCTGACTCCCCTGCGAAGAAGTTATCGCTAGCGATACTGTCGCCGCTAAGACTGTCAATTCTTTCCGCCTTGACCGAATCTGCACTCAAACTCTCGATAATAGATCGCCTCGACAGCTGCAGAAGATTCTGAAGCTCATAAGTCCCGCTGCTTGATAGCGACTCAGACGACGAAGGTGGCTCAGATATAACTAATTCTTTGCCCTTGCGGGATACTTTCGCAAAAATGTTGACCAGAGAGCTGATCATCGATAGGTGACCATCATTTCTACCGTTGTTTTCAGTGGGGGAGTCTTCACACTCATCATCGGGAAAATGGAGTGGCCACAGCGATCGAATTAACTGTGGTGTGTCTACAGCCTTACCACCACTGCCACCAATGCCACCACCTTCACCATCACCGCCACCACGTCGTATCGCGGGATCCATTCAGTGAGAAGAGAGCAGAGGACAGCAGTAAACAGTAAAAAGCAGGGGAGAACCTTGGAGGGAGTTTGGGAAATGAGGAGCTAAATACAAATTCGATATTAATAGAATGTAAGCCAGGTTAAAATTGAAGATCGAGCGTAGCGTGATCTTTTAACAAAATCCTCCGTGCAGGGGCTCATTTCCAAAGGAGACATTCGGATCTCAAAACAAAAAAGCAACCAGAGAAAAATCAAGTCGAAGAGGCTCAGGTTTTGAAAATGAAGACACACTTGATAGCAGCACCGTCTTCTTCAATCTCAACGAAAGATGAATTAACAAAAACGCTGCAGTCTTTGGCCTCTGCGAAGGACCTTGCCACTGCCCTCTCACTCTTTGAGGCTGCTCCCTCATCAATAATCGATTCTTACGTGGTTTCGATAGTCGTTAACTGCGCCGTAAGAAGCGGAGATGCTGGTACAGCACTGAAAGTGGTCGAAGGCGAGGTGACACGGGCCAAGGGAGGGGATAAAAGGGGACAAAATTTTCTTTCCACGGTTGCGTTAACCAGTTTGATGAAGGGTTTTGCTCATTCTAGCGAAACGTTTACTTCCATCAACAAAAACGGAGAAACAATAGGAGCGGGTCTGCTCTTGCTGAAGACTATGCTCTCTCCCACTTCAAGATATGGATTTAATTGCTATCCAAATTGCAGGACATTGAATACTTTTCTGAGGGGATGCTTGTGGGGGAGCGGCGGGTGCGGCGGGGTCAAGGAGGCGGTTGAAGGTTGGCGTATGTGTATGAAGAGCGAAGAGAAAAGAAGAAAGAAGGGCGGTAAATGTAGAGGTAGCAAGGGCAGCAGTGGTGGGAGTGATGGAGCCAGTTCTCTATTTGACACTTCATCTTTTGGTTACATGGTGGACATCCTCCTTCGCAGCTTCAAAATATCAAAAGCTGAAGAGATGCTAAATTCTGCCAGCTCAGTGCTTTCACTGGAGGACATGAGTTCGATAGAGATGAAGACAACCTGGACGAAATTTCGGATTGGCAAGTTAAAGGCAAACTTGTTGGGTTTCAATGTTAATGGGTTAGACACCACCGAGATTGAAACCGATATCAGCGAGATCGAGGAATATTGGAGAATAGAGTCGGATGGATCAGCAGGAAGGGGTAATATTCCAGGAGACGAGGATGCAAACGATATCTCCAGAAAAAAATCCAACTCTCTTTACCGCAAACATGCTTGCTCGTACATGAAAAGCGAGCTCGACCGCCTTAAGAGCATAATGAGAGATAGAGAGGCGAGCAAATCGCGATATTCCAAAAACGAATTATTTGACTTGATGGGACGGAGGGTATTTTATTTTGGCGGAGGAGGAACTACAGATTCGAGTAGCAGTGGTGTTCGGGTCGTCGACAACAATGGCAACGGCAGCAGCAGCGGCAGCGGCAGCGGCAGCGGCAGCGGCAGCGATAATTGCAGCAACAGCGGCATTGGCAACAATCAGAACATCCACAAGTCTGTGAACTTGACGATCAATTTGCCGGATGTTAAAGATCAACTCTTCACATCATTGATCGATAATTTTGGCTTCAGAACCTCTTCCTCGACGGCACAAACACTCAACCCTTACGATCCCCTCTTCGATGCCAATACCAACAAGCTCAAATTTGGAGAAATTTTCTCCCAAAATCGAAAAGACTCACTTCATCCGCTCCGAATCGAAATCGGTTCCGGAAACGGTGATTGGGTCATCAACCAATGTCGTTCGTCACCTTCGCCAGCAAACTTCCTCTCGATTGAACTTAGGAGTGATAGGATCGCGAAGCAAATTGAAAAAATGGCCCTTGGAGGAATCGATAATCTTTGCGTTGCTGGGGGCGAATGCGGGAAGGTGCTGAGAGATTTTGTCGGGGAGAAGTCTGTGGAATGCGTCTATGTGAACTTCCCGGAACCTCCTCAACAGCGGTCAGGGGACAAAGATGAGTCTGCCGGGCACATGCTCAAGAACGAAAATTTAGAAATAATCGGCCGATCGCTACTGGGGGATGGTCGCGGAAGATTTATATTCGTCTCAGATAACTTGTCGTTTACTAGGATGATCGCGAGAGAGCTGTGTAACCTTATGTGCAGGGGAAACAAGATTAAGATGGTGGACGATGGCGATCGCGTCGACACCAGCGAAAGTGGTGGACTCAATCAATTGGAAGTGGTGCGGGGAAGAGAGAGCAGAGAAGTCAACATTTTCGCCGGGAACCCGAACGCTTCTGTCGGTTGGCATGGATCCTCTGCGAATTCGACGAGTTATTTCGATGGGTTGTGGCAGAGTGGTGCCGGAGCTAACAGCTCGTCAACAGACAGGTTTGTCATTGCCATGCGAAGTGAGACAAGCGCTATCAGGCCCGTAAAAACGAATTCTAATGGTTCATACGTAAGCAAAAAGAAACGACAACGAGAGGTCAATACTAGCACTGATGATATCACCAAAGCGAATGACGACGACCACGAGAGGAATCCGAAAAAGCAGAAAAACAAGAAGAAGAAGAACAAGAAGAGAAGCCCAGCAGCTCAAGAAGCGCGCAATAAGCGCAGGCTATCTTCCAAGCAAAGCTTAGAATGATTAGTATAGCGCTATTTTTGCAGGACAATTTACTTGCTAATTTATTAACAACCACCACAACATTTCTCTTTGCCCTCCCTTTTGCGAAGAAAAGGACTATATGAGTCCAGGGTTGATTGAAAGCGTGAAATCGGCCCCTCCGCTTTGCGTTGGCGATAATTCCAAATTTCCTTCCGACCTTCTGTCCCGACAAGTTGATGTCGATCCTCTTGTACTTCTAGTGTCCATCTCCGAGCTCCCCCTGAATTGATTTTCCCCTCGCGGGGTTTTCTTTCTTAGTGGAGTTTTCTTCACCCGAAACATTGCCCTCGCGCTATCGCTTAAGGCATTCTTCTTCGCTTCAATCAGGGAAATACGGGGCACATTCGATGGAGAAGTGACCCCGACCCCTTCTCTCTCTGTCGACACCCTCGGATTCGGAGGGGTCTTAATACCATTCGCGATGATATTACCCTCAGATCGCCTGATGAACACCTCAACGATGGCAACGATAAACCACGCCACGGAGATAAAGTAGTATAGAGTTCGCCTCAAATACTTCGTCACATCACTGACATGCTCATTACCTTCCCTTCGGATCCCAAACATGAATATTCCGAACATGAATGAGAACCCCAATAAAAAGTACCTAAACAAGGCAAGATTTGAGAGGTCAAGAGTAGTGATCTGTGTAAAGGTGACTTCATTTCCATAGAAGAGCAGGAAAATCCCAAAAAGTAGGTAGCAGAAGAGGAGCTGCGAACTTACGCTTTGGATGCCATAATAAATACTTTTACACTCTTTGTCATATGGGAACAAACTGGCATCATCGTCGTCGGCGAATTCATAGCTAAACCGCACCAAACAGCCGACGTGCTCACTTATGAGAAAGACTATCGGAAGAATACTGCCCATTCCACTTAAGAATATTCTCTGCGCACGTTCTTGCAATACTGTTTGCGTGTGACCATTCCATTTTTTGCTGACGAGTTTTCTCTTCAGCCTAATCATGACGATAGCGACAGTGAGGTAAAAGAGAATAAAAACCAAGCTCAGGTTCTGTGCAATAGGGTCAATATCGGAGAAAGAGAAGAGCGCATGGTTGGTGGCAGCTATGGTTCACGATCATGTCGTAGTACACCGCCGCACAATCACCTCACCTGATCCTTATCCCTAAGAAGTCGTTTGTAACTATCAGCAGGATAGTAAAAGGAACAGAACAGAACCACTAGATAATCTCCTAAGTGGATGCGAGTCAAGTCCGTAAAAACGTAACAGGCTGCGGCAGTCGTTGACAAGGTATTTAATGAATTTGCAGAGTAGCTCAGAATGTATTTCCACTCGCGTGAAAGGGTGGTTTGCCCCCAAATTACCGTTGCATCTGCACAAAAAGACAAGGAGCTCATAACGAAGAGAAATACGCGGTAGGGCGAGCCAATTCGGGCCTCATCATCCTTGACCTCAATGCGGGTCAACACACTTTTAACGTACTGGTCAAGAGCGCCCATTACCCGATTGTAGCAATTTAAGTGGAACGGGCTATCGAGGCTTCGATGGTGAAATTTACTCTCGGTCTCAACGCGAACGCTGTACTGAATCTGTATGGCGAATATGAAAATCCAAGAAATTGAAACGATAGCTAGGGGCCAGGATGAGGCGAGGAAGCTATCAAAACTATTCGGTTCTTCTCCCAAGTACATTTGATCGACGTAGTTCTCACTGTGCCGAAATCCGTAGAAGAAAAAGCATGCCAAGGTTGAAAACATAAGAAGAATCATCTGAACAAGATTATGAAAGTGTAAATCTTCGAGAGTGAGTAACCCAGTCAGACTGACGCTGACCGTTTCGTGGAATGCAAACATGAGAAAAAATAGGTACCCGGACATGAAGTGAGTAGCAGTCGCCGTGTTTGATTTCTGGAGCAGAAAACAAACACGAAGCTCTTCCGAATACATCACGCAGCCACTGGACTCAGCTATAAGAAAAAGTATGGGAGGTAACACCGTGAAACCAAGGAGGAGGCAACTCTGCAAAAAGTGAAGGGAGTTTTTAAATGTAAGCCACTTGGGATTTTTCTTGGACAGCAGTGGAAATAACCCACTCACCTGCAAGTGGCGGTCAATTTTGTTAATCTCACTTGAAGCGAGCATTCCTCTTGCTCGGTCGAGCATATAGAACATAGGCCCGGCGAATAACACAAGGCAAGCTCCGTTGGCAACAGCCGAGGCGTAACGATCACCACGAAAAGGCTCTCCAAAGTGCGCGATATCCGTGTAACCTTTTGTTGTGTACTGACTATAGTTTCCCGTGGCTTGAAGAGCGAAGAAGACCAGTAAGGACAGATACATTCTGACTTCCTCATTTTTGTTTGATTTGGGATTGCCGATGAAATGCAACGAAATAGCCCACATCAGCAGAGGTAAAACATCAGAGGTGATAATTCTCCACCTCTCAACGAGCATTAATGCTTGGTCACCACTTGCCGTTGCCCACGCTAGGTAGGCGTAGCAGGAAGTGGCGACAATTATCAAGAAACTCAGAAGGGACAGAAGATGTGTATAAAAAGGAGCTATTCGATTTCGAAGTTCTGTTGAGAAGGAGGAACAAATGCTGGAAAGAAATCCCCTCCTCAAAAGCTGTGTGATTGGCACCATAGCAAATAACGCCAGACTGCCGGTAATCAACACGTTCGAATTAGCGAGGAACAAATCGCCGCGCTCACTTCTTGCTGCAGGAGACACATATTCACTCTTCTCACCTCCAAAAAACGAACTCTTGCCTTGCTAGTGATGCCCCATTATGAATCATCCTGAATTTAACTGTCGAATTGGAGTCCACAACCTCGTAATAGCTCTCATCTACTTCAATTTTGTCAATTACATCCTCAAGGGTATTGTTCTCATTTACAATGCCGCTTATATCAACAAACTTGCTGATTTCAGTCCCAGTTGCGAAAATGAATAATGTGAAGACGGAGGAAAATCCGTAAATTATTACTTGTACCATTTCTCGTGAGTTGAAAGCGAATCTTACAACTTCATCAATGGTGTAGGTATTCGGGAGATGCGGGAGAATGTAGACCTTAGTGAAAGCGGAGATTACCATAAAATACAGCAAGCTGGTGTTGCTATCTACAACGTCGACGCAGTTGTTCACATTAACTCCAAAGTTGTCATCTTCAAACAGACACCCCAAAGTCTCTGAAGCGACGTAAAGCATACTCAGCAAAGTGCTCAAGCCCACCAAAGGGACGAAAGATAGGTTGAAGTTCTCTAAGGCTGCATTGTTATTATTGAATACGCTCTTTGCAAGGCGGCCCGCGTTGCGATACATGAGCTTAGCCCCCATTATCAAAATGAAATCAAATAAGAAGACGCTAACCAACAGAACATTCCTTGACATAGAGGTTAAGTCCTCAGGCTCGAACACGCGCAGTCCATAAATAAACAGGGTGGATGCCAGAAACAAAAAGCGGACGTACAATTTGTCTTGCAATGGTCTGCACGAGAATACCATGAGCAAGGTCAAGAGTGAAAAAGGAGACAGAGTGAGGGCTAAGAACTGTGAAAGGGTATAGACAGCGTGTTAGAGAAAGTGTTTACCCACAGAGACTCTCTCCATTATGTTAACACTCACATGAATCGTTAGCAGACCCCCAAAAGGTAATTCCACCAGGTAATCATGGCTCGTGATAATTATTCGCAACAATAATATGCCAAGATTAGCCGAAAAGAAGAGAGCAACCCAAAATAACGAGACGTATCTAACTGGCTCAGTATCAATCTCAGGACATTTTGTACGTTCGGCATTCTGCAGGTTGGAGCGTGTCACCTTCTCACTGAGGTTGGTGGAGTATTTTTGGCTGTCACTAATATTAATTGGATGATCAGGTTCCCAAGGCATTTTTTCTTCACGATCTTGGGGATCCAGTATTTTGAGTGATGGCATTTTAGCCGCTTATCAAGCGAATAACATTAAATTTATCACAACTTTTAAAGAAACTTTGAAGCTTTCTGAAGCCGAAGCTGGTTGTGAGATTCGGGATGCAAGTTGAATTTGCGCATGACTTCAGAATTTTATCTCTAAATTTTTTGTCTCAAGCCTTGTTAAGTACTTTCTACTCAAGTCATCCAATTATTTCCCCTTCTCGTCCTCAGATTCGTATTTCATCTCGTCACGGACTTGGTTATATAAATATCTCTTGCCGGCTTTGTCTTCCATAGCAATCCACTCGCTCTCCCCTCCTCCCTTCCCCCCCGAAGATCCCGCTGCAATCCCAGTCTTCCTGGTCACGTCCTCCTCAATTTTAGCCTCATCTACAGCAGACTCGTTGTTGTTTTCACCCCCCTCATCAGCTTCGGTGGTCACCTCGATGACCTCAACCTCTTTGACCAGTCCGTATGTCTCTCTCAACTTCAATGCCTCCTCCGGCCACTCCACCCGGTCATAAAATTTCAAGTCCCCATTCTTGTCCCTCAGCCATGTGCAACCTTCCGCCAACCTCTGGTCTGCCAATACATTAAGATTTGCGAACATTTTTTTCTTCTCGTTGATAGCTTCCTGCTTCTTCTTTCGAATGGCCTCGATCTCAGCTTTCCGCTTCTCCTCTTTTTCCTCCTCTTTCCTCTTCCTTTCGAATTCCTCCTCCTCCTTCAACCGCTCTTTCTCATCCTCTTCCGCTTTCCAAGCGATCCTCCTCTTCTCCTCTCTATCTTCCCTGTGCCTTTCTTCGTTCCGCCGATCCCTCTCAACCTTTTCTACCTTTCTCTGAATTTTGTTGAAGTATTTATCGAAATGCTTTTTCCGCTCCGACTGCAGCTTTGTTTCGGCAATCTCTTTTTTCTTCTCCATTGTTTTCAGTTCTCGCATCCTCGTTAGAATATACTCTCTATCCTCCTTCTTCTTCAGTGCCGCCACTTTCTTTTCGTTCTTCTTGCGATTCGCTTCCTCCTCATTGATGATTTCGATCCTTTTTCTTTCGAGTTCCTCTCTTAGAACTGCATTGCTCTCTTCGCTCTCCTTGGCTTTTTTGCTCTCCTCTTTCAGGCGGTCTCTCCTCTGTAGCTCCGTTTCCACCATTCCTAGACCGTCTCCAGCATTCTCGTTGCTCCTGTTACTCGCCAAACTCGGTTCAACGGTGCTATTGCTAGCCTGTGACATCATATCAATCTGCCTCTGGAGCTCCTCCTTTCTCTCCTCTATTTCGATTCGCTTAAAGTACTCCTCCACATTCACCCCATCAGCCTTTAAACTAGCAACCAATATCTTGGTGCTCCTTGCGAGATCTTTCATATGCTCGAGTTGTTCTTGCCTCTCCTCTTCTTCCATCTCTTTCCTTCTTCTCTCTGCTTTCTTCTCAGACTCCAGCAGACCTCTTGCCGTCTCCCCTTCCGCTTCGGCTTTTGCTGCAGCTAGGCGGCGGCGCAGGTCCAAACTTCCGTCTTTCTTTTGCTTTGCCCCAGCCTTTTGCATTTCCCTGGCAGACTTCATCTTCTTTTTCCACTTTTTCGAATTCCGATTTTTTTTCTCGTACAGTTCTGACAGTGGAGAGTCCACAAACCAGTACAGCCCCCCTCCAGCGGAGCGCACATTTTGCTGCGGAGTGGTGACCCAACCCCCAAAGAAATTAAATGGCTCACAGTCGACCTCAAACATCCAATCGCTGGGGTGCGACTTGTCCAAGAAGGAGCGTAGACTCGCTGTTCTCGTGACCAAGAGCCTCTTTAGGTCCGAGGAATTCAAGAGGGAAAGAGACGAGTTACAGATTTCAGTGCTCTCGTTAACATCCGCAAGGTGTTCAATAGCCTGAAGCTGTGCCGCTCGCTGCTCCAACGAGACTGTTGTCTTGCTTTTGAGGTTGCTGAAGACACTGTCGTCCGTCTTCATTACGTCTCGGTAATACACGCTCGAATCTTCGTCCTCTTCGATCCTACTAATGTTTGACGACGCTGTATCATTTCGCTGAGTCGCCTGGTATTGCAGAAATACGTTTACATACTGTCTGTGGTCGTCCTGAGGAGGAAAAAACATGTCTGAACCGTCGTTCACAGATTGTTTTTTCATAAGGGATTTCATCGACCTCTTTTTGCTACTGCTTTTCGTGTTTGTCACCGTAGAACTTGCGATACTGCTGCTAAATATAGATGAGCTAGTCAGTGATGTGGAGGTGGAAGTTGCAGACCGGGCGGATAATGGAGGTACATCCAAATTAGAATTCGCCGAAGGAGTGATTGTGGTAGAGTTGGCGATCAGGGGGTTGGTGGAGAGTTGACTTCTTGTTCCAGAATCATTCATAACAATATCACAAGATCGGCCATCGAGGTCGTCACTAAATCTGTAGTACGAAAGTAGCAAGAGCGCGTCTACTCCTCCCGAAAGGACGAACATTTTCATGCTTGCGTCGTTCTCCTGTTCGCTCCCTGAATTTTTCAGGTTGCGTAGCAGTGCTATCAACCCAATTAGACCGGCCCTACGGATGCTAAATACACTCAAAGGCGCCTTGTCTTCGATGATCGCGGCCTCAGTGTTTCTCGACAGGTTATCATCATCACTCTTATCATCATCATCATCATCATCACTCTTATCACCATCATTTTCGCCAGTATATCGGTCATTGTTATCCTCACAATAGCTCTCATTTTGGTCACCATTAAGATTGTCATTGTCAGTACCACTCTTACCATTCACCTTTTCCGGGGAAAGAACACTACTTGCCATGACTGTATCCTTCCCGCTTTTAACCATGATGAGCTGGTCTCCTTCATCACCATCGTCCATCACAACAGCGTCTTTGCCTTTCTTACCCCCCGCATCGATGACTGCCTGCAGATTATTCCTCTGCTTTTTCTTTTCAGCGCGAAGCATTCGCAGGATCGCATTAGCGGAACCGTCGACCCTTCGCATCCCTCGACGATACAATTTCTCGCTTTTCATAAACTCCTCGTTGGAACTTTGGTTGGCCCAGCAATTGCTGTTGATCCATCCACTCTTTCTCTTCGTTGTCACACCTCTATCAATATCTTCGTTGTTCATTTCTAGCTCAGCACGTGTATGGGCAGGATTGGCAACCAGGGCAGAGTTGACCAGTACAGGAGTGATTTTCTCAATAATATTTTGGTTCATTTTTGTCATGGAGTGGTTGCATAAAAGCAAAGACAGTGTGTACAGTGCCCCGGCACGCACAAGCGGCTCGACTACTGGCGAAGAGGACATCGCAGCGAGGGCAGGAGCGATTGATTGCGCTGTTGACTTCCCTCTAGCAGCAAGGAGAACAGAGGTCTTGGTCTTTGCTGCAGCATGCGTTTTAGAAAGCTTCTTTAAAAGCTGCATCTGCGTTACCTTCCGCGATACATCATCAGCATTCCAACTGCCGGTGTTCGCGGACAGTGACACCGTCTCATATGAATTCACACTGTAAGTTTTTGAGGTTTTTGAAGAGGAAGAGGCAACAGACATTGTGATTATGCCGTTAGTTTGAGTAAACTTTCCCGCAAGATGAGCCAAGCGTCAGTTAAGAGGCTACAGATCTAAAATTTGGGTACTTTTTATGATTTGCACATATGAATGTCTTTGTCTTCCATTAAATCTCTGCTACGACGACGGTCAAAGAGTAATCGTTTACTTTTTCATTTGAAACAGGCAAATGATTACAACACACGCCCGAAGCCCAACAGAATCGAGCTAACCAACGTTCCCAATAATAAGCAAATAAACATTCACGGCTAAAAACCAATTTGGGCGCAATTTCTTCAATAGTATTACATTGTCAAACACTGCTCCTCCTTCAAACCTTTCACATACTTTTCCCACGTTCACATCAGGACCTTCCGCAAACTCTCGACTTCTGGGCTGGTACTATCCTTCGCCGCAGCAAAGACATTGACAATCTTCTCCGCCATCACCGTCCCGATCTCCAAGTCGATGCTATCCGCATCAACAAAGTTACAGAAGTTGATCAGCTTGAACGTATCCTCAACCGCGCGGATATCGTTCCCGCGGATTACGTCACTACTGATATTCTGCAGCAGAATTTTACTTTTCATAGTGATCATGTTACCGAGAAGCGTCTGAGCCTTTTCGACGCTGAGTCCCAGGCTCTCTTGGATCTCAATGATTGTCTCGCTGGCGGTATCAGGTGTCAACGAGCCGTCTTCGATGCCTGATTCCAGCTCTAGCGTGAACATTCGACCGAGGCGGTCACCATCAATACCGAGGTCACCAGAAAGTTCAATTCCCATGGCCACAGACTGTTCTCGGACTGCCTTGACCTGTTCGGCGGTGATCTTAGTGCCAGCAGTAAAAACTTTTTCGAGCTGCCTGTTGAGCAGAGTCTTTTGAGTCTCGACCATCAATCTCTCCCCCACCGCCTCCCCCATCTTCAACTTGTCTTGTATAGAAGCCAAGAACATCATGTCTTGCTGGTCGAGCTCGTTCTTGTTCGTCATGGCGCTGCTGATGTAGTTCTCGTAGATGGTCGCCCCTATGCTCCCCTTGATTTTCTCCATCTCACCCCCGTCGAATCCCAAGATGCTACCGAACTTCTCGGCGTTCTCCTCAAAGACTCTCGCCCGCTTCGCGTCCTTGGTGGTAAAAATTGCGACAATAAACTGCCGGTAAAGGGCCTCAAGTTCCTTGTCCTCGACGTCGACGCCGAGCTTGTTGGCCTGGATGGGATATTCGTAAGTGTACACAGGCACCTCCTCGGTGACAACTTCCTCGACCATTTCCGTCTTCGGTTTCCCCCCTTCCGCCTTCGCCTTCGCATCCGCCTCCTCCCCTTCCTCTTCCTCACCTAACAAACCTGCCCCCCCGCTGATACTCTGCTGCACCTCTTTCTCGACCATGACCTTCTTCTCCCTGGTTTCGACCCCCACTTGGGTCCTGATAGCAATGTCATTCGCGTCGTAGAATTTAATCAGATTCATGCAGTCATCGAGGATGTCACCTGAACCGACACTCGCGCCGATCCCCATCTCCCCAGTACCACCCCCCTCGGCGTCTTCACCCCTCTCCTTCGCCAGCTGATCTTTCTGCTCCTGTGTCATCTGGCTCTCCTTCAACACGGTGACCAGGTCAGTTACCATGGGGGCGAGCTTGCTCGCTACAGCAGAATTGTAAAGACGCGCAGCGTCGCTCTCGTTTAACCTCAGACGATCACGGAGCTTCGCAAGACCTTCCCGAACATTCTGCGGGATAACACCCGTAGTCCCCATGGCCTCAAGAACGCTCTGTTTATACGCGGGTCCACAGACACTAAAATGGAATGGCGTCGTGTCGCTCTCCTCCAGGTCCAAGAATTCCCTCAGCGCCTTGAGCCCATCACTGAGCTCCTGGGTCAGCACCCCGCTAGGAGACTTCTCCGACGCGGACACTAGCCTCCTCTGGTAGATGTCCCTCCCGAAGTCCACGGCGAGGGCCCGGGGGAAGTTGAGATCCTCGATGAGTTCCTCGTTCTTTTCCTTCATGGTCTTCGCGGAGGCGGCGTCGCCGCCGAGCATCGCGATGTCCTGAGTGCTCACCTCGAGCTGCTCCTTGACCATCGGCCCGACGGTGTCCCTGAGCATGAGTTCCGCCTCGAATTTTCCCACGCCGAGCAGATGGGACATGTTGGCCAGGTCCTCCTTAGCGTCCTCGTCGAGTTTGTTGTCCGACCGTTGGAGCAGATCAGTCAAGTAGTATCTGTATAGCGTCGCGCGTTCCTTCTTGTTACTGCCAGCATCAGCAGATCCGCCGAGAGAACCAGAGGCAAAATACGTCTCCGACACGTCGTCATCTGACCCTGACCCATCTACCAGCTTTTCAAGCAGTTCAGTGAGCTGCGATTTAACGGTGGCGATATCGCGCAAGGCCGCGACGGAATCCTGTTCGTTCTGAACGCGTGCGTACTGACACGCCTGCTCGAACACGTCGTTCAGCTTTCGCTGAATGGAGTTTCTAATGACTTCGGAGGATTGATCGTCGGTGATCAAGAGCTCCGATTTCTTAACGGCCAGACGGCCGACTAAGTTGCTTAGATTAGGATCTTCGGCGCAGGCTGAGTCTAATACATCGGAAACGACGAGACGGTAGAGGGGAGTGGTCTCCCCTTCGAGACATTTCTCGCTCTCCAAACTACCCAACCCCAGCACGCCCCTGAGCTCGCTCAACCTCTCTCCCCCGTCAGGAGGGAACCTGGCATCAGTGGCGTCCTTACCGGCGTCGGCACCGACGCCGACGAGTAGCGTCTTGATCTCGTTGACGTACGTCTCCATGTGCATTCGCGCGGCCTGGGTGTCGGATATGCCGAGCTGGCGGCGGGCGCGGAGGAGCATCTCGCTGGTGATTGTCTTGGACGGATCGCGGGCGGATCTCAACGCCTTGGAGTAGAACGGCGAGCTGACGTCAAGGATCCTCTCCTCCACTTCCGCCGCGTCCACTTCCAGACCAAAAACCTTCGCGACACGACCCATTTCGTACTTGTACGCCTCTTCATTGTCGCCTTCGCACTGACGGAACAATCGGTCCGAGAGGTAAAGGATACGGTTTACTTTCTTTCGGTCCTCGGAGGCGGGGTCCGAGAGATCAGCGCTGGAGGTCCACATGACGTGGTCCCGATATATGTGGGCGGAGGCTTCGTAGTGCGCTCGACCGATCTAAAATTGGAATGGGATTACGGTTGGGGCGAGAGTTAGTTAGAGTTTTGGTTAGTTGTTCGTTAGAGTTGGATAAAGAGTTAGCATCTAATAATCACTAGTTTCCAATCACTAGTTTCCAATCACTAGTTTCCAATCACTACCAAGAACAAATCACTCAACAAATCCACAAATTCCAAAAAACTCACCTCAACCCCCCCCAACCCCAAAACCTCCTTCAACCTCATAAGTTCCTTAACATCACCACTCCGTCCCCCCCCAGGCGACTTCATCTGAGCAAGAAGGAACCTCTTATAGATCTCCTCCTTCCTCCTCCCGAACTCCCTCTCCCCGAACCTCCCGTTGAAGCCGTACTCAGCCCCTATGGATTCCACCATCGAAGGGGTCACGTCGTCCACTCCCTTGGAGGAGAGGAGGGAGGCGAGGGCGCCGAGGGCGGAATCTTTCTCGAGGTCCAGGAACTTACCGCGACCGTAGGCGCCGCCAATTGCGGCTGGTGGGAGAGGAAGTGAGGGAAGGGAGAGGCCATGTGTGGGCGTGTGGGTGCGTGCATGTTAGTTGCTTGGGCATTCGCAATCACTCAGAGTCTGTATAGAGTCTGTAATATTGTCTGTATAGAGTCTGTACACTATCGCTCGCTTCCAACTATCGCTCGCTAGCCAACACCACTCTCCAACACTCAACGCCGTAAACGTCGTCAACAACAAAAAAAGAAACTTACATGCTGCGCCGAAAACCACCCTCCCAATCACGCCCCCACCTGCTCCCAAAGTTGCCCCCACGGCCCCTGCCAGCGGAACGGCCGCCACATTAGCCATCTTCCTCAAAGGAGTGGGCAAAGTGCGGATCCGAGACGCCGTCGGTGACTCACTGGTGAGAATCTGGGGAAAAGAGTCTGAGCCGCTCGGGGCGACCAGCATCGTTGTTGTTGCTCTTGTGCGGATTGATGAGGTCATAGGGCTGCTGCGGAGGGGGGTTCCTAGGAAGGAGAGTGAATGGGACGAGGGGGCGGAGAGGAAGAGGAAGAGAAAACAGAGACACACGTTGCTGACTGGCAGGACACTCATGGTGCTATATCTCCGTGGGGTTGTCGGTGTGGGTGGTGACGAACGCTTTTTCTCCCAGGAGATTTTCGCGACAGTGTGGCGTTTTTTTGGGAAATTTCGGGTGATTTCTGGGTCAAGACAGTGTGGATGACGGAAAAATGATCAACAGAAGTCCAGATTTTGTGAAATTATCCTTCTCTTCAGTATACCGATGCGTTTCGGGGTGCACGACTCATTGTGGCCAAAAACGATACCCATCACATTTTTTACCTTGTATAATTACGCTTACCATACTCCTATTATCGATATAAACGGCCTGCAGGAAGGAAATTATGCTTCTTTGCAGTGTTCTCCCGCTGATCTTCGTCGCCCTTTCCTCCTCTCTAACTTTTGGCCCCCCTCTTCACCACCAACATCTAATCTTCCGCGGTCTCCCCAACGCCCGCCGGCCACTCGCCTTACTGGCCAATAATGATGCGACGGGGGGCGAGGAATTTCTCGAGAAACTCGTTAGGCACCAGCAACTGCACGGCAGCCATCGACCGACGATGAAATTCAATGTGAGTGAGATACGCGGGGAAAATTACTTTATCTAAGACCTTTGTATGTAGCTTTATTAGTCAGATGAACATATGCCGTCGTCTAAATAGCACTTCTTTAAGCGCTAAGCCTTTGATCGATGTGCATAATCGGCAGTGTTTGTTGTGCAGTGGTGGTGGAGGAGGAGAGAATAGAGAATGCTGCTTTTCGTGTAAACTGTCTCAAAAGCGTGCCTAACTGACCAACTTAACTTTCCTACCAATAAAATTGTCATTCAAAACTCTACCGAATAACTATATCACGGCCAAACAACTCGCAGAACATGTTTGTATCTTCGACGGAGGAGGCACAGATGACAAAACTGTACAACGAGGATGGGACTCTGAATGAGGAAGCACAGTCTGCCGAGGTTCGAGAAAAGTACCAGGAGGTCGACCCGACCCCCCAGAGTAGTTTTCCGGCTGAGCAGACTGAGCTGGACGGAAGAGCGCTGATGATGAACGTAGTCGCTCCCGTCCTAGCGAGCGGAGCTGTTGTGATTGGTGGTTCCTTCACTGGGATACGCGCATTCAAGAGACGCCAGGATCGACTCGTTGATAGCTACGCGAGTGAGATGGTGTATCACAGCGGGGACGAAGAAGAGATGAGAATGTGTCATGCTGAGTTTAAGCGAAAGCTGGGACCGAAACAAAGGCGAAAGGCAATGATGGTCAAGTACCTCGAGGTTTTCATGAAGAAAAAAGTCGTCACATCGCAGGCTGTCCTCGCTCTTAAATTTGTCTTTTCTCTCTTCAAGCTTTCGGAGGAAGAAACAGGTGCTTTGCTTGTGGAAACGGCGGAGAGTATGCGGAAACAGCCGGCGAGCAGGGGCAAACTGCTCTTCTTTGGCGAAAGAATTCTGACCACTGCCAAGGGGAAGGAGTCGCTGCAGCCCATCCGTAAGATGCTTGCAAGCAATTATCGCACCGGCGGGGCCGACATAGTGGATGTCAGCCAGAAGTCTATGGGTGAGACGGCCTACAAGGCAGCCGTCGTAGCTAGGGGAAAGGAGAGGGCGGAGGAGGAGGGATTGACGGTCGGGTGGGATGTCCTAGGGCTGGACCAGGCTACAGCCACTAGCATTTTCGACGAGGTCATGGGCGGAGATTTTGAGAGCGATGCTCTTTCCTACTACAAGTATCAGTCTGACTCACCAGAATATGACGAGCATGGAAATCTCGCCATCGATTCGCCTTTCGATGAGGGAAAGAAGGAAGAAGATTATTATGCTGATCTCAGTGAAAGCATGAAAATGGCAAGGGGTCTAATTGACAAAGACGGAAAAAGACTATACGACGCCCAGGGACGTATTAAAAAAACACCAGCAACTACACCTGTACCTGGGACCGCAGTGTACGAGTGCGGCAACTGCGGCTACACTCTTTTCCCCGCAAAGGGTCGGGAATTTAAATTCTTCCCAGATGACTACAAATGCCCTGAGTGCGGTGCCTCCAAGGATCAGTTCTCAAACCGGAATGATGACGAAGAGTAACAAAAAAGTGTTAATTTGAACAAGCTAAGTGATTCAGTTCATTCATTCATTATTTTTTGATTACATTGTGATCGTAAGGTAAGGTGGGTGGGTGGTGTGCTGGGGGGGGGAGAGCCAGGGGAGAGCCTTCACATAAATGCCAAGTAAGCAAGCGAGACAGACTGGAGCCCGCAAACGACGACAAAGCCATCGACATCGCCTCCTGCCCGGGAGATAGCTTTCCTCTCTCTGACAAGGTAAATGAACGTCATGGCAGCTGTGCAAGTCAGAAAGGCCAGCAGCTTCTCATCATCATCGTAGATTGCCCACAGCTTCAGGAGACTCAGAGCGCAGTGGTTCAAACCCCAAACACCCCACATGAACGTACGAGCCTCGGGATCCTTTGCCATCAACAGCGGCCTCGTCTTCTTCTCCCCTGGGAGGAGATTGAGTCTGAAATTCAGAATATCCCTCCCAGCAGGGATCAGAATGAATGCCGAGCTTAAATAGGCGAATATTGTCATAATTGAGTCCATATTTTGGTAAGATGCGAGAGTCGTGACAGTTTGGTTTTTGGGGCAGGCCCAAGGAAAGAAAGATTCGTTTATTGCAGCAAAAGACATAAATTGTAAGTATTTTCCCACATTAAGCTTCAAACAAAGACATTTGAGCCGAATCGACGTTTTATTCAATAAATCATTGAGGTTTCCACACATCTTCAGTCGCTGAAAACTTGTCCGTTCCTTCTCGGTTCCTTTGTCCACGTCTCTCTGCTAACACCGCCCTTGACGCATTTTCGCGCAGAGAATCAGAATTAGTAGTTATGTTTTCTCCCAAAGGCAAACAATCGCTTCGAAAGGTAAGCACCATTCATACTTCACTCCTTGTCGGAGAGCAAACAGTCACGTTGGTTGGAAGTAAGACATATGAATTCATCGAAACTGACACACGCCTCCCGTCACAACTTGCAAACGAATATCCGATCGGGTCCACAGCAGCTAACGAGCCCGACGGCAACCAAGCGCGATTCGCAGGGGGAGATGAGAAGGTAAGTTTTTATGCCGTCCGTCCTTGCTTGGCAGCAGTTTATCATTGCACCCAAATTGAGAGGAAATCGAAAGCTAACAAGCAATTATTACAGCCCTCTCCTGTCGATTAGCACAAATGCCTCCGCCCTACCCTCTTCCTCCCTCCTTTCTCCGAAGTTGCTATCCCCCAAGGGTCGCCTTGGAGGCGGTGCGAAGCGTCTATCTGGCGGTCTTACTTCCCCAAAGTTCAGCACAGATCTCGGCTTCCGCTCCCCCTCGATGAAGCGTCTCCAAGAGAAGAGGAAGAGTGAGGGTATGAACAGAAAAGCAAAGATCGAGGGACCCGTCATCGAGGAGGAGGTCGCCTCATCCGAGGCTATCTCTTCTGAGTCTGCCTCCTCCAAGCGGAAGCGCCCACTCTCCACCACTGGTAAGGCAACAACCTCCAAACTCTCCAAGCTAAATAAAAATCCGTTCGGCTCTCTTCTGAGCAAAGCAGGTGGTGTGAAAAGGGTCGTAGCAGGTGCGGAGGAGGATGCCGACGAAGACGAGGAGATACCTACTACTAATAATGCTGAGCAGGATGTGAAGGAAGTTAATGCGATGCCTCCTCCGCCTCCTCAGGTCATCAATAAAAACTCCACTACAAACAACAACAGCAACAAAATCAACAACAACAACAACAACGAAATTAACAACGAAATCAACAACGACAACGAAATTAACAACGAAATCAACGACAGCAGTAACAACTGCGACAACAGCTTCGACTCCGTCGAGGAATATTACAACAACAAGACAAACAATCCCGGCTCAACAAAATCGTTGGGTTCTAACCCCCCCTCCCCCCCTGCCCGCCCTTGGACAGTGGCAGATTTTTCCATCGGACGGGCCCTAGGAAGGGGCAAGTTCGGGAATGTGTATCTAGGCAAGGAAAAGCGCACAAAAACAACTGTTGCTTTGAAGGTCATGTTTAAGAATCAGCTATCAGTGGGGAGCGCGCCCCTTTTGCTCAGGAGAGAGATTGAGATACAGGTGAGTTGAATACAATAGGATGCGACACAATAGAATACAGCGTACGATCTACAAGATCTGACCAACCTCACTATTTTATGATCACAGGCCCGCCTTCACCACCCAAATATAATGCGCCTATTTGGCTACTTCTGTGACCCTCAATCCATATTTTTAATCCTGGAAGAAGCCTCCGGAGGCGAGGTCTACAAACTTATGGCCGACTCCGGCGGCATCCTCCCCGAGTCTACCGCTACAAAGTACGTCACCGACGTTGCCAACGCCCTCATCTATTTGAAGAAAAGGCACGTCATCCACCGGGACATCAAACCGGAGAACCTCCTCATTGGGGGGGACGGGAAGGTCAAACTCAGCGACTTTGGATGGGCGATTCATGCCCCCCCTCCCGTCGAGAAGAGGACGACGCTATGCGGAACGGCGGAATACGTTCCTCCTGAGGTAAGTTGAGGGAATAAATATGACAACATGACAGCATCATGACAACATCATGACAACATCATGACAACATCATGACTAACAAATTTGACGACTATTTTGACTATTCACCCTTTTCCTTGACAGATGCTGGTGGAAAAAGAATACCACTCAAGCGTCGATAACTGGTCTCTCGGCGTCCTCGCCTACGAATTCGTAATTGGCCGAACCCCCTTCAGGGTCAGCACCAAGCACTGGGACGACATGGACGACTCCTCCTTCAAGAAGAAGCTCCACGAGGGAATCTTTGGGAAAGTAAAGGACTGGGACGTCGATCCGGAAATCAACGAGATCTCGCTCTACAACGTCGCGCAGGGAATCAACTCTATACCCGGAACCCACTCCGACCTTTCCTCCTCCCAGCGGCAGGAGAGCATCGACGAGGCGTCCAAGACCGGACCCTACGCCGAAATATCCCCCGAATACAGGCTGGTAATCGAGGGGTTGCTGAAACGGCGTCCCAGCGAGAGGATCACAGTCGAGCAGGTCAACGAGATCCTCGCGACTATTGCCATGTAATATCTATTTGTATTTGATATGAGAAAAAAAAGGGCTAAAAACTTAATAATAATAATAACAACTATGATGTAAAAATAGTCCAAATAAAAGAAGCAGAAAAGTAGGGGAAAGGCCAAGATGTAGAAATGGTAACCCGATGATGATTCATAGGAGAGTCAATCTTTAATAAGATACGAAGGTGGCGCCGAAGATGTTTAAAAGAGCATGAAATCTAATAATTAAGAAGACGAAGAAGGCAAAAAGCACTGCTGTTGCCTCTATTCAAAAGCAATCTGGATTTACTCCGCAATCCTCTGGCTCCTTGGAATTTTCTTGTTTGTAAATGCGGGACTTATTTTACTTAATAAAAGAGTACCAATTTACTATGGGTTGATATCCTTTGTGTTTGCGCTCGTATTCCTCGCAGGTCTTATCCTGATCGCTGCCTGGGCCTGCAAAGATAATGCTGGTAGTCGTACATGCCTCCTCATTGGCGGTTGGTTAATACTTGGGGCTACGCTCGGCCTCATTCTCTGGAACC
>ENA-OWPI01001860-OWPI01001860.1-marine-metagenome-genome-assembly--contig:-NODE-1860-length-21748-cov-17.682433_pt1 | contig 21748 bp, 21 predicted proteins | sample MGYA00238138_ERZ651775 | MGnify/ENA primary metagenome ERZ651775 (study PRJEB26906, sample SAMN06265043) | marine metagenome | isolation source: Helgoland LTER site | place: Germany:Helgoland, sampling...
GGAAAAGCTTCATGCCGTGATGTACTTTTGAATTCTATGATAAAGATAAAGCTCAGCCCGTCAGAATGGTTAAAAATCGCCGTTCTCTTTGTAGTATTTGTTGGAGGTTCTATTGCTTCGTATGTGGTTTTACAGCCCAAAAGGGTATTGCCCATCTACAATCCGTCAGACCTGAATCCTGCAGTGGTGGACGACGATTTAGAGCGCAAAGGCCGCGGCCACCGTATAGGCGACTTTGAATTGGTAGATCAATGGGGCAATCCCGCAGACTCTTCGTTGCTTCAAGGCAAAATTTATGTTGCCGATTTTTTCTTTACCACTTGTCCTACCATTTGCATTGATATGGGAAAAACCTTTCAGCAAGTGCAGGAAGTTTTTAAAGACGACTCGCGAGTGCACCTCGTAAGCCACACGGTCATGCCGGAAATTGACACCGTTGAAGTCATGCGCGCCTACAGCGAGCGTCTGGGTGCCATCAAGGGAAAATGGCATTTATTGACCGGTGAAAAGGAAGAACTGTACCGCATGGCGCGCCGCGAGTATTTTGCGGTTATGGAGCCAGGAACCAGCTTCGATGAACACGATTTCATCCATACTGAAAACGTCATTCTGGTGGATGAAAAAAAACGGATCCGTGGCTTTTACGACGGAACCAACGAAGCGGAACGAATCATTGAAGACATTAGAGCACTTCTCGAACCCCGCTAGAATCCTGACGTGCCGGAACTAGAGGGGTTTCCCCTCCAGCGGGCACGGTATCTTTAGGAAGCTGCACTTGCGGCAGCGAATCGTTCAAAAGTTGCTGCTCTAAGGTATCCATCCCCATTCGGATTTCTCCTGAGAGTCGCAGGGTAAATGCACTGTCCGGAAGTTCGAAAAGGTTCGAAAAACCCACATACGAAGTATCCGAAGCCTGGGTATACCGAGTTGCTACGCCATCGTAGAATTGCCAGAGTTTTTGTGTGCTATCCACAGGCGATGTTTGAACACTGGCCCAGTGCTCACCTACTACTCTACCGTTGTCGCTCACATAGAATCGGCTGTATTTCTTGTTGTCGAAAAGCCGTGGACGGAAATACCTAAAATCCTCAATAAGTCCATTCGTTGAAAAGCGTTCGTTTACTTTAAAAGAGCCCTTTTTATAGTACTCTAAAGGTATCTCGTTCGTATTGTATCTCGTTTGAAAATCGGCTTCAGCGATTGCCGAAAGTGTATCGTTTTGTGTGACTCTAAGTAGCAATAATCTATTGATGAGGTAGGGGGCGTGATCGGGTTTGAAGGAGAGCAATGCTTCCTGAGCTTTTAACGCTTTTGGGTAATCTTTGAAAATGCGCCATTCGAGGTCTACTTCTTGTTCTGAAGTGAAGGTCCAAAATTCCTTGCCGCGCTCGAATCGAAGCAGGTTGTCTTCAATCTGTTCTTGCGCTTTAATGTACCGTTCCCGCTCGATATTAATGACTACGAGCATGAAATAAGGGGTCTGCTTGTCGTAGAGCTCGCTGAGGATGTAATAGGTTTTATAGGCCAATTCTTTATCGCCTTTTTCGTAGGCTATTCCCGCTTTTGAGAGCAAATACTTTTGATAGTTAGGACGCATCTGAAGGCACACTTCGAGATCCGCCAGCGCGGCATCGTACTTTTTAATCGCATAATTCGCCTCTGAGCGAAAGAAGTACAGATCTTCTCGCTGCCAACGCTTGGCAATAGCAAGATCATAATGGGACAATGCCCGCATCGGTTGAGGCGGATCTAAAGCCATAAATGCCCGTCCTACGAATGCATTATCCTGTCCACTTAGCGTCGCTCCTTTTGCAGAGTATTCGGTAATGGCCTCGTATTTTTTGGTGTTCCAAAGTCTTGAAATGTAGGATTGTGACTGCGCAGAAACTACCCAAAAGCAGCAGGCGAAAACCATCAATAGCTTAGGTAAACGGATCATCATAGGTATAGGAGTTGTTCGAGGTCCCAATTGGCCTTGAGTTCGAAGGATTGTTCCTTAAGAATGGGTTCAGCAGTTTTAGCATCGTACCATGAAGCAGGCGTCCAAACTGAATCACCATTGACGTCAGTAAAACCGCTGAAGGTGTACTTCCCGGGCAATTGATTTCCCAAGGCGATAACGGTGGTGTCTGAGACGCCACGCATGGGATGAAATGTAAACGATTGTACATAGCCGCTTTCGTGAGAAATCCATGCCAGTGCGGTGGTGTCCACATTGGGTACGACCAGGGTTAATCGGCCAAGGTTATCCGATTTCGCAGTATCTAAAATAGTAACGATGGAATCTTGAAATACGGTGCTGTTCTCTTGGGGTATTTCAAATTTAGCGTTAGCGTACAGAACGGAATGAACCGCGGTATCTAATGACGACGAGACGCCTTTAAGAAATCCAAAAGTTTCGCTTTTCGCGTCCCATCTGTTATCAAAATTAAGATCTTCAAAAACTAGAATATCAAAAGTGTCCTGGGGTAGATAACCAAATGAAACGTTTCCATCCTTTGAAGGGGTTGCGGCGAAAACGGGGCTGTCTACGGTGTCAGTATTCAGATCTACCAACCAAACCTTAAGCGATTCATAGGGTACTTTAGATTGAGGTGTAATGCTGAGGTTGAGTTGTAAACTGTCCACATAATCTCCGGTACTCCAAACCAATTCTAAATTAGAGTAAGTATTGTTTTCATTTAAATCCCCAATGGCATCTCCAAAAGTGATGCGATACGTCGTCTGCGTACGCAATTCTTGTTCCTCCCAGCGGACTAAGAGCCGTTTACCTTTAATTTCCGCTTCAAGCCCCTCCAAAGGTGGAGTTGCAACCATGGTATTGCGCAGGTCGCGGGCCTGAATGTATTCGTCAAAAACGACTGTCGCTTCAGAACCGTTGAAGCGCAATGCACCCATTTCAGGCGATTGCGAAACTATGTTGGGCGGTGTTTCATCACGAGGTCCACCTTGCGGCTTACTTTGCACAGCACATCCTGCGAGTAAGAGGAATACAGCCAAAAAGTAGATATACGGTCTCATAGAAACAAAATTGGCCAATTCCAGCCAAACCACCCTCATTAAAACGTTGCTTTGAATCAGTTATTCTCAACATTCCACTTTTACACCCCGTAAATCGTAGAGTACATAGAGAAATTGATTAATTTTCACCTGTTAACTTAAACTTCACGGCTTTGAAAAAACTTTTACTCTCTATCCTTTTGGGTACAGCAGCATTGGGCTTACAAGCACAAACCTACTGCACTCCATCATACACCACAGGTTGTACCGTTGGAGATGACATTGATGATGTATACATAGGTTCTTTTCAGGACACTGGGACCGGATGTACATCGAGCTACTACAATGTCCAGACGTCAGACACTGTGTTTATTCAACAAACAGCACCGACAACGATTTCTTTCACCTCTAATTATTTTACACAATACTTCGCGGTTTGGATAGATTTTAATGACGATGGGGATTTTGATGATAGCGGCGAGCATCTTTGGTCAAGCCCTACGAACGCTTGGAGCTCTACGACGGGTTCCATCACTGTTCCGTCAACGGTGAGTTTAGGTTCTTACAGATTACGTGTTCGTTCAAACTATAGTGCAGTTATCACCGCAACGCAGAGTTGTTCAAGCTTCACGTGGGGTGAAGTACACGATTACACAACCACCATCACTGCTCCACCGGCATGCCCAGCTCCCGTATTTGCAAGCTTAATCGCTACGGACACCACGGCTACACTTAGCTGGACAAGTGCAGACACCCTCTTTACAGTAGATTATGGTATTGCTGGATCAAGCAATGTTCCTACGTCCGTTTCAGTAGCAGATACTTTCGTAACCGTGAGCGGTTTATCACCAAACACCACGTATGAATTTTCCATTGAAACCAACTGCAGTGCAGCCGGTAACGGATACAGCCAAACCGTTGGCCCATACACGGTGAAAACACTTTGTACAGCGCTAAGCACTCCAGTATATGAAGGATTTGACAATGATTCTACAGGTGGGTTTAGTAATCCAAACGCTCCTTCGTGTTGGTATTATTTAGAAGAGTCAGGTGCAGCCGGTTACGGTTATATTGACGACGCAACTTGGAGCGTTAGCGCAAGGAGCGGGACCAACTATTACTACCTCTACAACAGTTTCGACGCGGACTACGAAGCCCTCGTTAGTCCAGCTATTATTGGGTTAGACAGCGGTACCAAGCAAATGGAATTCTATGCTGCAAATACATCATGGTCGGGTGGTAACTCGCTTTACATTGGTACAGTAAGCAACACGTCGTCGCTGAGTTCGCTGAATATCATGGATACCGTTTTCGTTCCTAACGGCGGAAACTGGAATCAATTCACCATATACTTTGACGCTTCTACAGGCTACAACATGAGCGATGATCACATTGCTATTGTAAGTGGTGATTCAACTACCTACAGCGCGGTCTACATTGAAGACATTAGCATTACTAACGCGCCGGATTGTTTGCCTCCGTCTGCTATTTCTGTAGGTACGGTTCTGCAAGACAGCGCTCAAATCTCGTATACATCCAGCGGTATTCAGACCTACTTAGAATACGGTCCTCCTGGATTTGTACAAGGAACTGGAACTTCAGTTGCAGTAGGCGGATCGCCCGCCTGGTTGACCGGATTGGATAGCAATACGACCTATGATGTATATGTAGTTCAAATGTGTGCAGACAGTTCCGTTTCTGCAGGATTTGGCCCTGCGACTTTCAAAACCATGACTTGTTCTCCGGCGAACATGTGTACGTTTACGATTGAATTGACCGATTCCTATGGTGACGGTTGGAACGGCGCCTTAGTTGAAGTGATCAATGCACAAGGAGGTGTTGAATTTGAGTTGGGTGCAGGATTTCTAACGGGACAGAGTTATACCGAAACTATAAATGTCTGTACTGGCGGTTCGTACACTATCGAAGTAAGTGATGCGGGTTTTTACCCAAGTGAAATAGGTTTAAATGTTGTTAGTGGAGGTGCAACCATCGCCACCTACACCAATAGCTCTTCTACGACTTTGGGTACGCAAATGGCTACTTTCCAGGCGAGTTGTAACACCCTGTGTCCGAATCCTAAAGATTTGATTTACACTGCAGGTAAAAATGACGCGTATTTTTCCTTTAATCCCAATGGAAATACTGGAACATTTATTTACGAATGGGGACCGCAGGGTTTTGTGCAAGCAACGGGATCTATGGTTTCCTCAATGGATTCAACCAACAATTCCAGCTTTACTTTAACGGGACTTTCCTCGAATACGTGCTACGATATTATCCTCATCGCGGATTGTGGTGGTAATGGTACTTCAGATACATTAGGACCTATCCCATTTTGTACGAACAGTTGTGATTCAACAGATTTGTGTTCGTACACGATGAGCATGTATGATACCTACGGAGATGGATGGAATGGTGCTACTGTTGATCTTTATTACAATGGTGTTTATGGAGAAACGTTTGGTACAGCCTTCACCACTGGTGATAGTTTGATTGTTGATATAGATATCTGTGCTGGTACTGAAATCGCTGTGGTAAATGGTGCTCAAGGTTCGTATCCGTCTGAGGTCTATTACACACTTTCAAATGCTTCAGGTTCTCAAAACGTTAGTGTTTCTGCAGGTAACTTCAATGTGGGAGCTGTAGATACGGTAATGTCAAATTGTGTTACTCCTTCATGTCCGACCCCGTCTAGTCTAGGCGTAGCGAACATGGGAAGTACTTTTGCAGATATTTCATGGACAGGCGGGACTGGATCTTTCGTTTTCCATTACACCGCATTAGGATCTACAAACACCAAGATGGGAACGTCTATTTCTGCCATAGCCTCCATGACAGGTTTACAGCCTGTCACGACATACAACTTCGATGTTGCTGAGGTGTGTGCCGCCGGAGATACTTCATTGCGTATGAACTATCAGTTTACTACAGACAGTTGCTCTTCCATTAATGTGGGCAACCCGAACTACAATGTTGATTCGATCAGTACGACATTTGCAGACATTACCTTTACTTGGGCAGGTGCATCGGGCTACACGTCCTATTTCATCAATTTTGGTGACGGAACCAACGGTTCAGGTACGGGTTCTTCGCAAATGCACACCTATGCGGCCAATGGCCAGTATACTGCAGTATTAAAACTCTATGGTGACTGTGATACCACGAGCCAGCAAATCTTTGTGTCCATTCAAGGTATTGGCCTCGAAGAGCATTCAGATTTGAGCGCTTTAGTAGTATACCCGAATCCAACCCAGGGTCTAATTTCTATTAATGGCTCACTTGATCAGGCCGCTCCAGTAGCTGTTCGTATCGTGAACTATTTAGGTCAAGTGATTAGTACGGATACTTTTGATGCGCATGCTGGCGGTTTCGAAAAAACGTATGATTTAAGTACGGCAGCCAGTGGTACCTATGTCATCGAGATTGAAACGCCAAAAGGCTTATTGCAGAAAACGGTGGTTGTACGTCATTAAAGCTCTTGCGCCAGTGCAAGTAAGTGTACTTCTGCCTTTGGATAGTTGTGAAGTACCGCCTCTGCTGCTCGCAGTAAAGACGAACCTGTTGTAACCGTATCGTCAATGATAAAGATAAGCGCGTCTCTCGGGACGCGCTTTTTTTTGGTCGTTCGGAACGCTCCTTTAGTATTGTTCCACCGTTGAAAAGGATCAAAATTAATTTGGCTTTGACGGTGGGCAGTTTTCTTGAGAAGTTCCTCATAGTACACATCAACCCCGGCCTCTCGAACACCTGATAGTGCACCACGTGCCAGTGCTTCGCTTTGATTGTAGCCGCGCTTGAATCGCCTCCACAGGTGCACCGGCATGGCAGTAACTATCACCGGCCGGCGCTGGCCCGCGAGGGTGGATACTATCAGCGGGGCAAGGAAGTGTTTACCAAGCACGACCCCTAAAGAATAATTTCCCCCATATTTAAGGCTGTAGCAATAGATTTGAACGGGCCCTGTGAAATAAAGTGCCGAACGGAAGGTGGCAGTTTTTCTTGTTGGTAAGGTGCCCGAAAGTAGCATCGCGCGTTGCGCAGCGATGGAATCTAGCCGTGGAGCGCTACACAAACAGAATTGGCATAGGCTTTGCTCTAGGATGGACAATACGTTGTTGCACTGTAGGCATCTTTGAGGGAATACAGCCCTTGTTAAAAAACTTAACGCTTTGGAAAACATTGGAAAGCAGCTTATCGTTAGCTTCGTTACTAATTAAGATAACACACCAGACACATGAGCACAGGAAACAACAATAGCAAATTAGGACCGGTATTAATCATCATGGCATTGGCCGTGATCGTATTAGGTGTATTGCTTTATTTACGCAGTGAAGAGAAGCACGAGATTGCACTTGAGAAACAGGCTTTGACCATGGAATTGGCGGATATGAAAGAAGATCTCGAAGCCCAGGTTGGTCAAAACGATAGCTTAAATGCGTTTGTTCAATACGAGATGACTCGTTTGGGCGGGATCATTGATAGCATCAATGCTGTAAATGTTCAAAACAAAAAGTCTTTAACGGGCTACCGCAGTCGTCTTGGTTCAATGAAAAGAGCGAATGCGGCTCTTGTTGGAAAGCTGGATAGTGCAAACGCTGCTTATGAAGCATTGCGCTTACATGAGCAACTGGTTGCAGATAGTCTAAATACAGCTATGGATGCAAATACTTCTTTGCGCGACGCAAATACAGGACTTACAGAAACCGTTTCTAAAGGAAAGCAATTGGTCATCGCTACTTCTACCACAGAGGCATTCCGTATTGCAGGAAATGGCAAAATGCGCAGAACACGTCGCGCGAAAAAAGCGGACGGTATTACAGCATGTATTACGCTAGCTAAAAATAGAATTGCAGCGAAAGGCGAAGAAACACTTTATGTGAAATGGATTGGTGAAAACGGTAAACCTGTCGACGCGCCAGAACAAAATCAAGCCGTGGTTGGCGGCGAGCAATCGGGCTTTAATGGAAAAGCAGTGGTGAACTTCCAGGGCGAAGCAATCGAAATATGTATCGACGCGAAACGTGCTATTGACGCGCCTGTAAATTTAGCGCCAGGCATCTATACCCTCGCTCTGATGACTGATTCTTACTTAGTGGGTACCGTCGCTGTTGAATTAAAATAAACTATGAAAAAGCTACTTATTCTTGCGCTTGTAGGGTTCTTAGGAACTTCTTGTGTCAGTACCAAGGTGCACAAAGCTTTGCAAGATAAATACGACTTGTTGAACAATGAAGCGGACCAATTGCGTCAGAAAAGTGAAACTCGCTCTGCAGAGAATACAGAACTTCAACGCACTTTGACAGAAGCGCGTCGCGATAACAAAACGTTGGTAGCGGATACTACTTCGAAATTTGACGAACTGCGTGTACTTCAAACCAAATACGATCGTTTGTCAAAACAGTACGATTATTTGCTTGACAACAACAGTTCTTTGATCGCCGCAAGTGCACGCGAGAATAAATCGCTCATGGATCAGTTGGGCAGTCTTCAAAATCGTCTTCAGGCGAAAGAGGACAGTTTGAACACGGAAAGGTTGCTCCTCGAGAAAGGACAGCGCAGGGTGTACGAACTGGAGGGTGTCATTCGTCGTAAGGACAGCACGGTTGCTTTCGTTCGCCAAAAGGTTGCAGATGCACTTCTCGGCTTCACCGGTAAGGGATTGACCGTAAACATGCGCGATGGCAAGGTATACGTGAGTCTGGAAAACAGCTTGCTGTTTGCTCCTGGTTCTTGGGATGTAGCACCAAAGGGACAGGTGGCCTTAGAAAATTTAGCGCGCGTTCTCGCAGAAAATAATGACATCAGTGTATTGGTAGAAGGACATACAGATAATGATCCGTATCGAGGTCAGAGTCAAGTTCGCGATAACTGGGATTTGAGTGTGATGCGCGCCACCAACGTGGTTAAAATATTAACTACGAATCAAGGTTTAGATCCGCAGCGTATAACCGCGGCAGGACGCGGCGAATTCATTCCATTAGTGGAAAACGATACCCCTGAAAATAAGGCGATCAATCGCCGCACGGAAATCATATTGACACCGGATCTAACGGAATTGGCCAATTTACTGGAAGGCGGAAACTAAATTTCACAGGAACTGGGCTTGCACCAGCTCTTCGATTTTCTTTAATCCCACTATGGCAATGTCGTAGTGGGATTTTTCTATCTGGTGGTGTCCACTGATGTAGATGGTCTCAAATCCCAATTTCTCAGCCTCTTTGATGCGTTGCTCTACACGCGTGATGGGACGAACTTCACCCGTCAACCCAACCTCACCTGCGAAACAGACTTTACCTGTAATGGGTGCGTCACCGTTTGAACTTAAGATGGCGGCAATCACTGCTAAATCGAGCCCCGGATCGTCTACCTTCAATCCGCCAGTAACGTTCAGGAAGACATCTTTTTGACCCAATCTGAAGCCGCAGCGCTTCTCCAGGACCGCAAGTAACATATTGAGTCTGCGCGTATCGAAACCAGTCGTCGAGCGTTGTGGAGTTCCGTACACGGCGGTAGAACACAGCGCTTGCAATTCAATGAGCATGGGACGTACACCCTCTACCATTACTGCCACTGCATTTCCGCTTAGACCCTCGTGTTGTTTTGTCACAAGCAATTCGCTTGGATTTTCGACACCGTAGAGTCCGCCCTGTTCCATGGTGTAAAGACCTATTTCGTGGGTAGAGCCGAATCGGTTCTTGTGTGCACGAAGAATACGGTAAAGTAGGTTGGGATCGCCTTCAAACTGGAGCACGACATCCACCATATGCTCGAGAATCTTAGGCCCAGCAATACTGCCCTCCTTATTAATATGACCTATGAGCAGTACCGGTGTACCCGTCTCTTTAGCATACCGAATGAAACTGGCCGCACTCTCACGAATTTGTGCCACCGAGCCCGGCGTGCTTTCAACGTGGGGAACGTGCAGTGTTTGAATAGAATCGACAATCACCAGATGCGGTCGGACCGATTTTAAGTGGTTGAAAATTGCATCTGTCTTGGTCTCACTGAGCAAATACAATTCACTTACCGCTTTACCAATGCGCTCGCCACGTAATTTTATTTGTGATGGGCTTTCTTCTCCTGATACGTAGGCTACGGTACCACTAAAACTTAGGGCCAATTGGAGTAAAAGCGTACTTTTCCCAATACCCGGCTCGCCACCAAGAAGCGTTACAGAACCAGGCACGACGCCTCCGCCTAAAACACGAGAAAATTCAAAATCTTGTATGGGAAAACGCTGCACGCTGGTGTGCTCAACGTCTTCGATGCGTATGGGTTTTGCGGCAGCTTGCTCACTGGTCCAAGCACGTGGATCCGGCTTACTCTTTATTTCAACTTCCTCAACGAGCGTGTTCCACTCCTTACAGCCCTGGCATTGTCCCATCCACTTGCTGTGTTGGGTGCCGCACTGGGTACAATTAAAAATGCTTTTCTGCTTTGCCATGAGGAAGACTTATTTTCTTCCTGCAAAATAGAGAAAAACAAAGCCTAAGGCGCCCGTAAAGACAAACATTAAACTTTGAGAACTGTGAATGAGGGTGGCAAAGGATGTTCCAATAAATGGCGAGAGCCCCAAAACAACTAAAGCTTTCGAGACGAGGTAATGGTAGGCGCCGATGCCTCCCGGTACGGGAATAACAAACCCTAAACCGGCTGCTACACTGACGAAAAATGCTTGTTCTGCACCAATGCCTTGAACGCCCTCTACAATAGTAAAGCCAACGGCTATGGTCACAACGTAACAGGTCCAAATTCCAATAGAATAAAACCAAAAGAGCGGCTTATTATTGACGGTACGAAGACTGCGCAGTCCCGTGATCATGCCCGTTGCAAATCCTGCTATTTTCAGGGCAATGGACCATTGCATCCAAATTTTACGCGTGAACAAAACCAAACCGAAAATGGCCACTAGTACAGCAACAATGCTCAGCGTACCCGCCATAGAAAGTTCAGGAATTTGCGCGCCGCTTTGGGTCATAAAATCACGTAATTCATCGCCGGAAATAACGACTGTGCTCAACGTAACAACAGCAAATAAAAGGGTATCTACTACGCGCTCCAAGACCACAGTTCCCACAAGCTTATCGATAGGAACATGATCTGTTTTGTGCAACGCGGTACATCGCGCGACCTCACCAACACGAGGGGTGACTAAATTTACAAGATAACTAAAGGCAACTGCAGCAATAGCGCGAGTGCCCTTTACTTCATACCCTAGGCTTTGCAGCATCTGTACCCAGCGTAAGCCGCGGAAAATAATTGCTATGAAGCCAATCGCTACGACCAACAGTAGACCACTCACGGGCACTTCCCTCAGGTTGTTCCACAGGTCAATAGGATTGACATTTTTAAAGGTTAGGTAAAGCAAGGCAACGCCAATACCCAAAAAGAGTATGTACTGCACCGTCTTTTTTACCCAATTCGCCATTAAACTATTCGATTCGTAGTCTCGTTCGGAAAAACGATGCTCGGTTTGAATGATTTTGCTTCTTCCGGACTCATGTGTGCGTAAGCAATGATGATAATGATATCGCCTTTTTGCACGCGTCGAGCAGCGGGTCCGTTTAAGGTTACTTCCCCTGCGCCAGGAGTACCTGCAATGGTGTACGTATCGAAACGCTCACCGTTATTGATGTTTACGATATAAACGCGCTCTCCGGGTAAAATTCCGGCGGCATCCATGAGTTCTGTATCTAGGGTAATAGAACCGATATAATCCAGCTCTGCTCCTGTAACATGAACGCGATGAATTTTACTTTTTACAACCTCTATTTGCATGCGGCAAAAGTAGCTTAAAAAAGAGGAAGGTTGTCAATGAGTCGGACTTTTCCACATTGAACAGCAGCAAACACTCTAGCGGGACGGGAAGTGTTGAATTCGTCCAAAGGTTGAAGTGTTGCGGCATCACAACAGCTTACGTATTCCACACGAATTGACGGTACCGCATCCAGTGCTTTGATACACGCTTTTTCGAAGGTCTTTCTGGTCGTTTTTTCAAGATCTAGGGTAGAAATGGCACGGCTTAATACCGCATAAATTTGCGCGGATTCTTTACGCTCATGTGGTAAAAGTCGCATGTTTCGGCTGCTCATCGCTAGTCCGTCTGCTTCTCTAAAAATAGGTCCGGGCAAGATTTCTACGGGCCAATTCTCTTTTGCAACCACGTGTCTAATAATGCTCAGTTGCTGATAATCTTTTTCACCAAAAACGGCGACATCAGGTTCAATCAGGGCAAAGAATCGTGTGACCACGGTGGCCATTCCTTCAAAGTGACCTGGACGTCCTGCACCTTCCATGTGTCGGTCCAAGCCCTCAAAATCAAATCGTCTAGACTTCAAACCCTCAGGATAAAGCATCTCCGCATCTGGAAGAAATACCGCATCGCAACCCATAGCTTCCAACGCGCTCAAGTCCGCCTCGAGCGTACTAGGGTATTTAGCGAAATCTTCTTTGTTGTTAAACTGGGTTGGATTGACATAAATGCTGACTAATGTTCTATCGCATTTTTCTTGACTAAGTTGGACCAAACTCAAGTGTCCTTTATGCAATGCACCCATCGTAGGAACAAAGCCCAATTTTTTTTCGCGACCTTCAGATTTCCAGCGCGCTAACTCCTCAATGCTACGAATGTGTTTCATAAGTGTTAAAAGGGCTCCAAATCTAGCCCATTCTTTGATATAAAGGGCGAAAATAGGTATCTTTGCACCCTATTTTAAATATACTTTCTCCTATGGAAAGCAAGCGCGTCTTATTCATTTCCCAAGAAATTCATCCTTATTTACCTGAAAACACCATTTCAAGTACGACTCTGGCTTTGGCTAAGAAGACGAACGACAGTGGTCACCAGGTGCGCGTATTCATGCCACGCTTCGGCGTCATTAATGAGCGCAGGCATCAACTGCACGAAGTGATTCGCTTAAGTGGGATGAACGTGGTAATCAACGACATGGATATGCCGTTAATCATTAAAGTTGCTTCGGTTCCTGGTGCACGTATGCAGGTATATTTTATTGACAATGAAGAATACTTCAAACGCAAATTCACTTATGCGGATGCTGACGGAAAGCAGTTTGAGGATAATGACGAACGCACGCTTTTCTTTTCGAAAGGCGCTATTGATACTGTTGAGAAATTAGGATGGAAGCCTGACGTTATCCACGTTCACGGTTGGATGTCAGCGTTAGTGCCCATGTACTTGCGTCTTTTCCAGGCGGACAACCCTATTTTCAAGGATGCCAAAATTGTATTCTCTGCTTACGACAATGGTTTTGACGGGACTTTAGGTCCAAACTTGAAATCAGGAATGGAGTTTGATGAGATAGACCCAGCGTTGTGCGAAGGTTTAGAAGCGCCGACCTGTGAGGACCTGCAGCTTTTAGCCGCTAAATATGCGGATGTAGTGATTCTCGGTGAAGAAAACACCGGACACGTAGAGGAGTTTTGTAAGGCTAACGACATCCCTTGCATTGACGGTAAAGCATTTTCTGAGAACCCTACAGATGCTATCAAGGTATATGAATCGCTTTTGGTTGAAGAGGACGTTGAATAAGACCCTATTAGGATTACTAGTCCTCGTTGGGCTGGCCCTGCTAAGCAGCAGTTGCGAAAAAAGCAACGGTGAAATTGGTGCTGGAAAATTCATTGAAGACCGTCCGGAATTAGGAGAAAAATTGTCCTTTAATGTCGTCTCCTACACGACGAATTGGGATAGTATTACCACCAAAAACCCTGTTTCTGTTGCTTTAGGAAATCTCAATGATCCTATTTTTGGAAAACTCAACGCTGCATTTACGACCCGTCTACTTCTATCAAAGCTATCACCAGATTTCGGAGACAGCACGGTATGTGATTCTGTAAAAGTTCGTTTGGCTTACCAGAATACGTACGGCCTTCGTGGAGATTCCATACATCTTGAGGTCTTACCGGTTATCGAGCCCATGTCAGATACCATCAACTATTACAGCAATACTATGCCAGTAATGGGTCCATCTATTATGGATACTACGCTAATGATTGACCCAAGTGTTCCTGTATTTAATGGCATTGATACTAGTGTTGGTTACCTCACTTTCGACCTAGATCCTTCCTTCTTTCAAGAAAAGCTCTTCGATGCGGCTATAGCTGGAGAGGATTACCTCATTGACAATGAAAGTTTCGTGGCGTCTGTACCTGGATTACACTTCAGAGATGCAGGAACGGGAACCAGCGCATTGTCCTTTTTTAACCTCACCGCTTCTGGTAGTTTGATTCAATTATTCTACCATACTGGAGCGCAAGACACCGTTCCAAAGCTCTTCACTATGACTTTTGGCCAGAATTTTGGTGATCCAGGACTATCCTTTAATTCCTACGAAAACGACTTTACGACGGCAGATTTTGGTATCGACATGCAGGATACCCTAAACGGTGAGGTGCTCACGTATTCCCAAGGTGCAGGTGGGGCGCGTACTATTTTAGAATTCCCAGGCTTAGATACATTGATAGGCAAAGGATACAGCATCAACCGTGCTGAAATCATTGCGCACGTCTTACAAGGCACGGCCTCACCATATACCCTGCCCAACACGTTACTGATTCTTCAAGACTTAGATTCATCTCAAGCGTTAATTAAAGATTATACGAACCCCATTAATCCTGCAGGTGGCGCCGTTAATCGGGCAGATTTACGTGAATTCCGTTACCGTTTTAATGTGACGCGGATGGTACATGACTTCGTGAACGAAAAAGAAAAGATTTTCCCCGTCATTCTTACGCCTGCCAGTTCTAATTCTAGTGCGGCACGCGTTGTTCTTGGCGGTGGTCTTCACCCAACTATTCCGGTAGAATTTAACGTCTACTACACGAAATCGGAGTAGTAAAACGCTTATTTTAGCCCCACCAAACTTTTAAACTAACCCGCTATGTGTGGCATTGTAGGATATATTGGGGACAGAAAAGCGTTCCCCATTCTCGTGAACGGACTCAAACGTCTTGAGTACCGTGGATATGACAGTTCAGGCGTTGCTTTAGCGCAAAACGGAGAGATTGCTGTTTATAAAAAGCAGGGAATGGTTGTTGCCATGGAAGAGCATGCGCTCGCAAACGACACTTCCGGCTCTACCGGCATTGCACATACACGCTGGGCCACACACGGTCAGCCTTCAGACGAAAATGCGCATCCGCATATTAGTAATTCCGGTGACCTTGTTTTGGTCCACAACGGTATTATAGAAAACTACCAGAGCTTAAAGGATTTACTCAAAGGCAAGGGTTATTCGTTCCACAGCGAAACGGATACCGAAGTTCTAGTGAATTTCATTGAATACGTTCAGAAAGAAGAAGGTTGTAAACTTCGCAAGGCTGTTCGAATAGCATTGACTCAAGTTATTGGTGCCTACGCCATATGTATTTATGACAAGAATCGTCCCGAAGAGATTGTTGTTGCGAAACTAGGATCACCGCTCGTGATTGGCTTAGGTGTGAACGAAAAATTCATAGGTTCAGACGCCACCCCATTCTTGGAGTACACTAAAGATGCCATATACCTGGAAGACGGTGAGATGGCTTGCATCACTGCACAAGGTGAAATTACAGTCCGAATGATTGAAAGTGACGCGTCGGTTCGCCCGACTATTCACGCGCTTCAGATGAATCTTGAAAGCATTGAAAAAGGCGGTTATGACTACTTCATGATGAAGGAGATCTACGAGCAGCCACGTGCGATCTACGATACCTTCCGCGGTCGCCTTTTGCCGGAACAAGGCATGATAAAAATGTCTGGGCTTGAGGAATATGCCGATAAGTTTAGAAATGCAGACCGCATTATCATGACGGCTTGTGGTACCTCTTGGCACAGTGCATTGGTTGCGGAATACCTCTTTGAAGAATTTGCCAGAATTCCTGTGGAAGTAGAGTACGGATCGGAATTCCGTTACCGTAATCCAATCATCCGCAAGAACGATATCGTCATTGCAATTTCACAAAGTGGAGAGACCGCGGATACATTGGCGGCGATCAAAATGGCGAAAGCAGCAGGAGCGATGGTTTTCGGAATATGTAATGTTCCTGGGTCAACCATCTCTCGCGAAACGCACGCAGGTGCCTATACCCATGCTGGCCCAGAAATAGGAGTTGCTTCTACGAAAGCATTTACTTCTCAGGTAACGGTGCTTACCATGATGGCTCTTGAGCTGGGTAAAATGCGTGGCGAATTCTCTACTTCGGAATACCGCGCTCTTATCAATGAGCTTAGTGTAATCCCAAAGAAAGTAGAGAAAGTACTGGAGTCAAAAGAGCATATCGAGGAGATTGCAGGCCTCTATAAAGATGCGTCAAATGCACTTTATTTAGGTCGTGGTGTTAATTTCCCTATCGCTCTAGAAGGTGCATTGAAGTTGAAAGAGATTTCTTACATCCATGCTGAGGGTTATCCAGCAGCGGAAATGAAGCACGGACCTATTGCTTTGATTGATGAAAATATGCCAGTGGTTGTGGTTGCACCGAACAACGGGCACTATGAGAAATTGGTTAGTAATGTTCAAGAAGTGAAGGCTCGTGAAGGAAAGGTTATCGCGATTGTAACAGAAGGCGATACTGAAATCATCAATAGTGCTGACCACGTGATTGAAATCCCGGAAACATTAGAGGCCCTAACCCCATTATTAACAGTGATTCCTTTGCAATTACTGAGTTACTACATCGCCGTTATGCGCGGATGTGATGTTGACAGACCGCGTAACCTTGCAAAATCAGTTACCGTGGAGTAATCTTGATAGTGGGTATTTCTTGACCCATTTATTAGTTGATGTAGAGGTAACATCCCCTAAGTTTTGGGTAATTCCACTTTCCTCATCTCAAATAGAAAAATACAATTTCATTAAGGAGAAAAGGAGAGAAGGTTTCTTCTATTATCAAATTAGTGACATGATGAATGAATCTGAATTCACTCCTCAGAGAAGTGATAAATTCACTCCTCAACAAGTGTGGGGAATAGAATTTAAGATGGAAAAACGACTAAAAAGATTAAATAAAATTGAGAATCCAAAAATCTCTTCAATAGGAATAGTCGTAAAGAAGTCTCAATAATACCATACTCACCTCAACCTCAACACCCCTTTGGTTTTAAGTATAAAATTAAAGGGGTGTTTATTCGTTGAGGTCTTCTTTCCAAAAAGAATTTTAAAAAAGTTGTATCAAAGTGGTTTTTAGTGGTCACAACTACATACTTATTAGAAATAAGGAAATGAAAACCCAATCGGTGATTGGTATAAAATGAAAATTGAAGTGACTGAAATCTATAAAATCCCTACCCAAAGGGACTGACCAAACTATATCAAGTAATGAACGAACCAAGAGAGATAACCAAGTGGATTACCCAACATCAATGGGACTTCTTCATCACAATAACCTTTGACAAAAGGTATAGTGATACTCATATCCTAAACATTATGGAAGACATAGAGAACCATTACCTCATACAACAGATGTGTTGGTTCAGAGAGTTCACAACGACAGGACTTCCCCATATCCATATGGTCGTAAAGTCTAATAAACTAACCAAGTCCATCAAGACCCTACCCATCCACTTAAAGAAATGGGGTCAGATAGACTTTCAACTATTCAGAAACAAAACAATGAATGAAGGAATTGACTACATCTCCAAACTATGGGGTAAGGACAAAGACTTGATTTGGAATGTTAAACTACCCAAAGGAAAACAATATGAAAGACAACTTTGAAGAATTAGACCAAAGGTTTCTTGAGATTACAAGAGACCTAACCAACTCATTAGGACACGAACTACTCACCGATGAGTTGATTGTAGTCAAGGAACACTTTTTCAACCTAATACATCAGTATTACCGAATTTCTGATTTTCTCATAGAGAAGACTCGTAGAGAATTAGAAGAGGTAATAGAATCAAACCCTAAACTCAAGAAGATGATTGAAGACAGTTTACAAGGAACAAAATGGATAGACTAATACCCAAACAAGAGGTTATGACCTACTTAAACATCAGTAGAAAGACCTTTGAAAGATTCGTTAAGGTCTATGGTCTTCCGATGATTAAACTCGGTTACAAACGATATATCAGAGAAAACGACCTCAACGATTTCTTAAACAATCACACCATCAACAAAGTAGAAAACACCGTTGAGGTTTCAGAACCTTCAGAAGAATTTGAATGGAAGAAGATTTGGGGTTAATCACTTGATTTACAGTGAATTATTTCGTATCTTATAGAGTAACCGATTGATAATGAGTAGAAAGAAAAAACAAAACAAACTACTTCGTAACAAGTATCAAATAACGGGTGAGGAACTCATCAAACAAGGTAAGTTAGACCCTTACTTTCATCTTAAAGACCATATTGATATGAAAGAGGAACAACTGAAGAACAAGACTGATTGGTGGAAAAAGATGAGTTAACTCTGTCAAGGATACTTAAATCAAAATTACTTCATCAAAGTCAAAATTTGGTTCTCCTCTTCACTATCGTAAATTTTGGTTCTTGAACAACCATTTGTTACTACAGTCTGATTGTCTATTTTGGGATTAAACCAACCATAAACCAATAAGTCCAGACCTACAAGAGGTTCAAATTCAAGTCTATTGTTTGTGAATTCCAAGTCATAATATATGGGGACTGAATAAGGAGTCTTTTGGAATAACCTGAATGTACCATACTTTTCTGTGAATAACTCTGAAGACTTATACATTGATGTAACTAACATTTCCATTTTTATATACTCTGTTGGAACAAACCCGTACTCAGGACCCCTGTAACTACCATCAATCACCCCAAAAGTAGTAGAGTCGTTTAACATTACAGTATCCACCGATACAATTATTCCGTGGAAAACAACATCACTCTTATTGACTCCCTCTTCTACTGATGGTATTATACATTTGATAAGTGGTAAAGAATCAATAGGTGGTTCTACCATTATTCCATATCCGACGAAGGATGAGAGAAGGAATATAGATAAGAGGAATGGTTTCATATGGTTGATTATGATTTATTCCAAGATAACTATTAAACTCATTCCTCAGACAGAGGGGTGGGTGGGGTATTTTTTTGTAAACCAAACGGATTGAAAAGTCTAAATCCTGATGTAGTCCGTTTTCACAAAGATGTTGGTTTTTGACCCATGGGAAAAGTCCCCTCTCTTTAACTCTTAGTAATTAAAATCATAATAAAAATGACCACACTCATCAATTTGACTTTTCCCCTCTCTTCCTTGTTTAATTCACTCAAATGTAGTAAATTTATATAGAATAATAAATTACTACACGCAAATGAGAATTAAATACAATAGAACCTCTACCCTTCTTCAAGATGGTAAGAGGTTTGAATTAGATAAAGACCTATATGATTTAACCTTGTTTGACAAGGGAGTTAGTGGTTCTGTTCCGTTTTCAGAAAGAAAGAATGGAAAGAAAATAATAGACTTGGTGTTAGAGGGGAAGGTAAATGAAATTGTAGTTGAAGAAATCTCAAGAGTCGGACGTCACACTCACGATTGTTTGAACACTCTTAAGTTTTTTGAAGACAACAATGTGAATGTTGTTATCAGGGGTATGGGAAATCTTCAATCTATGATTAACGGAGAAAAGAATCCTATTTGGAACCTTATTACATCAGTAATGAGTTCACTCTACGAAATGGAGAGGGACAACATCAAGGAAAGAACCATGAATGGTAGAGAAGTCTACAAACTAAAGGGTGGTGTATTAGGTAGAAAGTATGGAAGTGTTGAGGACAGAAATACATTCCTTCAAAAAGAGAAAACCCAACAAATAATGAAACTCCTCAAAATGGGGAAATCCGTCAGAGATATTAGTGGAAGAGTTGGATGTAGTGGAAAATTAGTCACTAAAGTTAGAAAATACATGATGACTGAGGTTTGATTTTTCCCATAGTGGGTAATTTATTAAATTTGTATTTGTGACTGAACAAACACTACATATTTACCGAAGAGTTTCCACCCGTCATCAAGAGGACCAACATTCACTTGAGGACCAATTGAAACTTGGAAAAAAGAAAATGAAATCCTTAGGTCTAAAGAAGATTAAGGATTGGTGTGAAGGTGGTGTAAGTGGTTCATCAGAAAACATTGAGGACAGAGAGGTATTAACTGAACTATTCACACAAGTCAGAGAGGGTAACGTTAAACACCTTTATGTTTTAGACTTAAGTCGTCTTTCAAGAAACCCTATGGTGAGTTCACTACTCCGTAACGACTTGGAAGAACAACAAGTTAAACTACATACTGATGAAAGTAGTGTTGACTTCAAAAGTGACGAACAAGTCCTTATGTATGATTTCTTTTCATCTATCAATCAATTCTTTGTCAAGGTTCAGAGAAAGAAGTCAATGATAGGTAAAGTATCTCACTTCAAAAAAGGTGGGTGGAGAGGTGGTCAACCACCTTTTGGTTACACTTTGGATAAGGTTGATGGAATAAAATCTCTTGTTATTGATTCAGAGAACGGAGAATGGGTTAGAAAGATATTTGAATGGTTCTTAATAGGTGAAAGAACCATTGATATTTGTAGAAGACTTGACAAAAACAAAGTGAAACCACCAAGGTCAGACTTTTGGAATCCAACCTCAGTTTCCAACATATTAAGGAATGAAATCTACATTGGAACTGATTCCATGACTGATAATTCTACCGACCCGAATAAACCCAAAAGACTTTATTATACAGACGAGAGATTAAGAATAATTGATAACTCATCTTATGATTTAACTCAAAGGAAGTTAGATGAAACGTTAAAGAAAAAGAATCAGTTAACGAAGGTCAAAAATCATGACGTCTTATTGAGAGGATTGATTTATTGTGGTGACTGTGGTGAGTTATATGGATGTAGAGTAAACCACAAAAAAAACGAGTATTACTACTATTGTAGAAGTAGAGAAAACAATTGGAGAAAGATTGATGAATCAAAAAAAGTAAAGTGTGGAGTTAAGAAATCCATTAACATACCGAATACAGATAAAATCGTTTGGAAAACTTTAATTGACATCCTTCAAGACTCTCACATTATTAAAGAACAAATTAAAGTTGAAGTCCTTAGTCAAAAGTCAAAATCAGACGAGGAACAAATTCATAAAATCAATGAGGAGTATAAGGTCAAACGAAGTTTGAATAAGAAGATTAAGGAACTTGAAGAAAGAGAAAGAGAGAATAGAAATTGGTATTTGATTGGGGACATCTCTAAAACACAATTTGAAGAGGGTATAGAACTTATTGGTAAAAGAAAGAATCAGTTGTTTAATGAGTTAAATCAAATCAATCTTAGGATTCAGAATCTAAAAGACACTCAGAAGTGGTTTGATTGGATAGAGAAACACAGAGGGTGGATTTCTAATCTGAAAGACAACTTCACATTAGATGAGAAAAAGGAAATCGTTAAGGAATACCTTGAGAAAATCACTTGTCACTTTGACCACAAGATTAACCAACACAGATTGGTGTTATCCTTGAAGTTACCAATTGTTAATGATAGATTTTTGAAGGATGGGAAAAACAAGGATGGGTCTCAGTCTTACAGAATTCTCAAAGGAAATAGAGAGACAGAAACATCAGTCCCAATGACCAAACGAGGACGAAAAAAAAAACTAAATTTGACAACGAATAATGAGGTGGGTCAAGAAAAACCCACTATCAAAACAAATCGGTTACCGTGGAGTAGAAAGCTACTTCCTAACTCGTTTTTCAAAGGCGTACGTCAGCATCAGTAAGTTATTCTCGCTAAA
>ENA-OWPI01001862-OWPI01001862.1-marine-metagenome-genome-assembly--contig:-NODE-1862-length-21723-cov-19.773584_pt1 | contig 21723 bp, 12 predicted proteins | sample MGYA00238138_ERZ651775 | MGnify/ENA primary metagenome ERZ651775 (study PRJEB26906, sample SAMN06265043) | marine metagenome | isolation source: Helgoland LTER site | place: Germany:Helgoland, sampling...
AACCCAACTAAGTCTGCAATAATTCTAGCTCTACCCATTTCTTATTCCTTTACCTTATTTATATAGTCTGTCATGTTTGACATGAGCAATTTTTCTTTACCTTATTATTAGCACATTAGTATTATTAAAATCTGCAATAGCACCATTATTTGCATGACGACTTACAAAACGAACAGAACCGACTGCATATGTTGTATCAGTTGGTACACCTTGAATTCCATCAGTACCGCCTGAAAGATTCCCTTTATCATATCTACCTACCATACAATAATTTACATCAGGCATATTGTTAGTAAAGTTTATTGTATAATTACCTGTACTATTATCTGTAATAGAACTTACATTTCCAGAATCTCTTATTGCAACTGTTCCTGTACCATTAAAGTTTACCCAAGTTCTTACACCAAAAGCTGTACCAGCAGATCCAAATCCTGAATCAAAACCAAAGTTAGTTGTACCAGTAGGAATAACTGCAACATCAGCATCAGCATCATTTTTGATTGTTACATCATTTGTAGAACCTTGACCTGTTAAAATCAAACCTTCAGCTGCGGTAAAACCTATAGCTGCGTTATCTCCAGCAGAAGTATCTCCGTCTGCATTTAAAGTAGAACCAGTAATATCACCAGCAACATCAAGAGTACCATTAGAAGTTAAACCAGTGTTATGAACATGAGTGATATTGATATCACCATCTGCACCAAATTTAAGAACAGATGCATCTGAAGCAAGAGTTAAGTCATCTCCAATACTTGCATCTCCACTAACAGTTAGATTACCAGCAGAGGACAATGACATTGTTTCAGCTGCAGCTGCAGAAGCAGCAGTTCTGAATGAAAGTTTAGTTGCATTATTATCTGCGGCAAAGTCACCTTCTGATACAGCAGCAATTCCTGCCGCAACCAAAATAGCATCTGTACCAGTTCCTTCATCTGGTGCTTGGAAATTGATAACACCAATAACATCATCAGCAGCAATATCTGTTTCTGCGGTTTGCAGAGTTAAACTTGTTGGTGAGTTATCAGATGTATTTGCTCTATCAATAATAAGACCAGAGTTGTGGTCGTGTCTTAGTATAACATCTTGGTCTACACCAAATAATATTTCACCACCATCTGCAAGGAATAAATCACTAAATTCTAATGAACTTGTTCCAAGTGCAGCTCCATTTGAAGCGTCTGGAACAAAAGCAGTAGTTGCAGTTATTGTTGCAACTTGTAATGTACCAGAAACTTCTACATTACCATTTATATCAACAGTTGTAGCATTAATTTCTATTTCTGTGTCTGATACTAAATCGAGGACTCCATCTGCACTTTGTGAGATGTGTGTTCCAGAGTCACCGAACTGTAATTGTCTTGAGCTGTTTAATAAGATACCTGTGTCTGCGACATGAGTTAATGTTACATCATTGTCTGCACCTAGTCCTAAAACAGCTGCGTCTGAATTTAATTTGAGGTCATTGCTTACAAGAACGGCAGTTGATGCGTTAAGGTCAATAGTTGCCTCACCATCAATAGTCATTACTCCATCAGAACTTTGATGAATAAATGTTGCACTATCACCAAATTGTAATTTTCTTGAACTATTTAATAATATTCCTGTGTCAGCAACATGTGTCAATGTTACATCTTGGTCTGCACCTAGATTGATAACAGCTGCATCTGCTAAGAATAAATCACTAAACTCTAATGCAGTTGTACCTAAAGCTGCACCATCTGAAGCGTCTGGAACAAATGCAGTAGATGCAGTTATGGTTGTTCCAGATATTGTACTTGCACCAACTATTGTACCTTGAATATCTAAGTTTGCATTAACATCAACCAAAGTTGCATTTAATTCTATTTCGTCTGTTGCATTGATATCAAGAATAGTATTACTAGGCGCACCAATATTTTGTGATGCGTCATTAAATTGAATTACTGATGTACTATTTAAAAGTAGTCCTGTATCTGCGACATGAGTAAGAGTTACATCTGAGTCTGCACCAAAGTTAAGGACAGCTGCATCTTTACTAGCACTAATATTACCAACAACAGATACATTATTACTAAAAGTACCACCATTGCCTGCACTTACCATATCTGCAAGTGTAAAGACATCATGTACGATTACTTCTACTTCATCATTTGCAGATAAAGCAGTAAGTCCTGCAACTGTATTACTAGTGTTTAAATTGTAGTCTGTATTAAGTTTAAGACGAACACCATTAAGATAAACATCAACATATTCTGGATCGTTGAAAGTAAGAGAAATGCCTCTAGAATCAGTTCCACTAACTGTAGTATCACCAGCTGAAGCTAGATATAAAAATCTCTCTCTAATTCCAAATCCTTCATTACTTTTTCCAATATATGGCATTCTCTATTCCTTTACCTTATTTATTATATTTACGCAATCGTTGCAATCGGAGATGCAACAGATTCTACTTGCCAAACTCCATTTGTTCCATCATCTGTTAAACAAGTAATTCTTGCTCTTGATCCAATAACTGTACTAGAAACAAATGTAAATGCATCGCCTGCATTATCAAAAACTGCGTTTGCAGCAGTACCGCCCGCAAGACTTAGTGAACCAACAAAATTACCACCCGATCCATCAATGTTAACAATTGTAGTTGTACTACCACCCACAGCGGTTAAAACTATAAAGTCGTAATATAGGCCTGGATTTGTTGTTGCTGCAGCTGGTAAGTTAATTACATTATTATTAGTACCATGAATTAATACAGTAGACCCTGATTCTGCAACAGTTAATGTAGCAGTAACCGCACCAGCAGCATTAAATTCAGTTTTGATTCCTTTTCTACCAGCTAATGTTGTTGCAGTAAATGTTCCGTTTGTAGTTAGTCCAGTATCAGCTGCGTGAGTTAATGTAATATCACTATCTACACCAAATGATAATACAGCAGTATCTTTGATAAGACTAAGATTACCACTAGCAGAAAAATCTTTTGCACCCAAAAATGCATTTGGACTAAGGGTGGCCAAAGCTCCTGCTTGGTGGACAGCATAAATTACTTCACCATTTGCTGGAGTTCCAGTAAATGCAAGAGTTGTACCAGAAACAGTATAAGCGACAAGAGGATTCTGACGAACATTACCTACAAATACTTCAAGGTCAAGTTCGGAAGTTACTGCTCTCGATAGAGTAAAATTAGTTGCGCTACCATCGCCCGCAAAAGTGTCTTTGACTGTGGTAACAAATCCACTCCCAAAACCTAAGTCTGTACCTATGTATGCCATTCTTTGCCCCTATGAACTAATTGTGTCAACACGACTTACCCATGCATCAATTGAAGTAGCAGTATCAGATTGTACTTTCAACGCATCTCCACTTTGCAATACAAACTTCGCACCACCATCAAGTACTTGTAGTGCGGCTGAAGCAGGGATGGGTGCATTTTTGACCAAATAGTAATCAGCACTACTATTTGTTACAAACACACTTACTTTAACTTGTGATGTTATTGTATTTGCTAAGTTAATACCAACAACTGCATCATCACTATTTGCTGTAAAAATAGTTACTGCTGTAGTTCCGATATTCCTTGCAATGTTTCGTTCAAAATCCTGTGCCATTTTACTTCCTCTATTACTCTAGTCTATTTATAATGCAATTGCCATAGCGGTTGCTAAACCTGTTGTGGCAGCTTGGTTAATTTCTGCAGCTGTTTTTGTAATTGCAGTTCCGTTTAGTGATAATGCACCAACTAAGTTTGTTGTTCCTGTAACAGTTAAATTATCTGCGACTGTTGTTTCTGATGTTGTGTGACCAATTGTAACTGCAATACCAGAAGTATTTGTTGCAAGTTTTAAAGCACCAGTTTTGTTATCAATAAATGAGTCAGTACCATCATGGTAAATATCCATGTCTGAAGCAGCACCAAATCTTAATCTTGCATCAGTTGCCGCACCACTATCTCCAAACAAAAGTGCTGTAGATGCACCATCAAGTAATGTACCTGTCATTATCAATGTTCCAGTAGCATCTGGAATTGTTACTGTTCTATCAGCTGTAGGGTCTGCAACAGTTAGTGTTGTTTGATGGCCATCATTGGTTGCACCCTCAAATGTGATATTACCATCTTCTGCAACAGTAATAAATGCAAAGTTGGAAGTACCATTTTCTAGTCCGTCAACATCTGTAACCAGATTGTTAAACTGAACCCTAAACTGTTCTAGGGTTGATGAGGTTGTGACTTCTGATGATGATATTGACATTAGTTTCTATCCAATAATTTTTTTAACATATCTTTTATTTCGTGCATCTCGCACTTTAAAGTATTTATCTCTCTTGTAGCACCACGAATTTCATCTCTTTGTTTTTTTGCTTCAGATGCTCTGCGTTTTGCCATTTCGTATGCACTACGATTTTTATTTACAATCGCACCAGAGTTACTATCTCTGAATAAATCTTGTTTTCCTTCAACCTGTAAATATTCTGCCATGTTATGTTGCCAATGCTAAGACTCTAAGGTCTTTTATTCTTGGTGGATTGGCTGCATCTGAACTTTGCATCACAATCTTGATTGCAAATTGATTGAACTCTGGAAGTGGTTCTCCAATGTCGTCATCATTAATGCCAGCGGTATATAGGTATTCTTGGAAATCATTTCTACCCAATGAAGCAGGAACAGTTTTATCTGGACTTCCATCAGTATTAAAGAAGGTATAACCCAAGTCATCAAAATCATCTGATTGGTCTGACCTTAATATTTTAAATAATAATTTAAATTCAGATGTGTTTGTCTTATGACCAGCAAAGAATATTCTTAGTGAAGTAGCAGGATTTTCAAGAGCTACTTTTTTAGTAATATAAACTGCAACATTTCCATCACCATCTGGTTCAGTCATTGCAGCATATTCTGATGTAGGATAAACATCTGAACTACTGTCAATATTATTAATTCTGTTTGCAACTAGAATTGCTGACAACCTTGCAGTATCAATAACAGGAGATAAACTTGTATCTGTTGTTGAAAGCGTTAGTGGTAGTGTAAATGATTTTGCAGAACTTAATTCATTTATTTCATTAATATTAGAACACACCATAGAGGTAGTATCTAAATCAATTGTTTCATCTAAAGAAATAGAACTAGAAGTTGTTTCTACAATAAATGAACTCTCTGCACCACTAGGACTTGTAGCTGAAGTCTTTTTAAGTTCAGCACTAATAACTGTGTTTGGTAATTCTAAGAGAGCAATGTTTGTTTTCAATGTTTCAAATCTATAGTTCTCTGATGCGTAAGTAAGAATACCACCACTGTCAACATCAGCAGATGAACCACTAACTGTTGGAGCTGTAGTAAGAGCAACTGTGTAAGAGTCTATATTAATATTTGCAATTGCAGTATGTGTCTTATTGATTTCAATAAGAGGAGTACCGAACAACTGATAGAGTTCTACTGTAGTACCAATAGCATATGCAGCTGCAACTCCATCTTCAACACTTCTTGTTAAACTTGAGATTGTTGTACCAGACAATGTACCAAATAATATTTCAGTACCAATCTTGACATAACATCGTGAGGACAAATTACTTGCAGCAAAGTTTGTTGCAGAGGTAAGTGTCAATGATGTACCAGTTGCAGTAAGTGCAGCTGAAAGTGTAGTAGATATACCAGAATTTACACCAGTAATTGTAACATTATTAGATGTAGAATACATACCATGATCGCCATGATTAATCTTTGCTACAGTAGAACTGTTGGTTAATCTAATTGGGTTCTGTTGTAATCTACGACCATAAACTGTATCACCATCTTCAGCTAAAACTGAGTCACCAATATTATCATTCGTTAATGTACAAACGCCTGTCGTTGTGGTAAACTCTGCTTTGTGTAATTTGAATTTTAAATCTTGTGATTGAACAGCAGTCCAAGTCTTATCGTTTTGTGATTTGAATAGAACACCAAGAGTTGGTTGTTTAGAAACAACTCTGTTAGAACCACTCACATCAAGTTCGCCCATTTGAGCAATCCATACTAAATAGTTAAGACTGTTTGTTCTAAGAACCACACAATATTCTATACCACCCTGTATATAAACAGGAGAGTCAAAAGTAAATGTTGTTGCAGTTGCACCAATTGTATCATCAACATTAATTTGAGATGGTTCTAATAATTTTCTACCGAAAGGAAGAATTTTAGGGCCGGGATATCCATTAATAACATTTCTAATTTCTACCCACATTGGTAAAGTGTCATCTTTTGCAGCAACAAACACATCAATTTTTGTTAAGAAACAACCATTCTCATCTTCTGATATAAATGTTTGAGCAAGTGGATCAAGTCTTCGTATAACCCTATTGGTATTGATAGTATCAAATTGAGAAGTTGTTTCTGAAACATTTGTTTGTACAACTGTTGCATTTCTTGTTGCAATAATAGTTTCTTGTTCTGTTTCAATAATACCAGTAGCAGCATATATTGTAGATCCTGCTGTTGCTGGGTCTGAAGTAACACCACCAAGTCCAGCTCTTGCATTTGTTGGACTAGATGTAAGTCTAAATTCTACTTCGCCTGTTTTAAATTTAGGAACAGAAGTTTGACCTTTAAACTTATAATCTGGAATATTGAAAGTACCTTCTACTTTTCCAGAAATAGTACAAATCAAAGGACTGCCCGCAATGATTGTAGTGTCTGTTGTATATGTTGAAGAAGCAGGAGTGACATATGCACTGATATCTTTACCTTCAAAGAAAGGATAAACTCTTGTGTTTGGTAAGAACCCTTGTCCTACAAAAGTAATTTGTCTAGGACGAACAAATGGAACTAGAGCTCTTGAAATAACTTTACTGCCTTGTGATTCCTCTACAATGTTTTCTACAACTTCAGTTCTTAAACCAGTTCTTTCTAGATCAGAACGTACTGTTTGAATAGTTCTCTGCCAAACAGCAGTTCTTGCAAAACGTTGAGTGGATTGTGTGCTTACAACACCACTCCATTGAGTTTCCCATGAGTTCCAAAGTGTTCCTATATTATTTCTGTTTGCATTTACAACAGAACTAAAGTTACCATCAACATTGATAATTAGATCAGGAGCAGTTTCAGTTTCAAACCAGTTATCACTATCTGGAGTTAATTGAATCTGACCAACCCAAAAAGCACTAATATATGGCTGTAGGTTTTCAACTCTAGTAGCATATGGTTGATCGACAAGAGTTACATCACTGTATGGTAGTGTAATTAAGTCACCAGTTTTTTGATAACCAACAGCAAGTCTTGCAGTATCACTAGTTGCTAGTTCAGTCAATTCTGCATTTCTCAAAACACAAACTGGTCTTGCTTCGTTTAGTTGAGGGTCAATAGCAATTTGATAATCAGCATTTATAGTATCACCAACTCTGTGTCCAGCAAAGTTATCAACAACGAAACCAGATTTGAAACGATTGAGTCCATTTGCATCTTGAATTTCAAAAGACTCTGCATCTCTTTCTAAAAGAGAAAGTGCAGTCATAGATTCAACTTTTTCTAATCTATCTTTAATCCTACCAATATCACGCATGGTAAATCTTTGAGTTTTAAATCTTTGAACCAATACATCTTTAGGAGTAAATGTATATGGTGGAATAGAAAAACTTGCAAGTATCATTGCATTGTCTATTACTTTGGGTGGAGAAGGATTTTCAGCTGAAACTCCCTCAATAATTTTAAAATCACCACTAGCAGTTAAGAATAATGTAGCTTCTTTTGCAAGATAAAATTCAAAATCAGATTGAAGATTACTTGTTGGTTGCGGCATATCAACAGTTACAGCACCAGTTCCATCAAACTGACGATTTTCAAAGTTAAATGAACTTCCTGTAATTTGATCTACTACAGACAATGTAGTTGATGCACCAGTAATGTTTTCTGCTGTTGGTCTAAAGTCGTAAGAGTTTGCAAGTGGGAATAAACCAGATGGCGTTGGGCTATCTGGATCTACTTTCGTTCCTGTGTATGTTGGAATATCATCATACTCCATTTGACCAGCAACACTTGAGTAGGAGTCTACAGTGAAACAATCTCCAGCACCATGAGAGAAGAAATCATATACTACAAGCAATCTACCTATAGGTGATGCCGCAGAAGGTTTTCTAACAATTCGTGAGATGTCATAAAAGTTATCTCTCATTCCTGAGTCAAAAGTAAATCTTGAAGTAATAACTTCACTACCAGCAGTAAGAGCAGATACAGTTGCAGTTGCACCAGAGAATGTACCAGTAATTGTATCAGAGGTTGTAAAGTCTGTTGCACCAAAACCATCTGTCAAGACATATGACATTGGACTAGTAGTTTCTATAATTCTTGCTTTTGCGTTAGAAGCAGAACCAGTAATCTTTTCACCTCTAACAAAAGTTCCAGTGATATTTGTAAGTGTTAGTTTTGGAGTAGTCGCATCAGCTGAAGTTGATTGTGAATCGAATACACCAACAAGTTTAAATCCATCAGCACGACCAAGAGAAATTTCTCTGTCTGTTGCCCGAACACCATGTGCGCCATCTACATCTGAGGAAAGAACTTTAAGTTCCTTCATCAAGTTAGTTGTTTTTGTTTTTGGTTGAACAGAAGTTCTTGTTATAGTACCGATGAACTTAACTTTTGCACCAGCACCAAGAATAGTATCTTCTGTGATTGTCGCAGACCCAGTACCAGTACCAGAAATCTTACTAGCTACACTTACCACTTGACCAGCTACACCTGTACCATCACCAGCAGTTATGATTGTCAATAAATAATCTTTTGCTGCATATGCGTTGAATGTTTCATTAGTTCCAGCAGTAAATGTAACTGCACCAGAAGAATTTGTTGTTCCAACAAACTGTCTGCGAATAACAAACTGTGTATCACTTGCACCAGAATTGGTTGCAGTCAAAAGTGTTTTGACTGGAGCTTTTGGAAGTTTGAATACAGATAAACTTTTTTCAGGTTCAATAAGTTTTGCAACTCTTTGTGTTTCAAGAGTAACTCTAGTTGAGTTATCTTCTTCTATTACTTTTTCAGCGGCATCAGTTGCATTAGCATCTGTACCATCAATTAACATATTACCATCTTCATCAACAAGGGCCATGATAAGGTCAGCAGTAAATATGCTGTCATCAATAACCGAACGAACCTCATCAAATCTATGAGTAACAACTGCGTTGTGTCCACCGAAAGTACCAGAAGTAAGAACTAAGTCTGTGTTATCTCCGTTTTCAATTATTGCACCAGTTTCAGCAGAATCAGATGCAGTAAGTTTTTCACCAGAAACAAATGTACCGATAACATTAGTAAGTGCAACTCTACCACCACTAGTAGCACCAGCATATACAAGTCCAGTTGCACCAGAAGTTACACCAGTAATTTTTACTCCACCAGTAGTATGTGTTGCAGTAAGTAATGGTGAGGGTGTGCTATGATATACATCAGCATCAGTTCCATTACCTAGATTTAGGTATGTGAACATTCGCACATCAAATAAGTATAACTTAAATTGTGCATCATTGTTACCAATAGTACCAGAGAAGTATTCAACTGCACGAACTCTTGATACACCAACTTGATAGCCAGATGCGCTACCTCTAGTTGCAGTAAAGTCTGTAAATAGTCCAACCTCTTTATATGGAGTAGTTTCACCAGAGATATTACCAATGTCTGGAGTACCAAAAAGATTAGTAGCAAATGCAAAGTTACCCATCTCAAAGGTTGTAACACCAGCATTTACTGTATTAAAATCTCTAGCCTTGTTTAGGTCTAAGAATGTTGCTGCAGTTTTTTCTATTTCATAACCCTTGACATATGCTTTGCCTGGCGTAATTGAAACAGAAAGTAAAGATTCGTCAGCGGTATTATTATCATCAGTTGTTCCAGCAGTACCATAAATACCAACATTGGTTTCTCCTGCATAATCATTATCAATAGATTCATTTACTGAAAACTGAAATGGTCTTACTGTATAATCACCAGACTCATCAAATGTTCTACGAGCAAGTGTATCACCAAGAACAGCATAATCTGTTCCTCTTGTAAGTTGAGTTACTCTACCTGATGTTGTTCTAATCAATTCAACAAAAAGTGAATCATCAACAGAGGTTGTATCTAGTTTAGCTAAGGTTAGAGTAATTTTTAATCTGTGTGCGCCACTAGCAGCATAGTTATTTGAACCAGTTGCATTATCAGTTAAAGTTGCATCTGCTTCTGGAGAAACTAAAGTTTCATTAATAAGAAAACCAACTCTAGCAGTTTCAGTTTTTGATGTATTACTTAATACTACTGTTTGTTTTTCGTTTCTTACAAAAGTACCACGAATATAATAAATCCCAGCTTCAACAGTTACAGCAGAACCAGTTCCAGATGCACTTGAGGAAAAAGTTGTTCCTGATGCAATGTTTGCAGCATAAGATGTAGTGTGAGTAACAACAGAATCAGCAATAATGTTTTCACTATCTGAAAATACACCAGTATTATTATCAGTACCAGTTTGAACATATTGAACATAAAGATATGGTTGACTAGTAGTAGACCCTTCGGCATATCCTATAACTTGTGCCTTAACACCAGAGGTTACACCAGTAAGTGTAACAGGTGTTGTTGCGTTGTAGTATTGGCTTGGTCTTACATCTTCACCACCAAATGTTGATTCAAGTGCAAGAGAATAATAGGCATCAGAATAAGATACTTGGCCTGGGATTACAACAGAACCTTCTTTGAAGACATGGTTGCCCTGTTGTTCAATTTGATTTTGAAGAATAGATTGTAGAGTTGTTAGTTCCCTTGCCTGAATAGAAAAGCCGGGGCGAAATAAAACTCTATGAAAAGCATCTGCCTTATCAAAGTCATCATAATATGGTGATACATTTAAATTTGTAAGTTGGGCCATTTGATTTCCTAAAATTCAATTATAATTTTTATATCTTCCGTTTGGTCAGAAGCTCGTTGAATTGGTTTTCTATTTTCTAAGTAAATCATATTACCACTATATGCTTCAAGTTCTGGATTTGCATAACCAGAAGTAAGAGATAGTGTAGAACCAGAAGCAAGTGTAACAGATTCAGTTGTAGTGGATGGTGTACCTGTTGCACCAGATGTTCCACCTGTAATTAGGTTTGCACCACTAAAGGCAACATACGCACCAGAAGTAGCATTTGTTCCAAATCCCTTGAAACTTTCTTGTTGATAATAAAGAAGGTTTAGTGTAGGATCAAACTCAACAACTTTACCAGATGCACCAGTTGATGCTTGTGTAATTACTTCATCGGGTTCAAATGTACCAGAGTATGTTGCAAGTTTAACAACATAACTTTGACGAAATGTAGAACCAGTTGCAACAGTAGTTGTTCCAAAAAGTGTTGGGTCAGCAATAAGACCTACTGTTCTGAAATCATTTCCAGCAGTAAAGTCATCACCCTCTGCAGCTGTAAGTGTTGTTGCAGACATAATGTAATGACCACCAAGTTCTGTGATTGCACTAAATCCATGTCCACCATTTGGTGAAATGATAACTTCAATTGCACCACCAGTACCACTTCCTATAGAGGAAGAAGATGACAATGCTGTGTCAGAGAAGGTGAATGAAGAACCTAAATTTATATAACCAAAAGTATAACCAGCTCCTGCGGCATGAATAGTTGTATCTGTACCAGCAGTCAATCCGAATGAAACAATAGAACCAGATGCAATTGTAATTCTAACAATCGCACCAGATGATGTTCCAGCACTTGTACCATCTCCGTATATAGCAGCATAGTATGTTCCGTCTGTATAACCAGACCCAGCAGTAACTTTAAGAGATTCAATAGCACCATCAGTTGCGGCAGCTGAAACAGTACTATTAGTAGAAACTGGTATAAAGTCTGTAGTTAAATATTTTGAAGAATCTGACTGAGAAATTGTGTACATATATTTAATGACATATCCACCAATTGCAACAGGGGAGTTACTTGTGTCTGTTGGTTCTGCACCATTATAAGCAGCACCACCATTGTTGTCAAGAACTTTATAAACATTATAGTCAGAAGTCATAAAGAAAAATGTTGAGTCATAAAGGTTTGTTGCACCTGATGTCGAAGTAGTATCTGAATTATAGTTGTGTTGATACATATCATAGATAGTACCATTTGACCAGTTTCTACGAGGAAGTGCAAAAGTAATGTCAGTTGAAGTAATGTTCTTTGCAGCCAACATAGCATCCCATGCACGAAATTCCTCTTGAGGACTATCGCCGGGAATTGGAGGAATACCATCTGAACCACCAGTTGTACTACTGGTAAACGGAGTTGCTTTTCCTAAAAATAAATAATATTTATTTAGAGCTGTTTCAGTAAACGATTCAAAAAATTGATTCGCATTGTGTTGTCTAAATTTTTCTGTAATGATTGCCGACATTTTTTTTATACCTTTATGTTATTTATACAAATTGTCTTAGTAAGTTATACCAGTTGCTCCTTCAAATTGTATATTATCTCCTGTATTTAATAATAAAAATCCATGCGTACTGTCTGTTGCATCTTCTAATGCTACATCGCCAGTATCTCTAACATGAATATCAGATGATCTCACAACAGGGAGCCCACCTTTACTACTATTTATAAGTAAATTTTCATCAGGAATTTGACCAGAACTTAAAACAATGTTTGTTGTTTCAAGTACGATAGCTGATGTGGTTGCAGTGGTGTCTGTTGTGTATGTACTCTTAAACCACTTTCTTGATTCTGTTGCATCTTCTAATACGATAACATCTTCATTTGTTTCATCAAGCAACTTATCAATGACAGAAATTGTAGAATAACTTTCTATAATAAGATTACCATTTTCTTCTAAATTAAATCTATTTCTTCTTGTAGTTTCTTGACCTATGTACTCTCCGTCCTCTGCCAAAATCTGACCAAAGCTTTCTAGTTCAATACCAACATCAACTCCAGCATTAACACCAAAATTATTTGTTCGTCCATCGTTAACAATAATTTTATCTTGTTTTATAATGTCACTAAAACGATAGTTACCAATTTCTGATAGAGGGATTGTTTCTTCATTGTTATTGTTTCCGTCTAGGATAATTCTATCACCTTCGTTTACTACATATCCAGCTGGGAAGTTCCACTCTCCACCTTCTTGTAATATCCTCGATGCTCCATCATCTTCTTCTCCCAAGATATTAAATGTTTCATAGTCTTGACTTCCAGCAACATCTTCTTCAAGTCTAAAGAATGTGTCTGCTTGGTCGAGAGGTAATGTTCCATCTAACTGAAGAACATCTTCAGAAAAAGTTGTACCCTCTAGAATTATACCATCTCCACCCAATTCATTTCCAAATGGATATTCTGCTAAATACACTAACAAGTTTCTTGTAAATTTAGGACTTGGCCTTGCAGTAATCTTTGTTACAATTTCTTTAACAAGAACTCTGTCACCTTTTTCTGATGGAGCATATGACTTCTCTGTCATTATATGACTACCACCAGTACCAGTACCAGAAGTCCTGTCACTAGTATGCGTTACTGTTCTATCTTCCCACAATAAAGAGTCACCTGTCATTTGGAATCCATCTTCCAAATCCATACCTAGTCCATCTTCAAAGAGTATGTTTGAACCCACATCAGTTGAGGCTGCACTTGCATCAAGTACAAGATTGTCGCCAGGCAAACTTCCATCTTCTTGAATAATCTTCTGGTCACGAACACCAACTTCTGCAACAGGATATGCCTGAAGTCTTGTCTGTAGAAGTTGGTCAAAGATAGTCTGGAATGTAGATGCAAGTATTGGTGAGAATGTATCTGTGTCACCTGTGTATGCAGCAATACCAGCACCAGCATTACCAATTTCTACTGATACTAAGGTTGCAAGAGTAACTCTACCAAATGGTTGGAAACCAGCAGGGTGAACTGCTTTCTTTAACTCATTCACATAACTTGCAAATGATGCACCAATCTGAACTTCATACGAAAAGTCTTGATAATAATAAGAGTCTTGAATACGAATCAAATCTTCACCAAGTCTATGTTGAACATTAGCATAATCTGAATCTGTAGTAGATAACACATCAACACTCGTTGTACCAGTAGCAATATCAGCTGTAATAACTGTTCCAACTGCACCACCTGAATCCTGAATAGTAACATCTTTTCCAGAAAAATCTATTGGGTCTTCATTGATGATATGGTCATCAGCATCAACTAAATCAGTTGCAGTAGAATCAAGAGTGATTTGACCATCACCAGTTTCGTCATCTAATAAGAACCCATCTCTTGCATCTGTTTCATTAGCATCAGTAGCTTCTAAGATAAGAGTGTTACCAAAATCTTCGTTTGCAAGTTTAGAATTAGCATTTGAACCAGAACTATCTGTTCCATTAAGAATTACATATTGATGACTGAGAGCATTTGTTGTATCGTTTTCTCTGCGAATACTTGCTTGTAAAAGTTTTCCACCAGATGTCGATTGTTGTACAAGTTTACTTTGGTTAGAATCAAAATCTTCATCTAATAAGAAACCACCAACACCTTGACTTTCAAGTTGAATCCTATCCGTTGCGTTTCCTACTGTGCCACTTTCTTGTAAGAAGAAATGGTCGAACCTATCAGTACCATCTATGATTATATTAGAACCTTCATCAAGAACTATAGTATCGTATACATTAGTTGCAATGGAAGCACCCATACCAGAATGATTGGTGCAGTAGTAATATAATACAGGTGCGTTTGATGCAACAACAATTTGAATGTATGCTCCATTTGTACCAATGTCTATTGACGCAGCTGATTTTGTAACACCAGTAGTATATTCAGTACCACTGTTATGAGTTCCATCAAGAGTTTCAGATAGTCTTAGTATGTGTTGACCTGTTGTCGCAACATTGTATAGTGTCGGGTCTGACAAGTCAAAGTAATAAGTATTACCTTCATACAAAACTAATTCTGCTTGTGGTGTACCATTAATATAAAATATATTTTGTTCTAGTGTTGTGCTATAGTAAACTTGAACTTTATATGTAAAGGTCTGAGGTAATGGTGTAAATGTTCCTGTACCATTTAAAAGAATACCTTCAGTATCATCAAACTCTTGTTCGTCCTCAAGAAGAATACCTTCGGGAAGAAGAAGTTCTGTACCCTGCTCAAGCTGGATACCTTCTTGGAATGTTGATGTTTGTTCTTGTTCAACTCTTATAACATTTTCAAATGTTGTGTCAAGAACTTTAGTGGTACTATTCCACCCACTAATAGTTCCAGTATGTCCTGATGAAGTTAATGTATTACCAACTTCAAAAGCACCTGTTATATCTTTAAGAACAAAGTGTGCATTGTATGATAACTCTGGTGGATTAGTATTACTGTATCTAAATCCAGAGTTTTTAATTTTTGTTGCTTTAATAGAACCAATGTCTGTAGTTGTTGCGTGTATACTTACACCACTACCAGTAGTACTTGTTATAGCAACTGTTGGAAGTTTTGTATAACCAAACCCACCATCAGTCACTACAGCTTTAATAACGTGTCCAGCTTCTTGTGAATTAGCACCATTAATATCTGTAAAGGTATCAGACTCTAAAACAATCTGATCGCTTGTAGTTGTATATGTGTCTAATGTTTCTACAGTTTGTTCAGTAAGTATTTGATGTCCTGCACCTAAAATAACACTTTCTTCATCTACAGTAATAATAGATGTGCCATTTAAAACTAAAGAGTCTACTAGATTACCACGAACATATATTTTAGTATTAAGTGGTACTGAATATGTAAATGATATTTGTGTACTTGTTGCAGTCCAGTTTACAGTAGTGTCACTTGATGTTGCTGGTAAAAACACATCATCAAATGTTACATAAAGTTCATCTAGTGTTCCACTTGTGTTTACAAGATTAAATACTTTGGTTGTACCATCTCCAATGAAACTATCTGAGTCAGTTGTTTCAAGAACAATTGTAAATGATTCAAATTGAGTAGTGGTCGCATCCTCAAGTGTGATAGTATCTGAACCAGATTCTTGGAGAATACCGCCACCAACCATACTTACAATACCAGAGGCTTCTTTAACATCTGTGTCAGCTGCGTTCTTGGTAAATGTAACAACATCACCTACTTCATATTCTGTACCAGCGGTTTCTACAATGAGCTCACTTACAGAACCAGCATTAACACCATCAACAACAACCTCTGCAAATTTATTACCAATAGCTTCTACATTAACAGTTTCGCCATCAGTATAAAGTATACCATCATTTGTTATCGCAGTATCAGAAACAATACTAAATACTGTAAATGAAATTTCAACATCTCTTTCTGTAGAAATACCAGATATGACTTCTCCATCAATAAATGTTCCTATAACACTTCCAACAGTAAATTCAATAATAGAATCATTGTATGTTGCATTAGATTCTATTCTAGTAACAGACTTTTCTACAATTGCAGTAGCACCAGAAGTTGCACCAGTAATTAATTGATTAGTAATTTCAGATCCTACAGAAGAACCAACAGCAATTGCTCTAATAACAGATGATGATTGCCAGATACCAGCAGAAGGTTTCATTACATAAATGTTAGGATAGAAAATTTCAGAGTCTTCACCTAACAACATACGCATAAAGAGTTTGTGACCCTCTGATGTTCCTTTGGCAGAATAGAGGTCTTTAATGTTTTTAATTAGATTTCTTTTATTAACACCAGACGCAAGAGTCTCAGGAATTGCTTGCATGAACTCATCACGCATATTATCCAAGAACTCGTAAAGAGTATTATCTACGTTTGCATATTCCAACATCTGTTGGATACTTTGAATTGGGTTTGCTTGATACGAATCAACAGTACCATTAGAACCAGATGTTCCACCTGTTACTGTTTCACCAGTTATAAATTGTTGTTGTCCTGTGACATAAAGATACGAGTTTCTAGAATCATCAACCAGAACTTTTGCGGTTACTTTTGAAGTACCACCAGTAATAGTTTCACCAGCTACAAAATGACCTAGAGTACCAGCTCCAAGTTCAGTAACAATCCTATCACCAGTTTCTTCTAAAATATATGAAACAGTATTTGTTTCTTGTGAGATATAATCTACATTGGCAGTAAGAGTTAATCTGCCTGCTTCCAGAAATTGAAAATAATCTTTTACAAAATCTACAAATACTGGATGGTCTGCTTGAACAAAGTCAGGCACTTGTCCTTCAATAAGAGGAGAAACCTTCGTAGTAAATTTTGAAATATTCTTTGACATTTATTAGTACGCCGATGGTGACGATGTAGATGACGTTGAAGTCACTGTTGTCGTTGTTATTCCGCCTGTAGTAGTTGTTGTATAACCAATACCAGTTGAGGCAGTAGCATCAACTCCAGCAACAACTGTAGAGTTTAAAGTATCAAGTTCAAGAATTTGATTTCTTACAGGAATAATATCATATGAGTTTGGAATTACAGTAACGCGAATTTGTGTAGAAACCGCACCATCAACATTAGACACAGCAGAAATCATAATTGCGTCTAGTGTTATTTTTCCGTTTGTATAATCTATTGTTCCAGCATTAAGACTATAATAAACTCTTGTACCAGAAACTAAATAATATATTCTGATATTACCAGAACCATCATCATCTAAAAAATATTCTTTTGTTGAATCAATAGAACTCATTGAGAATCCTGTTGAAGAAATGATACCACCACTATCTTTGTTGTGTCCTTCGTGTGGATAATAAAATGCATTATTAAAATTTAAGATGTAAGAAGTCGAGGTGTTTAATGTTGGTACAATATATTTGGCCATGATAACTGTTGTTGTATTATTCAAAATAGAACTGTCTGTATTATCAATGAGTCCTAATAACTTTGAATGTCTGAATGGTGCATTAAAAGTTTGTAGGTCTGATGTATTGTAAGATGAAATAACATTAGTTACTCTAGTGGCTAATTCAGTTGCACTATAAGTGGTTGCACTTGAATCATACTGAACTGTTGTATTTAAAATAATAAAGGTTGTTTCTGCGTCAACGATTACAGGAGTAATAGAACCCACTTTGTATGGAGATAATCCAGCAACCAAATTTGATTTCTGTACATCAGTTAAACTATTTCCAGTAGTAGACTTTATCGAAATGAAAACCTTACCATACTCTGGTGTAGAACTTACACCTGTACTTGTATCATAACTTCCATCTTCCCCACCCCAAACAGAAACCGCTTGAGCATTTGCAAAAAGTTTTCTTACAAATGTTTTGTAATCATTTGTTGTAACTGCACGACCTTGTGCTGCGTAATCTAAAGGTGCATTTAATTTAACAGAGGCTATTGATTCTGGTTCTGCACCACCAGTTGCAATACCTACTGTTGTTACAGTAATATCTGTTATACCATTAATAGCAGAGGGAGAACTAAACGTTCTTGCTCCATTTGCTTCAGATTTGTTTGTAACAACATATTGTAAAGAAACAATGTTACCATCAGACACTGCTTGACTTAAAACACCATCACCAAAGTATACTTCAAACTTTCCTGTTTCTACTTCCTGTAAAAAGTATACTGTACTTGCATCAGTAAGTTCAGAAATATCAGTTGCTTTAGTATATGTTCTAGTAAAGGTATCACTTGCAGATGTTTGTACCTTTACGATAAGTGTTGTTGTGTCTGCTCTTGCATCATCAATAATAAATCTTTGTTCTTCGTCAGAACTATCTACTAGATATTTTGATGTAATCCAAGTTCCTTCATAAATTGAAGTGCCATCAAAGTTTACACTAGAACCAGAATTGTTTGATGTTATGTCAGAGGTTGTAACAAAGTTATAATTTGTACCATTTACTGTTGTTGTAAATGTTGTGCCTGCTGGCATTGTTCTTGATGGTAGATTTGTTGCAAGAGATATATTAACTGTCGCTTTAGGAGCTCGACATGATGAAACTTCGTATCCTAATTTCTTTGCGTGTGAAACAACACTTGATCGTAGAGATGCACTATCCAAAAACATTTCGTTTGCAACCATGTTAGCATTGTAAGCCATGTAGTGTGTGTTGTATGCAAGCGTATCTAAAAGAACACTCATACCAGAACCTTCAAAGTCATAGTCGCTAAATTGATTCTGTGCTTTTAGAAAAGTTTTTAGGTTGTCTTTAATATCATCAAAGTCAAGTTCTGTAACTCTAAGTCTTTTGTCGTTTACTGCCATTATCGTAATCTCTCTAACATTATGGATAAGTCAACTAATTCTGTGGGAGCATTAACGACATAAAATTCTATCGAAACTTCGTATGAGTTTTTATCCAAGTTTGGGTTTGCTGTAATTCCTACTAATCTTACTCTTGGTTCAAAGTTATTAATTACATCTTCAATCTTTCTTGAAAGTATCTGTGCTGTAATTGGAGTCATGTTTTCAAACAACATATCCCGAACACCAGAACCAATCTCTGGGTGGAATGGTCTTTCATAATGATTCGTTAATACCAGATTACGAACAGAACGCTTAACAGCTTTAATATCAGTAATACTTTGAATATCATCATTGGAAGTTTTTTTTCCAAAAAATAAATCTATGTCTGAATATATTCTAGAACTACGTTTGCTATTGTTAGTTGTTGCTGCATCAAACTGCGCCATCTGTAAGAACCCCTAGTTTATATACTATTTATACTATGAAGAAGATACATAAAAATTTCTTCTAAACAAAATCTATAATTATTTTATCCTTTCAATATAACTTTCTGTCTTGCTACATAAGCTTCTGCTAAAGAATCATTTTCTTTTATTTGTGCTAAATTTTCTTCCTTTGCATCTTCAAGTGCAGTTTTTACAGCTTGTGCTTTTTCTAAAGCAAAACCACCAGCTGCTGGTATTTCAATATTAGGTACAATCGAACAAATGGCCGCAGTACCATCCTCAACAAGACTCTTAACTAAACTTTCTACTGTCTTGCCTTGTTCTTTAAGTTTATCTCCATACTTATCTATTATGTCCTTGAGTTTTGCTGCATATGCTTTCGCTCCAGCCACAGTGCTAGAGTCTATTGCTAAAAGACTTAAAATATCTGCTTGCAAATTTAGATTTGGTAGTTCTGGTAAATCTGGAAGCATATCAAGCAAAGCCGCTTTGGCCTTTGTAGTTGCTACACCAATAACAATTGCAGCTGCACTTGAAGACAAAGATTTTGCTAAAGTTATTGCTGTTTCTAGTGCTTCAATTTCTAACAACAGCAAATTGAGTTTGGCATTTGCACCACAAAGATTAGGTGATTTAAAATTTGCCATAATTAGTTTCCTACGTTAACATCTGAAGAACCAGATGCAGAATGTAAACATGTGGCTAAATCTAAAGAATTACAAACTGCAACTCCACCAACAAAAACATTATTTGAACCAGCAACCATAACTGGTACAGCATGGAGATCAGTTCCATGAGGTGTTACAGGATCACCATTCACAATAACTGCCGATGAATTTGCAAACACAGTAGTTTGCGTTGCAATCAAAGGGCCTCCACCTGCGGTGTCTACTATAGCTCTACATATGCCAGACATATTTACTCCTAATTTAAATTAATTTCAGATCCATCAATATCAACCTCATCACCAGCCTTGATTGTCATGTCACCAGCGGTAGCAATAAGGGAGATATCAGTAAATGCATTAAATGATACAGAACCACCAGTTGTAACTGCAAAAATATCACTCTTGGTTACTAACTTATATGTTCCATTATTTATTCTCGTTTCGTTACCTCCTGTGGTAACATCAACATCTTCCCCGATACGCCCCTTAACATTGTTTGAAATGTTAAATGCGTGATTCCCTCTTATTTCTTCTTCAAGGTTTCCGCCGCCTGGCGAAGCACCTATCTTAACTCTTTCGTTTCCATGAATCTTACGAATAAAGTCACCACCCACTTCAAGGATATAATCTCCTGTTACATACTGACGAACATTACCTCTAACAGTAAGGTCTAATCCCTCTGCCTTACCTGTTGCGTTAATGTAAATCTTTTTGTTACCAGCTACGATTTCATAATCATCTCCAATAACTTTAACAACCTTTGAACCATCGGGGTGTACTTCTTCAAATGTTCCAGACTTGTGTTCTCTAAGTAGTCGTTCTCCATCAGGAGTATCATCTATTTCAAATATATGTCCAGACTCGCTTTCAAAAACATGATTGAAAGGATATGTCGCAGAAGTATATGGTGTTTCTGAGGAAGTAACAGATTTAGGATCTAACTCTGCCCAATCTTCTCGTGTTTGAGCTGTAGTTAATACATCTGATACTGTTCCCAAGTTTGGTTTAGTTGCAAGCGGAACACTTTCTAATTTTCTAAGTCTTCTTTTAAGTAAAGAACTGTGTGTTTCTGAATCAGCGCCTCTTGCAAGACGACTCACATCACTTTCTTGAATACCATGTCGTGAATGACCTAAACTTGATGAGGGGTATTTTCCGTTTGGATCGTTAAATCCTTTTTTTGGATCTGCAACGGCATCTGGATAGCCAGGCAAAGTACCCATTATGATAGGTTGTTGTTTTTGTATGGAATCAGAAAAGAAACCGACTACCCAACTACCTTCAACAAGAAAAGAATGACTGTTGCCTAGTCCTTGCATTGAAGGATCAGTAACAGGATGCATAACAGTTGCCCACGGCAAGTCTGCGGTTGGTATATCAACTAGATCATCTGTATGAAATCCAAGACAACGAACACGAACCCGACCAAGTTTAGATGGGTCGTTTCTATCTTCAACAACACCAGTAAACCATACGAATCCGTCAAGACCCATAAAGTAATTTTCAGACATGAATAA
>ENA-OWPI01001863-OWPI01001863.1-marine-metagenome-genome-assembly--contig:-NODE-1863-length-21713-cov-3.918053_pt1 | contig 21713 bp, 24 predicted proteins | sample MGYA00238138_ERZ651775 | MGnify/ENA primary metagenome ERZ651775 (study PRJEB26906, sample SAMN06265043) | marine metagenome | isolation source: Helgoland LTER site | place: Germany:Helgoland, sampling...
TAAATGAATCTATCTGTGGTTCTTCATCACGGAATACGGTGAACGCTCGAAGTTTCCTCGCATTCTGGCTTCTTTTTGGCATGCCCCGGGTACTAAACACACTCTGTACAAGAGGCTGGAAACGTTCAAGACGACGCTCCCAAATCCATTCATCTTCAAAACTTGCATTCCCATTTTCTGTTTGATATTGCTCTGGTATTCTGTTTGGAGCACGATACAACGAATAGGGCATGTGCAGGCTTAAGAAATTATTATTACCATTAACCCATGCGCCCGCCAAATTTACATGCCAGTTATAAGGACTATACCCATTTAAAGAAGGGCTAATAAACTGTGATTGGGCTGTTCCATAATTACTGACAGCAATGGGTGTGATGTTCTGAGACCACAAACCTTTCAACAAAAAGGTTAAAAACAATAGGGTTATATGCCTCTTTTTAAACATCACGCTTCATATATATGACGAAATTAGCGGTCAAATGTTGTATCGCTTATAATAAATTGAGTACCTGTTCTTTAATCTTCTCCAATTCTTCTTTCATTTCTACCGTCAGTTTTTGAAGATCAAAATGGTTTGCCTTGTTCCCTAAGGTATTTATTTCTCGACCCAGTTCCTGTGCTATAAATCCAAGTTTCTTTCCAGGGTTCTTTTCATTTAAGGTTTCTTCAAAATAAACGCAATGTTGTTCCAAACGTGTTTTCTCCTCGGTTATATCAAACTTATCTAGATAAAATAGAATTTCACTTTCCAATCGTTCTTTTTCAATGTTTATCTTTTGACTCCAAATATCCACTTTCTCTGTAAGCTTTTGGCGAAGTAAATCATTGCGCATTTCTTCTAGACTTTCTACACGGATGCTTTTACTTTTAATTCTTGCTATGTTGCTCGCAAGTTGCTTAGCCATTGCGTTGCCTTCTGCCAACCTATGTTTATCAAACTGATTAAAAGCATTTGCAACGCAAGTGCTTAATTGGTGACTCAATTGCTGAATCAAACTTTCATCCATGCCCATTTGAACACCAGGTAACTTCACAATAAACGGAAGCAAAAAAGAAGGATCTAAATCATGATCTTTAATAAGAGACCTTACTTGAGAAGTGTACGAATTAAACAATTCCTTATTGATTAGCGCCTTGGGTTGTTGATCAAGCCCTGCCACTTCATCCAAAGTCACAACAACTTGCACTGTACCTCTGCCTACTTTTTTTAACAGTTGATTACGCCATTCTTGCTCTTGCATTTGCCAGCCTTGAGGAACACGAAACTTAATATCCGCATACTTGCCATTTACAGCTGATATTTCAACCTTAATAAACCACCCATCGATTTCTGCTTCGGCTTTTCCGAAGCCTGTCATTGACCTAATTTGTTGCATGTTTCTTAATACTAACCAAATATACACCTAAAAATATCATTGCAGCAAAACATACTTTCACGAGGGTAATTTCATCCACTCCTGCTATATGAGCAATAACTCCTGCCAATACGGGTTGCAAATAGATGTATGCACCAACAATAGTAGAACCACCCTGCTTTATTGCCAAAGCACTTAGCACATAGGTAACAAAAGTGGTCATAACCAAAACAAAAATAAGGCTGCCCCAATGTATCATTTCCATTCCACCATAATTTGCATTTAGGGCCTCTTTCAAACCAAATGGTAGCACCATAAGAAAACCAAAATAAAAGGCAAATTTCGTAACGGTTATGGGATGAAATTTCTTTAAAAGTTTTCTAACATAGACTAAAAAAAATGCATATGATATTGCATTTAAAATGATTAATAAATCCCCGTAAGCTGTTGCCGCTTCTATTCTAAATGAACCTCCTCCTAAAAACATTAAAGCGCCAATTGCAGCGATAAAAATACCTATGATATTCCACCAATACACCTTTTCTGTTTTGAGAAACAAACCAAAAATAAATACGAAAACAGGGCTGAAAAGCATAAGTACAGCGCCATTTATTTCATGCGTAATACTTAAGCCTTTAAAAAACATCAGCATATTTGCTGCCACACCAAAAAATGCGCAAATAATCAAATCCTTCGCGTTTTCTTTTAGTGGAATTTTTTTCTTGCTGAAAAAGGGATTAACAATCGTTAACAAGATGGCAGCTGCTGTAATACGCAGCAATATGAAACCGTAGGCTCCAATAAACTCGGGCATAATCCATTTTGCAATGGTAAAAGTGGCCGCATAGATTATTGAGACTATTATTAAATCTGGCATTAAAAATATTGGATTACACACTGATTTTATTGAAGAATTTGGAGTAAACAAACTTAAACAAGAGTTAGCTTTAAACCGTATTAATGTAACTAGTATCAATTCAGTTGGTTATTTTACTGACCCATATTATTTCAAACAAAATGAAAAAGTTTTAAACTTTGCTAAAGTTTTAAATCCTGAATTGATTTGCGTTATTTCAGGTGGAATAATGGGCGGACCTAATCCTGTTAGTAATGAGTTTGTTTCAACAGGTAACAAGTTATTAATAGAAAACATTAGAAGAGACACTTTAAATAAAATAAACTCTTTATTTGAAAAGGCTTCTAAACTTAATTTAACTCTAGGAATTGAACCTATAGGAAGTTGGGAGATTTTAAAAAAAGGACATTTTAATTCTATTTCTAGCTGTCTAAAATTAGTTAAAAACAATAATCACAAATTAATTATAGATTTATATCACAGTTTTACGGATATAGACTTAGATACATTTGTAAAAAAATCTCCTAAATTAGGTTTACTTCAATTTTCTAATGTTAAATTTGATGAAAACTTTAGGCCTACAGGACGAAAGTCAATTAATAATATTAATAACAATAATAATTTAGAGTTATCTAAGTATCTGACATATGTTTTTAAAAGAAACGATAATACAAAACTTGAATTTGAAATTTTTAATACTGATATCAAGTACGAAAATCCAAAATTGATTATAGAAAGTTTAAAGGATGAAATTTTAAGCTTATTTTAAATTATTTATTTAGAAAGTTTAGAGGTAATCCTTCTCTATCCCACTTAACTTCAAGTAAAAGACCTTCATGTGACGCTGTTATGTAAGCTGTTTTCAAATCTTGCGAACCAAAACAGATATTAGTTATATAAGGGTCATCAAACTTAACAAATTCAACTAAATCACCAGATGGGGATATGACAGAAATACCGCCATTAATTAGTGTCGCAACACAAATATTCCCATTTTTTTCTAATGCGAGTGAGTCAAACCTTTTTATACCACCCTCATTATTTAATAGTTTTCCCCCATTGATTGAGATTGGAAATGATAACTTCTCAACCTGCCCTTCATCTGTTATTTTATAGCTATATAACTTACCTCCCTCAGTCTCAGCAACATAAAGGGTTTTCTCATCCGGTGACAAACCAATACCATTTGGTGTCATAAATGGTTGAATAACTTCTCTAATTTCAGATCCATCTGATTTTGCCCAATATATTGCACCTCTATCCATGTTACGCTCTCTAACTTTACCTAAATCCGTAAACCAAAAATCACCATTCTTATCAAAGACAATATCATTAGGACCCTTTAAAGAAATGTCATTACATTCTGTATACAAAGTTGAAAATTGACCTGTATTTAAATTCACTTTTTGTATGCTGCCACCAACGTAGTTTTTGCTTTGTGATACAGGTCTCATATACTTCTTATCAAAAGATACTTCCCAATCAAAACCTCCATTGTTACAAACATAACAATAACCGTCTGGACCTATAGCCGCTCCATTAGGACCTCCACCTAAATTAGCTACAACTTCAACTGACCCATTTTTATTTACTTTACTTAATGTACCTCTAGCTATTTCTACTAAAATAATTGATCCATCATTCATATAAATAGGACCTTCAGGAAATTTCAAATTTTCAGCTAATACTTTAAATTCTTTTTTAGTAATATTCATATTTTTTCCTATATTTTAAACTTGTGCGTATCTAATTTGAGGAACAGTCCAAAACAAAATTGCACCTAAAAAAGTAAATATACTACATAAAAGAAAACCAAAATTATAATCACCAGTCAAATCAAAAAGTAAGCCAGCTAAAAGAGCTCCAGTAGCAGCACCTAAACCTTGACCTAAATTGGTAGCTCCATAAATAGAAGCTAATCCTTTACCGGCAAATATTTCAGCCATCAAGGTCGTTATAATAGGACCTCTAGCACCTGCCGATAATCCAAATCCTACAATAAATAATATTAAAAGAATGGCTGAAGGATATAATTGCATTAATGCTAAACTAATAATTGCAACAAAGCTTAATATATAACTTATAGTAGCTACAATGTGTCTTGGCCATCGATCAGCAGCCAAACCTGTTAAAACCATTCCTGCAAAGTTTAATATTCCTGCAATTCCAAATGACAGAGCAGCCTGAACTTCTGTGAATCCAATATAAACCAAGTATGCAACAATTTGTAAAGAGATTCCAAAAATACCAATTGCTGTAAAACCAAAAATAAAGAAAAAACCCCAAAAAGTTTTGGTTTTAATAGCTTCAATTAATGAAATTCCTCCAACTACCTTACCGTTGCTAGTTCCCCTAGGATTATTATGAGCCCCTTTAGATATTAAATTCCAAGGAACAAATGAGGCAATAACGAAAAGTAAAATAAAGACATATGAAATATATTTATATGAAGTTTGCCAACCAAAGTGATCTATAGATATTTGAGATAGAGGCGCCATTATTAACACACCCAATCCCTGCCCTGCATAAGCAATCGACAAGGCGGTACCAAGGTTCTTGTCAAACCATCTAGAAACTAAACTCTGTGCTGGAATAACTCCAACCATGGCAGCACCAATACCACCAAAAACGCCTAACACAATGTAAAACTCCCAAATTGATGATAAATTTCCTAAAAACCCATAAGCAATTACAAGTAAACCCATTCCAAACATATAATTGAAACGTGGTCCAAATTTATCAAAAGCCATGCCTGATAATAAAGAACCTAAACCTAAACTTACCATATAGACCGAATAAATAGATGCAACTGAAGCTCTGTCCCATGAGAAATGGGAACTCAAAGGTAACAAGAATACACCAAAGCTCTCCCCCGATCCCCTACTTAATGAAGTCATCGCTAAGCAGAAAAACAAAACAAGTACTGATGAAAAAGATGCAAAAAGATAAAAAATACTTTTTTTAATCATTATTAAGTTTAGCCATTTCTAAATTTTTGTTATCTATAAATAATAATTTTACTTATAGATCCTTAGAAGAATTATTTTAATTTATAGCATAATGGAAAAATGTATCAAAATATCAATCCTAAAATAGAAAAAAAAATCCAAGAAATTATTAATGGAAATTATGAATTTTCTTTACTTGGGACTAATGGGAAAGAAAACTTTCCTTCTATATCTAAAATTTTACCTATGATGAATAATAACATACTTTATGTTCTCCTTAGTGACTTAAGTGAACACACACAAAATATAAACAATAATAATAAAGTAAGCTTCTACTTTTCTATTAAAGAAAAAAATAAAATTAAATTAAATAATCCAAGATTAACTTTAAATGGAAAAATTAAAAAAATTAAATTAGATAAAAATAATAAAATTTTTTTAAATTTATTAAACGCATACGAAAAAGTTGATAAAGGAAGTAAGATGTGGGGAATGTTTATTGATTTTAATTTTTATGAGTTTAAACCGGAAAGAGCCCTATTTATTGAAGGTTTTGGAAAAGCATATCAAAAAAAATATAATTAACAGTAAGTAGGTTGAAAGTCTTTAATGAAAAAAATACTTTATAAATTAACAAAAAAATATTGGTCCCTATTAAGTTTAGACCATGCAAAAAAAAATGATTTTACAGTTAAAAATGGTCTTTTCAAAAATTTAAAAATTAATAAGGACATTTCTTGGGGTAAAGCTGATATAGCATCTAAGGTTTATGGTTTATATGAAAATAACATCCAAAAAGTTTTGGCGAAAATTAAAAAACCTATACTTATAGACATTGGAGCTGCAGATGGTTTTTTTGCAATTGGTTGCATATATTCAGGAATTTCAAAACATTGTTATGCTTTTGAACAAAGTGATTTAGGTAGATCTGCTTTAGCAAAAACTGCAGAAATTAATCAAGTCTCGGAAAATATAACAATAAAAGGTGAAGTGACTAATCAAAACTTTTTATCTTTATTACCGCAAAATATAGACTTTTCAAAAGCAATTGTTCTATGTGATATTGAAGGGGGAGAGTATAGTTTTTTTACGGAAAAAATTCTTAAAAAATTAGAAAAATCCCATATCATTATTGAAATTCATCGTACTCAAAATAAAAATGATGAAATAAAATTAATGAAAAGAGTTAAAAAAAGTTTCAATGTTTCAGTGATTATTGGAAGTAACAATGATTTTTCAAATTCACCAGAATTACAAGAAATGAGTGACATTGATAGAAACTTAATTGCTTGCGAAGGCAGAAGTTATATTGGAAAATGGTGGTATTTAAAACCCTTATAGCATTCAAACTCTTTATTATTAAATAAACATAATAAAAATACTTATAAAAAACCCTCCCAATCTTAAGATAATATTATGTTTGCTGATAATAGAATAAGATAAAAGTGTTAGCCCTGTAGCTATTTTCACAAATGCTAATATTGAAAGAATAAAGGTTGAATTTAATTCAATTATTGATTTATTTGCAATCATAGCCAAAGGAATAAAATAGAGCCCTATTCCCAGGCTCATTGAGGTGATTGAAACTTTTAGCCAGTTTTCAGAAACCATACCAGCTGCAATAAAAACAGTTCCACAAACTGGGGGAGTAATAGTTGACAGTAAAGCAAACCAAAACACAAACAAATGAACTTGAAGCAATTCTAATCCCATATCAACTAATGCAGGTCCTGCGACTGAAACACATATCACATATGCGGCTGTGGTTGGCACTTCCATCCCAAGTACTAAACAAGCTAAGCCAGTAAGAAGTAATGCTGGCCAAATATTATTTCCTGAAGCAGATATTATAAATGAAGTTAATTTAACTCCTAAACCTGTAATTGATAAAATACCAATAATTATTGAAGCACATAATATTATTGAACCTATTAAGGAAATTTGACTTCCTGATGAAATACAAGCTTTAAAAAAACGATTTAATCCGATTTTAAAATTAAATCCATTATCTATGTTAAAAAAGAGAAGGAAAAAAGAAACTAAAATTGCAACTGCAGCAGAGTACTGAGGAGTAAAACCAATATACATAAATATTAATAAAACTGAAAAAGGGATAAAAAAGAAAATGGAGGTAAGTAAAACAAGAGATTTTTTGGGTAAATTTTCTTTATTAATTGGTTTTAAATCATACTTCTTACTATAAAAATCAATTCCAACCCAGACAGCAAAGAAAAATAAAATAGCAGGAAGTAAAGCTGCTAGGATAATTTGATTATAAGGAACACCAGTGAGCTCAACCATCACAAAAGCTCCAGCACCCATTAAAGGTGGCATTATCTGACCTCCAGATGATGCTACTGCCTCAACTGATGCAGCGAGCCTTCTGGGATAACCAAGTTTTAGCATTGCTGGCAATGTTACCATTCCAGTAGAGGCAACATTTGCAGATGCAGATCCTGAAATTGAACCAAAGAGAGCCGATGATATTACAGATACTTTGGCCGCTCCACCTCTTAATCTTCCAGCAAATGCTGTGGCAATATTCATAAAACCAGATCCAGCTTCTCCTGAATTTAAAAAAGAACCAAAAATAACAAATATAGCTACAATTGAAACAGAAACGCCAGTTAATGTTCCCCAAATGCCTCCTTCTGCAATTGTTAACGTTCCAAAAAAGCTATTTATAGGAATACCTGGATGTCCAAATTCTCCTTGGATAAAGTCTCCAAACACGCCATATAATAACGATAACAGGCTAACAAGAGGAAGTGGCCAACCCACAGAACGACGAGCCATTTCTAATACAATCAATAATAAAGAAAGAGAAATAAAAGTTTGGAAGTCACCTTCAAGAAAACCATACTGATCGCTTAATAACTCATGGTTAAAAGATGTCCATAAACAACAAAAAACCCCTAAAACAACAAAGACATAACTAATAATATTTTTGGAAAAGTTTTTATTTTTATATAAAAAAACCCAAGGGATAATTAATGCCATATGTAATGGCCTTGAAACTAAGTTAGGCACTAAACCTGAAAAAATTAAGAAAATATGGAAAATAATAGAAGTTAATCCAAATATAATCCATATTTTCTCTGGTTGCTTCATCCTAAATTAACGGTGATCGGCTCAATTAATGATGATCCGCTAAACTAGCACCTATTTCTTTATAAAACTTAACTGCACCAGGATGTATTTTAGTAGAAATATTGGAGAGCATCTTGACAGACACCCCATTCCACCATTTTGCTGCATTTCCTAACTTACCTTTATTATCCCAATATGCTTTGGTTAAGTTATATGCAACATCGTCACTCATATTTGTTGTTGAATACGCTACAACTGGTAATGACGTTGTGGTTATATCTGATTTTTGTCCAGAATAAGTTCCTGCAGGTATAATTAATTTAGTTCTCTTAGAAGACTTAATTTGGTCTGCCGTAAGAGAAATAACATTCACACCCATAGATGCTGCAGCTTCTATAACATTAGGAGCTGGGTAAGAACCAGCAGTTACAAAGCCATCTATTTGACCATTCTTCATTGCAGGAACGGCATTTGAAAGCTCAACTTCAGCTAATTTCACTTTACCATCCAAACCAAATTTTTTAAGATATTTAGCACCTTCTTTTGCACCAAAAGAACCCTTTCCTAATAAAATAGTTTTACCAGCCATATCTTCAAAAGTTTTTACACCTGACTTCTTTGACATAACAAAATGCATTGTAAGAGATGGTATTGGAAATAATGCTCTAATATTCTTATAATTAGGATTACCTTTACCTTTGAACATTGCTTTTTCAGCTATAGCTAACTTTACAAGTACTGGTGGTGTGGTAAATACATAATTACCTTTCCTACCTGCTACTTCTTTAACGTTTTGAACAGAACCTTGACTTTCTTCAATCGTTAAAATCATATCGCCGTTTGTAGATTTTTTAATTGTGTCAGCTATTTGAACAGCCATTTGGTAATATGATGAGGTTGATTTAGCAGACTTATAAGTTATACGTGTTTCAGCAAATGATGTACTGACAACAAAAAGTGAAATAATAGGTAATAATAGTAATTTTTTTATTTTCATTAAATTCCTCCTGAATATTATATTTGAAAAAGCATAATATAAAATTAATAATAGAAGTTTATTGCATTAAAACATTAAAAGGTAAACAATTTGGATAATTTATTAAAACCTTTTATTTCGAGTCTAAACTTAATTGAAGAAAAAATTAATTTTATAATATTTTTATTTGAAATTTCTTTTATATTATTAATAGTCTTATTAATTATTTGGATATATGGATTTGTCAGAAGAAATTTAGGTATAGATAAGCAAACAAAAGAACTACAAAAAATAAGAAAAATTATAGAAAAAAATTACAAAAAATAACAAGAGTTCTAATTTTAAAAAGGAAATCGTGAATTAGAACTGTCTTTTCTGTACATTTGAAATTTTTTACCTTTTCCAATAGGAATGCAAGTAAATTGGGGAGATTTTAAGCCAACTTCACGCATTTCAGTTGCTGCGTTTTGTGCTTCAGAAAAGCATTTGGCTGCATTTTTGTATCTTAATCCACTATCGATTACATCGCCACCTAAGACCCATATTAGTAAAAATTCCATATAATCGCCTGAATTAATTAATTATAATTTTAAAAAAAAGGTTAGGACACTAAATAGTATCCTAACCTACAATGATCTATGCTGATTTTAAAGTAATCTGCCTAGGCTTTCTTTCTTCTGGAACTTCTCTTAAAAGAGATATAGTTAACAAACCGTTGGAAAGTTTAGCATCTTTAACATCAACGTATTGTTCTAATCGAAATTTTTGTTCAAAGGATCTTTTTGCAATTCCTTTGTAGATATATTGAACATTATCGTCCTGAATATCAGCACCACCATTACCCTTAATAGAAAGCACACCATCATGAACATCAATAGAAATATCCTTTTTATTAAAACCAGATACGGCTAAAGTTATTTCATATTCATCATCTGATAATCTAATTATATCATGGGCTGGAAATGAATTTTGTTTTTGTGTAGAAATTGTTTCTAGCTCATTGAATAAGTTATCAAAACCTACAAATGAACGTAAAGCAAGTGTTGGTAGTATAGTCATATTAATCTCCTTTAAAAGCGAGTTAAGTTAAACACTCCATAATGGACGTGTATTGTTATATAGTGACCCATTGAGGCATCACTTAATTTATTTAAGTATTGATAAATTGTTTTTCAATACCTAGTATTTAAAAAAATATATGGAGGTTTTTTTGAAAATTTATAAGTCTTTAGATACACTAATTGTAGGAGCAGGTTTTGCAGGTATGTATAGTCTTCATAAACAATTATCTGAAGGTTTCAAAGCAGAAATTTTTGAACAAGGTGACGATGTAGGTGGTACCTGGTATTGGAACAGATATCCTGGAGCCAGATGTGATATTGAAAGTATGGATTATTCATTTTCTTTTTCTGAAGAATTACAACAAGAATGGAATTGGAAAGAAAAATATGGAACACAACCTGAGTTATTTAGTTATGCAAAACACGTGTGTGAAAAATTTAATTTAAGAAAAAATATAAATTTTAATACAAAAATTACTAAAGCAAAATTTATTAAGAACACTCAAAGCTGGTTAGTTACTTGTGATGATAATTCTATAGTTAAATGTAGATATTTAATTTTAGCTACTGGCAACTTATCCACTCCTAATACACCTAAGATAAATGGAGTGGATACTTTTAAAGGCAACATCTTTCATACAGGTGCATGGCCAAAAGAAATGCCTGATTTTAAAAACAGAACAGTTGGGATAATTGGAACAGGATCGTCTGGTGTACAATCAATTCCAATAATAGCTGAAACGGCTAAGGAATTATTGGTGTTTCAACGAACGCCAAATTTCAGTTTACCAGCTCGACATTCAAAATTACCAATAGATAAAAGAGAAAATTATAAAAAGAATTATCTTAAATATAGGCAACTTGCAAAGAACTCATCTTTTGGAATTGCTAAATATCAACCACCAACACAATCTGCTTTTGATGTAAGTGAAAATGAAAGAAACTCAATATACCAAAAAGCTTGGGAAGAAGGTGGGCAGGCAATGCTTTTTTCATTTACTGATTTATTAACTGATAAGAAAGCTAATGATACAGCAGCTGAATTTGTAAGAAACAAAATAAGAGAAATTGTTAATGATAAATCTATAGCTGAAAAACTATGCCCCTTTGATCATCCAATTGGTACTAAAAGACTCTGTTTAGACAGTAATTATTTTCAAACCTATAATAAAAACAATGTTTCTTTAATAGATATATCCAAGAAGCCAATTGACGAAATAAACAAACATGGATTAGTTACTAATGGGACTGAATACACATTTGATGATCTAGTTTTTGCTACTGGCTTTGACGCAATGACAGGGGCAGTAAATGCAATAAATATTACTAATGAAGATGAAGTAAGTTTAAAATCGAAATGGGCTGAGGGACCCAAAACTTATTTAGGTATAATGGTATCTGAATTTCCAAACTTATTTATGATTACTGGCCCACAAAGTCCAGGTGTAAAAAGTCAAATGATTTTATCTATTGAGCAACATGTTGACTTTATTCATAACTTAATAATGCATAAAAAGGATAATAATTACAGTGCAGTAAATGCAAAAAGCAAAAATCAAGATGAATGGGTAAAACATAATAATGATGTTGCTCATTCAACTTTATACCCTTTAGCACATTCTTGGTATAATGGAGATAATATAGTTGGCAAAAAAAGAAATTTTATGCCGTATGTTGGAGGAGTTGCAAATTACAAGAATATATGTGATGAGATAATTGAGAGCGACTACAAAGGTTTTGAATTTTCTTAAAAAACTATTAACTTTAAGGTGTTAAATATGAAAATTTCAAATGTCGAAATAAACACTTATAAAATTCCATTACCTGAACCAGTCGAAGCGTATGCGGCTGGAGTAATGAAAGCTTTTGATCTAGTAATATGCAGAATTGACAACGATAACGGTAAACAAGGCATAGGATACATAACTGTTCATGAAAATCAAGGACTAGCAATTGCATCTATCATTAAGAATAGCTTTGTCCCCCTTTTATTAGATAAAGATCCTAGATTAATTGAATTGCTCTGGAAAAATATGTGGAAAGACACGCATTATGCTGGTAGAGGAGCTCCCGTAAGCTTTGCAATTGCAGCTGTTGATGTTGCGCTTTGGGATCTAAAAGGTATTTGCCTAAATGAACCAATTTGGCGTTTGTTAGGAGGTCATGATAAAAAAGTTCTGGCATATGCTGGCAATATTGACTTAAATTTTTCAACAGAAAAATTACTTTTAGGAGCTACTAAATCACTTAATCAAGGCTTTCAATCTATTAAAATGAGACTCGGTAGAGCAACTCTTTCAGAGGACCTTAAAAGATTAGAAGCAATGAGAAATCATCTTCCAGACAATATAATGCTGATGGCTGATGCTAACGAGGCATGGAGGGTTGATCAAGCAGTACATGCATTTAAAGAAATTGAAAAATTTAATTTAGTATGGCTAGAAGAACCTATAAAACCAGATGATTTTAAAGGCTATTCTTATCTTCGCTCTTTAGGTAAAATTCCAATTGCAGCTGGTGAAAATCTTCATATTTTATCAGAATTTAATCAGTTAATTAACGAAAATGGTGTGGATTTTTTAGAACCAGATTTGACTACATGTGGCGGGATAACTCCATTTATGAAGATAGCTAAGTTAGCTGAAATTAATAATCTACCTATATGTTCTCATGGCGTACATGACCTTCATGTTCACTTACTAGCCTCTTGTCCAAACGCTTCTTATCTTGAGTTTCATGCTTGGAATATTGATGAATTTACTGAAAACTCTTTAAGAGTAAAAAATGGATACACAGAAGCTCCTGAAAAACCTGGACATGGTATTAGTTTTGATTTTGATAAATTGAAAAATTTTTTAATAGATTAAAATTGTCATCTTTAAAGTTTAGAAATTACAATTTATTAGGATGTTTTAATGAACGATTTTTTAAAAATAAAAAATGATGGAGCCTCAATGGCTTTAAATGCAGAAAGCTCTGATAAACAAGAATTTGGATCATTTTATCTTTCCAGATTCCTTGGTTTTGAAATTTCATATAAAAATGATGTTTGTGTAGTACAATTTACAGTTAAATCTCCAATGCAAAATCCTCAAGGCACTCTGCATGGTGGGATCATTGCTACTGCAATGGATGTTTCAATGGGACATTTACTTCATCACACTATCGGTGCAGGAGCAACTTTAGAAATGAACATTAAATATCTTTTACCTGTAAAAGAAGGGATAGTTGTTTGTGAAGGTAGCTTTCTCAAACAAGGTAAAACAATTGGTTTTCTTCAATCTCATATGTATAGGGAAGATAAAAAATTAGCTGCTTATGCAAGCGCAACATGGATACCATTAAAAAAATAAAAATTAACCTGATTTTCTCATATTACAATATTCCTCAGCAGTCATTTCATAATATCTAACTTTGTTATAATTCAATTTTATAGGTTCAGGATCTACAATTTCCACTTCTATTCCATTTGCTATTGCTGTCCTTAAGGCAATAGAAGTAATGTTAACACTAAATGATGTACCCATAAATATAATTTTATCGGCATTATTCATCCACTCTTCTGCTTCTGACATACGATATAAATCTGTGTAAATCTCATCAAACAATAAAACGTAAGGCTTTAATGAAAGCCCAAGTTTTGGTGATAAAATATTGTAATTATTTAAATTTATTTTAAATTTATCCAATAAGTTTTTTTTTAACTCTTCATCATTAGGATTTAATGAAAGATCAATTTCATTCCAATTGGCATCAAAAGGTGACTGTACATCCATTTCATTTTGATAAAGCACAACTTTATCCAATCTACCATGAATAGATATGTAATTTTTATTTCCAGCACGCCCATCTAAACCATCAATGTTTTGAGTTATTAATTGTTTATTTGCTAACCAATAATGAACAGTATTAGGTTTTACATTTCTATATGATGCGAATCTTTTAAAATACCACAGTAGAAAGTCAGCAGGATTATTTTCGTACATTATCCTTGTCGCCATTTCTTGAGGAGTATAATTTTTACTTCCTACAGTCCAAAAGCCATCATTTCCTCTAAATGTTGGTATACCACTGCTTGCACTAACACCAGCGCCAGTAATAAACAATTCACCTGACATAAAAAACCTTATAAAAAAATATAAATATAATTATATCAATTTATTGCGCATTAATGTAGAGAAATAATTTTAGTCACTTAAATCAAAGAGTAAATAAAATGAGATTTTTTATTATTGCAATGACCTGTTTAATTTCTACAAAAGCTATTTCTGCTAGTTGGAATTTTAAATCTAATGTGGATTTGTCTCCTCCTTATAATAAATGTATAGAGGCAATTGCAAATGGAAAGGATATGGGTAAGAGTTCTTTAAAAAATAAAACACAATATACAAATTATTTTTATGAAAATTATATTTATGAGATAATTATTAACAGTTCATATATTACATGTTTAAGAATTGATTTAAGTAAAGATCAGAAGCCATATCCATTGAATTCTAAGTAAAATTTTATTGATAGATAAAATCTATATATAAATTATTTTATATTTTTGAAGTTTTTTCTGATTTAAACATACAAATCTATTGTAAATTGTTAATGTAATTTTAATTTTAAATATATATAAAAATATTTAATTTTTTATGGATGTAAAGTTGTCAGAAATTATTACAGTTTCAAGTTTAGTTAAAAAATATGATAATAAATTTTTAGCCTTAAATGGCTTAAATTTAAATATTAATCAAGGTGAAATAATTGCTCTTCTAGGCCCTAATGGAGCAGGGAAAACTACCTTAATATCTACTATTTGTGGCTTAACTTCTATTACCTCAGGTAAAATTGAGGTTAATGGATTTGATGTAATAAAAGATTATAGGAAAACAAGAGAAATTATAGGACTTGTACCCCAAGAATTAGCACTTGAACCATTTGAAAAAGTGATAAATTCGATTAGATTTTCTAGACGATTGTTCGGAAAAAAAGATGATAATAAGTATTTAAACCAACTATTAATCAAGCTTCAATTATTTGATAAAAAAGATAACATTATTAAATCTTTGTCCGGTGGTATGAAGCGAAGAGTTATGATTGCTAAAGCTTTGAGTCATAACCCAAGCATTTTATTTTTGGATGAACCAACTGCTGGAGTTGATGTTGAGCTAAGAAAAGATATGTGGAATATCATTCGAGAGTTAAAAAAAGAAGGTGTTACAATAATTTTAACTACTCATTATATAGAAGAAGCAGAGATGATGGCAGATAGAATCGGCATCATAAATCATGGAGAATTACTTTTAGTTGAAGAAAAAAATAAGTTAATAAAACGAATGAGTGTTAAAACTCTTAAAGTTAAGCTTAAAAAATCAATTACTAAAATCCCTAAACCTTTAGAAAAATATAAATTAAAATTAATTGATGATGGTAATTCATTCAATTATTACTACAACACAGGTAATGTGAAAACTGGAATTACATCTCTATTATCAGACATGAATGATATTGGAATAAATCTTTTTGACATCCAAACTGAAGAAACATCTCTAGAAGAAATTTTTGTAAAAATTATTAAGGATTAGCATATGAACTTTAGAGGCATACAAGCTATATATATATATGAAATGAATAGATCATTTAGAACTTTAATTCAAAGTCTTGTGTCTCCTGTTTTATCAACAGTTCTGTATTTTATTGTTTTTGGAGCTGCCATAGGCTCTAGAATGGATAATATTAGTAATGTTTCCTACGGTGCTTTTATAGTTCCAGGTTTAATTATGCTGACTGTGCAAATGCAAAGCGTAAATAATGCTTCATTTGGTATATATTTTCCTAAGTTTATTGGCACAACATACGAGCTTCTATCTGCTCCCCTGTCATTTGTAGAAATTGTAATTGGTTATGTAGGAGCAGCTACAACAAAAGCTTTTGCTATAGGATTAATTATATTAGCTACATCATACTTATTTGTGAACATCAATATAGTTCATCCATTTTTTATGATATTTTTTCTACTAATTACATGTGTAACATTTAGTTTACTAGGATTTATAATCGGTATTGTATCCGATAATTTTGAACAACTAAACATAGCACCTATGTTAATAATTACACCACTAGTGTTTCTTGGAGGAAGTTTTTATACAATTGACATGCTTCCGCCATTTTGGCAGGATTTCGCACTTATAAATCCTATTGTATATCTTATTTCAGGTTTTAGATGGACCTTTTTTGGCGTTGGTGATGTACCTATTTTAGCAAGTGTAATTTTTATTTTATCGTTCACTGCAATTTGCATAAGTATCATTTGGTATATTTTTAGAACAGGATATAGGATTAAAAACTAACTATATTATGAAATATTTTTAATTTTATTATTTATTTGAGGTTTTTTTATGAAATTATATAATTTTACACCCGCAGCGAATGCACTCAGAGTTGAAATGTTTCTGAATGAAAAAAATATACAATTAGAAACAGTACAAGTAAATGTTAGAGAAGATGAAATTTTTAAAGAACCATACAACACTATGAACCCGTTCAACTGTGTGCCCTTTTTAGAGTTAGATGATGGTACCGTTATTTCAGAAACAATATCTATATGTCGTTATCTTGAATCCATATACCCAACTCCAAGCTTGTTCGGTGAAAATAGTAAGGATGAGGCTATTATAGATATGTGGAATAGACGAATTGAATTAGATGGTTTTCTGCCTCTTTTGCATTCAGTAAGAAACAAAACTTCTTTTTTTGCTGGAAAGGTTGTTCCAGGAACAAGAAACAAAATGAAACAGTCTCCAGAGCTAGTTATTCGAGGAATTGAAATGTTTAAAATTTTACTTAATAGGATCAACCCTCATCTAGAACATAACCAATTTATATCAGGAGAAAAGTTTTCAATAGCTGATATAACTGGTCACTTTATGTTGCACTTATCAAAAATTTTAAAGATTGATCTAAAAAAAGAATATGTGAATGTATTTAGATGGCAAATGGAACTTGAAAAAAGAACATCTAATCCCATAAATAATTTAATGTGAAAAATAGGTTTTTAAATTTGAAAAGTTTAGATACTAAACTAGCGATTGTAACAGGAGCAGCACGAGGCATAGGTCATGCTACCGCTCAATTATTTAAACAAAATGGCTATAGAGTTGCACTTGTTGATAAAGATAAGGAAGAGTTGAATAATTTATCTACAAATGATGTTAACGAAAAAAAGTTCTGCTTTGATATTTCCGATAGCAAACAATTAGACAATATGTATGAAGAAATATTAAATTGGCATAACAGAATAGATGTGTTGGTAAATAATGCAGGCGTGGCTGATTTTGGAGTAATTGAGAAGACAACAATCGACAGATGGAATGAGGTAATGAAAACTAATTTAGATGGCGTATTTCTTACCACCCAAAAAGCAATTCCTTCCTTAAAGAAAACAAAAGGTAATATAGTTAATATCGCCTCTATATCAGGTTTACGTGCATCAACCCTAAGAGTTGCTTACGGGACTTCAAAAGCCGCTGTAATTCAACTGACAAAGCAGCAAGCAGCTGAACTTGGTGAGTATGGAATTAGAGTAAATTGTATCGCACCAGGGCCTGTGAAAACTAAATTAGCAATGGCAGTCCATACTCAAGATATAATTGAAGCTTATCACGATGCTATACCACTCAATAGATATGGAACAGAATTAGAAATTGCTAATGGAATTTATTTTTTAGCATCTGAAAAAGCATCTTATATTACAGGTCAAACTTTAGCTGTTGATGGAGGATTTCAAGCTACTGGTGTTGGCCTGCCTTCATTAAGAAAATAATTAAATATGATAAAAAAATATTTATTTCCTAAAAGTTTTTTTACCTGTTTACTTCTAACTTTCCAATGTAATGCCAGTGCAATAGATAAAAATCTTTTACATGCTGAAAATATATATAAATCATTTTGTTCAAATATAGTTTCCAACAACTATAAGGACATAAATAAAAATTGGTCAGCAATAAAGAAAACTAAGAACCTTCACATTTATAAAGATAAAGAAGAAACATTAAGAATTAATATTTTATATCGTTCTAATAAAATCCAAAAACTAATTTTCACCTTGTATAACAATGCTAACAAACCAACTATAGAATTGCGATCTAGTCATAATTGTCTTCTCCAAAATATAAGAAGAATAGTTTATGATAAAAATTCTATAGCTTATGAAATTCAATCCTTAAATGTAGAAAATTATAGTGTTGAAGAAAGGCAATTACTAAATCCCAATAAACCTAAATTAACTTCTACAAACAATAAAAATATAATTGCTTTAATTGATACAGGTATAAATTACACACTAAGCCAATTTCATAAGAATATTGCTATTAAAAATGGAACTATTCTTGGGTTTGATTATTGGGATAATGATGACAAACCTTTTGATAGTGATCCGAGACAAAATCCATTTTATCCTAGACATCATGGCTCTACAGTTTTTAGTGTTTTAGCAAAAGAAGCACCAAAATCACTAATAGCGCCATATAGATTTCCTGCATTAGATATGTGTAGATTTAAAGAAGTTATTGAACACATTGCTAATAATTCAATAAGACTAGTAAATTTGTCCATGGGTTCAAATAATTTAAAAGATTGGGAATGTTTTGAAAAAACAGCAAGAAAATATAATAATATTATTTTTGTAGTTTCAGCAGGAAATAATGGATTTGATATTGATAGACGACCAATTTATCCTGCTGCTTTAAAGTTAAAAAACATAATTACGGTAACTTCTTCTGACCAAAATGGTAGAATAGGTCGAGGTTCGAATATAGGAAAATCATCAGTTGACTTTATAGTTCCTGCAGAAAGAATGGAAGTTATTGATCATCGAGGGGTTAAATCATATACAGGTGGTACAAGCTACGCTGTTCCAAGATTAGTAGCATTAATTTCAAGATTTATTGATAAAAACCCAAAAGCAAATAATGATAAAATTTTTGAATTCCTTAAAAGAAGAGCCATACAAAAAGGTATTAAAAAAACAAAATTTGGCTGGATACCAGACCCTTTAGATGATTACTTAATTAATTAGAATTAAAAGCGTTATCAATAAATTTTTTAGCAAGAGGTAATGCATCTTTATTATATTTACTCATCAAATCTAATACGTTTTTTGACATTTCCTTATCTTTTAAAATTCCTGCAACCTGGACACCAAGTCTTAACACTTGAGGGTTTTCAGGAGTTAATTTTAAAAGCCTTTTAATTATAGGTCTTTCTTTCTCTATTTTTCTATCTATATGATAAGTTATTGCCAAAGAAAGAAGAGAATTTGGACTCATTGGATCAAGTTTAATACTTTTTTCAAGAAATTTGGTAGATCTTTTCAGATCCCCTAACCTTCCAAAAGTTTGTCCAGCCTGATCTATTAACTGTTTGTTATTGGATTTCCAGCAATAATTATCAATATTTTTTGTAATTTTTTTGTCTAATTTTTCATTTGAATTAAATGAAATATCTAAATTGTCAGCACAAAGTCTAATATACTTACCTGTTTTTAAGAACTGGTCTTTATATATTTCATTAGTATTTTTTAATACATCATTTATCAACACAATAGGTATTATTTCATTAATGTTTCCGTCGCCAGAAGCCAGTATTCCAACAAAATTTCCATCTTCATCAACAGCTACCCCTCCACTATTACCTGGTAAACTGTTGGCAGTAGTATGAATTCTACCTTGAGGATATTTTGTTATATCTGAAAATGAAATAATTTTACCTTTTTTATATATTCTATTTGAATTCCTACCTTGATCAAATGCTACAACATTGATAAAGCCTTTAATTTTTTTTGAGTAGATTAATTCATTAGGAATATCTTTTTCTTTGTTTAAAGTTAACAAGGCTAAATCAGCAGGGAAATTATGGGCTAATGGGAATGCTTTTTTAATTTTTCCATCATTAAATTTAATTATAAATTGTTTATGATCTTCTACAACATGTCTATTAGTAATAATTAAATTTTCATTAATGATTGTACCACTTGCAATCATCATAGGTGTTTTGATACCAACCACTTTATCTAATACATTACAAATTTTTTTAATATTCGTACATTTTTTAGAAGCTGAAAAAGCGTTATTTGAAAAAATAAATACATATAATACAAGGATATAAAATAATAATTTAAACTTATGCATTAATTTAATTCTTTTTTATTAGATATTTGTGAAGACCTTTGAAAACTAGGATTTTTTTTTGATTAAAAATTGTTGCCTCCATTTCAATAATACCTGTTGAATTTTGAGGTGTCAGTTTAGTTATTGTAAGTTCTGGATATAATGTATCCTCTCTATAAACAGCTTTTAACATTTTACCTGACACCTCTATCAAACCAATTAAGCTATTTTTTACTTCACTTGGAAACGTACCCGCACCTGCTGCTGTTTGTATAAAAACTTGAAGTCCGTGGGCTAGCATATTTGGATGCCCCCTTTCTCTGCAATACTCAACATCATAGTGAATTGGATCGTTGTCACCTGATGCAGCCTGAAACATGGAAAAAACACCACTAGTTTGAGTTCTAGATGGCAAAATATATTTGTCACCTATCGAAAAATCATCAAAGTATTTACCTTGATTACTACTCAAATTATTATCTGAATTAATCATAAATAATAAATTATTCTTCAATGATACAAATAGCAAGGTTTGATATTAACCTTTATTTATAATTTGATATATGATCCTATAATTTCATAACATAAATTTGAGGTGATATATGAACCGATTAAAAAACAAAATAGCATTAATCACTGGTGGAGCTAAAGGTTTAGGAGCATCCATTGCACAGCATTTTTTTAACGAAGGTGCAGAAGTCATCATATGCGACATAAATATAGACAAAGCTCAGAAAACAGCTAACAAATTAAATGGAAATGCTTATTATATGGACGTTTCAAACTCCAGTAGTGTTCAAGATGTATTTCGTAAAATTAAAACCAAATTTAATCATTTAGATATACTCGTTAATAATGCAGGTATAAATGGCTTTGAGAAAAGGCAAGATTTACTTGATGAAAGAATTAAAATTAATAATCAACAAAGCAAAGAGTTTTCTGAAACAGGTAAAATTGAAAGCCATTTTGATGTAACAGTCAATATGAGTGATGAGGAATGGGTTACTATGATATCGATTCATTTAAATGGTACTTTTTTCTGCACACGTGAGGCTCTAAAGATTATGAATAAAGTAAATAAAGGCTCTATTATTAACATGGGATCTGTTCTTGGAACAACTGGTGGCCCTTCCTCTCCCCATTACTCTGCTGCTAAAGCTGCAATTTTAGGGTTCACTCGAGCTACAGCTAGAGAACTAGCCTCAAGAAATATAAGAGTAAATGCAATTGCCCCAGGCTATATAGATACAGATATGACTAGCAGTATTGGAGA
>ENA-OWPI01001864-OWPI01001864.1-marine-metagenome-genome-assembly--contig:-NODE-1864-length-21709-cov-5.141550_pt1 | contig 21709 bp, 28 predicted proteins | sample MGYA00238138_ERZ651775 | MGnify/ENA primary metagenome ERZ651775 (study PRJEB26906, sample SAMN06265043) | marine metagenome | isolation source: Helgoland LTER site | place: Germany:Helgoland, sampling...
TTATGACGATCCAATTGATAGCCTTAACCGCTTTTATTGTAGACAGGACGTGTCAGTAACTGTTGACTTGTACAAGTACCTAGAGGAACAGTTGGTTGAGTGGGGTGAGAGTGTGCAGCTTGAGCATGAAGTTGCCGCTATCGTGTGCAAGCAAGAAAGGCATGGGTTTAGATTTGATGAGGCTAAGGGCAGGGTTCTATTGGCACAGCTTTCAGGCGAGGTTGCTGATATTGAAGGTGAGTTGCAAGCTACGTTTCCTCCAATTGTGGAGAAGCGTATCAGCGAGAAGACAGGGAAAGAGCTGAAGGATAAGGTGACCCCTTTCAATCCCGGCAGTAGACAACAGATTGCTGAGAGGCTTGCCTCCCTTGGTGTTAAGTTTACGCAGGAGACTGAGAAGGGGAGTACCATCATCAACGAGAAGGTGTTAGAGGGCATTGACTTACCAGAGGCTAAACTAATTGCCCGGTATCTAATGCTACAGAAACGCATCTCGCAGGTGAGTAGCTGGTTTGACGTGGTTAAACCTGATGGTAGGGTGCATGGTAGGGTGATAACAAATGGAGCCGTGACGGGGCGTATGACGCATCACAGCCCTAACATGGCACAAGTACCCTCAAGCGGGAGTGAGTACGGTAAGGAGTGCAGAGAGTTGTGGACTGTGGAGGTTGGTAACAAGCTGGTCGGTGCAGATGCTAGTGGGCTTGAGCTACGGATGTTAGCCCATTACATGCAGGACAAGGCGTACATCAACACTGTGGTACACGGGAAGAAGGAAGACGGGACAGACATACACACAGTTAACATGAGGGCGGCTGGCCTTCCTGATAGAGATACAGCCAAGACCTTCATCTATGCTTTGTTGTATGGGGCTGGAGCAGGTAAGATTGGTTCTATCATCGGTGGTGATTCCAGACAAGGGCATCGCATCATGGAGACTTTCTTTCGCAAGACACCAGCACTTGAACGTCTAAAGGAGATAGTCACTGAGGCGGCAGCAAGGGGTTGGATTCGTGGGTTAGATGGGCGGCACATTATGGTGCGCTCAGAACACGCAGCATTAAACTCTTTGTTGCAGGGTGCAGGTGCAATTGTTATGAAAAAAGCGTTGGTTATATTGCACGAGAAGCTAAAGTGTGGTATAATAAACGCTTCATTCTGTGCAAATGTACATGATGAGTGGCAGATAGAAGTCCCGCAAGAGGATGCAGAGCGTGTCGGTAAGATGGCAGCAGAGGCAATTGCAGAGGCTGGAAAGCACTACAATCTCCGCTGTCCTTTAACAGGAGATTACAATGTAGGTTTTAATTGGAAGGATACGCATTGAAAGAAGAAGTAGATTTGGATACTGTGGTAAAGGATGCGGATTCGCTGATCGTTATTACAGAGAAGGAGGGTGCAGTGAGCCTAACCTTTAGCCAAAACATGGATGAGATGGAAGTGCTAGACCTCCTAGCCTTTATCACATCAGAATTTTATCAGATTGCCGACGAAGGCAGAGTAACTAAACACTAAGGAATTATTATGACAGACGCAGTAAAAATCAAAGCAGACATTATGTGGGCATACCTTGACAAGGTTAACGATATGAGTGGCAAGTTTCAAGTGGACTTGTGTAACCTATCAGACAAAGCAGCCGATGCGTTGCAGGACATTGGCCTAGAGGTTAAGTTTAAAGATGGTAAGGGCAAGTACATTACCTGCAAGAGTACCCGTCCTATCTATGCTTTTGACGATGGTGGTTCTCAGATTGATGCACAGGTAGGTAACGGGTCGAAGGGTGTCGCGCTTGTGGGTACATACGCATGGGCATACCAGAAGAAGAAGGGTGTCTCTCCTGCCCTCAAGCGTTTGGTTATTACAGACATGCTTGAGTACGGTGGGCAGCCAGTGGGTGAGCTTATCTCTGAAGACGATCTGCTGTAAATGATTGCGCTGATCGATAGCGACATTCTATGCTACCGAGTAGGCGCTGTTACTGAGGAAGAAAATGAGAACACGGCTATCGAGACGATGGCTGTGTATCTCGAAGATATGTTAATGTTTGATCTGTTAGACTGCGAGGAGCACGAATTATTCCTCACTGGTAAACAGAACTTTCGTTTTGACGTAGCGGTAACAGCCCCTTACAAGGGCAACAGGAAGGATGTTAAGAAGCCGAAGCACCTACCTCTCCTACGGGAATATTTACAAACGGCATGGGGCGCAAGCGTTAGTGATGGGCAGGAAGCGGATGACGACATCGCCATACGAGCAACAGAGCTGAAGGGTGAAGGACTCATCGTATCAATTGACAAAGACTTTATGCAGGTTCCGGGATGGCATTACAACTTTGTGAAGAAGGTGAAGAAGGAAGTAACACCAGAGGACGGGTTGCGCTTCTTCTACAAACAGATACTGATGGGGGACTCAGCCGACAACATCAAGGGAATTCACCGTGTAGGGGAAGTAACTGCGACAAAGATGCTTGCCGAGTTAAAGACGGAGCAAGAGTTCTATGCGTGTTGTGTGGAGGCGATGGGCGCAGAGCGTGTGTTAGAGAACGGTAGGTTGTTGTGGCTACGCCGCACAGCAGATCAAATGTGGGAGCCACCAAGTGAAGAAAAATGAATTTAAGTTAGCGGGGATGACGTGGCAGGTGGTTGATACAGCAATGACTGACCTTGGAACCTCTATACCTGATACCTGTACCATCCTGTTAAATGATAAGTTGAAAGGGCAAGAGCGAGATGTCACCTTGTTACATGAAGTTATCCATGCAATCATGTTTACAATGGGTGAGCGTGACCATGACGAGCGATTCATAGAGGGCTTCGCTCAGTTGTTATACCAGTATGAGCAACAGAGAGTATAACGACGGTGAATGGACTGAGGCTAGGTTTCGAGCGTTTATAATATCTGCCCTTCGTGCCTACATGAAGCGCTTCCCACCTAAGTGGAAGGCTTTAAAAGCAGCATCGATTGGTAGGGTTATTAACAAGAGGTCGGGACGGTTGGCTGAGCATTACAAGTGTGCTAGTTGTGAGGATAACTTCGTGGCTAGGGATGTACAAGTGGATCATATTGAACCCGTTGTCTCCCCTCAAGAAGGCTTTCAGGACTGGTGGACATACATGAACAGGCTCTACTGTGAGGCTGAGAACTTGCAGGTGTTGTGTAAACCATGCCACAAGCAGAAGACAGCAGAAGAGCGTAAGGAAAGGGTTAAGAACAAATGAACGTAAAGCTAATGTGGGTAACACCTCATGCTGAAGAGATGGTTGCTTATATGGCTCGTGTCTCAAACCCAGAGAATCAGAATAACGTAGCGACAGCACCTAAGTTGTTGCGTTACCTGATGAATAACAAGCATTGGTCACCCTTCGAGATGGTTAATGTTTGCATGGAGATTGAGGTAACACGGGACATAGCACGACAGATTCTGCGGCATCGGTCGTTCAGCTTCCAAGAGTTTAGCCAGCGGTATGCCGAGGCTTTGGATATGGAGTGCAGTGAGGCTCGGTTACAGGATGAGAAGAACCGACAGAACAGCCTCCCTACCGAGGACAGAGAGTTACAGCGCTGGTGGGATGAGATGCAACGTAGCCTGATAGCGCAAGCTAGAGGGGTGTATGGAGCTGCTCTGAACAACGGGATAGCGAAGGAGGTAGCGCGTAAGATTCTGCCTGAAGGGTTAACCAATAGTCGGATGTACATGAACGGGACGTTGCGGAGTTGGATGCACTATGTGGACATCCGCTGTGACGAGGCAACACAAAAAGAACATAGGGAAGTAGCAGATCAGTGTAAGGATATATTGACTGACCTCTTCCCTAGCATTTATGGAGAGAAGAATGGATAAACAGTATTACCACTTTAAGAAGAATTGCTCCCGGCCTAGCGTGGAGACTAGCTCAGAGTTATTCTACGTCTGTGGGGAGGATGCACAGTGGACTGATGTTATGCTACAGTTTGCTGCCTTCATGGACTCATGTGGTTATGTAGGTGTCCATGAGAAAGTTGAATGTCTGCTTGAGGATTACTGGAGTACGAATGAAAATACTAATTATTCCTGATTGTCAAGTCAAGCCGGGGATTCCGACAGAACATCTTGAGTGGGCAGGTAAGGCTATCTGTGACTATCGCCCTGACGTGGTGGTTAACATAGGAGACTTTGCCGACATGCCCTCCCTGTCTACGCACGATAAGGTGGGCAGCAAATACTTCGAGGGCAAGCGTTATAAGGATGACATTGCCTTCGCTAAGATTGGGATGAAGAAGCTGTTGAAACCGTTGCGGGATTTGCAAGCCAGTCAGAAAGCTAACAAGACTAAGGTTTACAAGCCCCGTATGGTGATGACATTAGGTAACCACGAGAACCGTATCAACAGAGCAGTAGCTAATAACCCTATACTTGAAGGGGCTATTAGTGTAGCTGATCTGGAGTACGAGAAAGATTGGGAAGTACATGAGTTCCTTAGACCTCTATTCATTAACGGTGTGGGCTTTTGTCATTACTGGCCTGTTGGTGTTATGGGAAGACCTGCGTCCAGTGCGACTGTCATCGTTAACAAACTTCATATGTCGTGTGTGGCAGGCCATCAGCAGGGCAAGCAGGTAGCGTATGGGAAGAGGGCAGATGGGAAAGCAATCTGTGGTATCATTGCGGGTAGCTTCTATCTACATGATGAGGACTACATGGATCAACTAAGCAACAAACACTGGCGTGGGTTAGTGGTGTTAAACGAAGTGGAGGATGGTGCGTTCGATGAGATGTTCTTGTCGATGAACTACCTACAAAAGAAATATGCTCACCCTGCCTGACATTTGTGATAAACTAGAGCGCCTAGACGAGGTGACGATATTGGAACTACTGGACATTCGTAGTACTGATCTCGTTGCTAAGTTTATGGATGCCATTGAAGAACGTGCCGATTACCTAGAGGAAATATTGGATGACAATTAAGATTGATTTAACACGGGATGCCCTGTTTGACTCCTTGGGGTTACAGCGTCTCAAAGAAAGTTACATGAAAGATGATGAAGTTAGCCCACAAGAAAGGTTTGCATTTGTATCAGAAGCTTTCTCAAGCAACCCTGAACACGCTCAGAGATTATACGAGTACAGCTCTAAGCATTGGTTGTCTTATAGCACTCCCATTCTTTCTTTTGGTCGTAGTAAGCGTGGGTTACCTATCTCTTGCTTTCTCAATTATATGGATGATAGCGCAGAAGGTTTGGTCGCTAATCTGTCTGAGACTAACTGGCTATCAATGCTTGGAGGCGGGGTTGGTGTTCACCTTGGTATCCGCAACAGTGATGATAAATCTACTGGGGTGATGCCGCACCTGAAGATGTATGATGCGTCCTCTCTGGCATACCGTCAGGGTCGTACACGTCGGGGTTCCTATGCTGCATTCTTGGATGTATCTCACCCTGACATCATTCAATTCTTGGAGATGCGTAAGCCCACTGGTGACCAGAACATGAGGACACTGAACCTCAATCATGGTGTTAATATCAGTGACAAGTTTATGCAGGTGATTGAGCGTTGCATGAAAGACCCGGAGGCCAACGATGACTGGGAGTTGGTTAACCCTGCGAACGGTGAGGTGGCTGAGGTAGTGGGTGCAAAGTACTTGTGGCAGAAGATGTTAGAGTTGCGTATGACAACAGGTGAGCCATACTTCATCTTCATTGATACGGCTAACAGGGATATGCCTGAGTGGTTACAGGCACAGGATTTAAAGATCAATGGGTCTAACCTATGTACTGAAATCTTCCTGCCTACCAGTGCCGACAGAACAGCAGTGTGTTGTCTGTCTAGCCTTAACTTGGAGTACTACGATGATTGGCGAGGTGTTGATCTTTTTATACCGGATGTTATGGAGATGCTTGATAACGTGCTTAACTATTTTCTCGATAACGCTCCTCACCATATTCGTCGCGCAGTTTACTCTGCTTCCCGTGAGAGGTCTGTTGGACTTGGTACTCTAGGGTTCCACGCCTACTTGCAGAAGAGTGGGATGGCTATTGATGGGGTTATGTCTAAGTTGACTAACCGTGATATTTTTAAGTATATAAAGAAGGAGTGCGAACGTGCAGACAATAACCTTGTTCTTAAAAGAGGCGCTTGCCCGGATGCAGCTGAGTATGGCATTGAGCGTCGGTTTAGTCATCATATGGCTATCGCTCCCAATGCTTCTTCCAGTCTTATTATGGGTAACACTTCGCCATCCATTGAGCCGTATCGAGCAAATGTTTTTCGGCAGGATACCCTGAGTGGGGCACATGTCTACCGTAACCGTTTCCTTGTTAAGCGGCTGGCTGAGCTAGGGTTGGACAACGATGACACTTGGGCTTCTATCATCTCACATGACGGTAGCGTTCAGCATCTGGACATACCAGAGGATGTGAAGGAAGTATTCAAGACAGCGATGGAGATTGACCAGCGATGGTTGGTAGAGTTGGCAGCAGATCGACAGGAGTTTATTGACCAAGGACAGAGTGTTAACCTATTCTTCCAGCCCAATACAACCATTGCCTATCTACATGCTGTACACTTCATGGCTTGGAAGCAGGGGTTGAAGAGTTTGTACTACCTGCGCTCTGACAAGGTGCGTAAGGCAGAGAAGGTTGGTGCTCAGGTTAAACGCCAGCGCATCGAGGAGACTATTGATATGACAGCTATTGCAAATGGAGAGACATGCCTAGCTTGCGAAGGTTAACTTGGATACGGTGGCTAGAGATAGTCACCTGTCTACACATTATTGCTAACACATGGAGACAATGGTAATGAAGCCACAATTGACAGAAGAGAGAAATACATTCAAGCCGTTCAAATACCCTTGGGCATACGATGCTTGGTTACAACATGAGCAGAGCCACTGGTTACACTCAGAGGTTCCGATGGGGGAAGATTTAAAGGATTACCAGAAGAAGCTGAAGAAGGAGGAGAAGGAGTTCTTAACCAAAATCCTACGCTTCTTTGTGCAGGGTGACTTGGACATTGGAGATGGGTATTACACACACTACCTCCCCGTGTTCAAGCAACCAGAGGTGCGGATGATGATGAGTGGTTTTGCCGGACGAGAAGCTTTGCACGTCGCCGCCTACGCTCACCTGATTGAAACACTGGGGTTGCCTGAGAGTACCTACAACGAGTTCCTACAGTATGGTGAGATGGTGGAGAAGCATGAGTACTACCAGAACCTAGGCGACGCACCGATGGCAGAGAAGATTGCCACGATTAGCGCCTTTGGTGAGGGTATGCAACTGTTCTCCTCCTTTGTTATGCTCCTTAACTTTGCCCGTCATGGTAAGCTCAAAGGGTTAGGCCAGATTATTGCATGGTCTATCGTGGATGAGACGCAACACGCTGAGGGGATGATTAAGGTGTATCGTGATTGGGTTAAACAGAACCCTAAAGATAGCTCAAGCGCGCGTGTGAAAGAAATCGCTCAAGAGATGGTGGCGCTAGAGGATAAGTTTATTGACCTAGCCTTCGGCATGTATGACGTAGAGGGGCTGACAGCAGAAGAGGTAAAGGAGTACATCCGCTACATCGCTGACCGTCGCCTGATTAGTATGGGTATGAAGGGTGTGTTTAAGGTGAAGAAGAATCCTCTGCCTTGGGTGGATGGTATGCTAGGCGTAAGCCACACTAACTTCTTTGAACAACGTGTAACAGATTATTCCAAGGGTGCTACTGAGGGCACATGGGATGACGTATGGGGTAAGGCAGCTTAATGGTAACAAAGAAACGAGCAACGGACTCAGAGTCTAAACCGCAACATGGGCTAAAGATGAAGTTAGATGATATGCTAACCATCAGCCCTAAGACAGATAAGCAGAAGGAGTTCTTTGACGCATACCAGCAGGGGCACTACTTCTGTGCGCTGTCTGGTGTAGCTGGTACGGGTAAGACATACATCGCTTTCTACAAGGCGCTTGAGGAGGTTATGGATCGAAGCAACCCCTACGGTAAGTTGGTTATTATCCGTAGTAGTGTGCAGAGTAGGGAGATGGGGCACTTGCCGGGTGATGCCGAGGAGAAGATGAACCAGTTTACTGAGCCGTACAAGCAGATAGCGGCTGAGTTGTTTAAGCGCAAAGACGCTTGGGATCGGTTGGTGGAGCAGGGTTATGTCGAGTTCCTGTCCACCTCCTTTATCCGAGGGACTACGTTTAACAATGCTATCGTTATCCTTGATGAGAGTCAAAACTGTACGATGCACGAGCTGGACACCATCATCACCCGTATTGGTCACACGTCTAAGTTCTTCTTATGCGGTGACTATCGACAGGTGGACTTGAAGAAGAGAGATGATAAGAGTGGGTTGCTTGAGTTCTTAACCATCCTGCGGTCGATGAAGGAGTTTACAGAGATTGAGTTCTCGGTGGCTGATATTGTCCGTAGTAGCTTGGTTAAGAATTACATCATCGCTAGACTTAACCATGAGGATAGTAAATGATTAACATCAACATGAGACTAGGCATTGGCTTCGACATCGAGCATAACGACAACATCTGCCATGTGGTAGGGGATGATGAGGGTAGGTTTGTAGCCGCCTATGAGGGGCTTATCATTCGTGTCCCCTTCTTCTCCATCTACATCGGTGAGTTCTCTGAGCTAGACCCTGAAGTCTTAGAAATAGAAGACTAAAAAAAAGCCCCTAGGCATCACTGCTTAGGGGCTTTGTTGTTACTGGTTACCTCTTCGTTGGAATATCTTATCCTCTTTGATAGCTTCGGTGAGTCTGGGGTACTGTTGACGTAACCGCAGAAGTGCTCGCCTCTTTATCTTAGGCATAATCTTTCTCTCAATGGCATACTCCGCTGTCTTCTTGTTACCTATCTTTTCCAAGTTAGGCAGGGCAGCTTTGAATACGGGGGTTGCCAGTTCGTTTATATAACGCTTGTAATCACTGTACTCTTGTGCGGTTAACTGTTCCCCGCCTACCTTACGCGACACTGTGGACACTGAGAACCCAATGTCGCTTAACCTCTTTTGGAAGTCTGTCTGTGCCTCACTCACCGCAACACCAGAGATTGCTTGTGACAGGTTAGTCTTGAGCGCTTCTGGGGATGTGTTGTTAGGATCAGCATTAACCAACCCGTAGTTCTTAGGTAGGAGGTTACGAGCACCGGGGATACGCTGTTGCATCTTCTCGATTGTGCTAACAGCCTCACGCTCATTAGGGTCTAAGGCACGAGCCGCCGTGTTAGACAGGGCAGGTATGAAGCGCTTAGCGTAGTTGTCTAATAACCCCTGTGCCCTTGCAGTATCATTGGCAAACAAGGCGTCAGACAGGTCAGCAAAGCCCTGCATGAACGTCTTCTGTAGCATGTTGGTTTTGACAGATGCCCACGCTTTCTTCTGAATGTCCTCCCATTCTTTACCTGCTTGAACCTCTCCATCCATGATGCGCTTTTGCTCAGCGAACAAGTCAGTCATCATACCAAGCACTGTTGCCAGCGGTTCAGCACGAGAGTAGTCAACCCATGTGTCCCCAATTTTGATTGAGGTAGCTGGCTTGCCTAATGACTTCCATGTGTTACGCTCAGCAGGGTCGGTAGGCATAGAGCCTGTGATTAGCTCATTGTCAAATAACTGGTACACCCCGCCTGTGATAGCGAAGCCTACAAGCTGCCGTGGAATCATATCCATCTTGGACATGTTCTCGTTGGCTGTAACAAAGTCTACTATCTGCTCCCCATCTGATGCCTCACGGATACGCTTGGTGGTTACAGTCTTTGTGGGACGGACAACAACACCAACACCGGGGATGTAACCAGCACTCTCCTTGAAGATGTTCCAAGGGGTTCGCAGGAAGGGGATTGTCTGGGTTAAGAACACCTCAGCCGGGGTACGACCTTCGCCTTTAGCCTCAGAAATCTTCTTCAACATCCCTTGGAGCTTAGCTTGGAACGTACCATCGACAGCGTAGTTACGCACATCAAAGATAGCGGTATCAAACTCCTCACCAACTATCTGTTCAAACCGATCCATGCTCCCGTACAACTCCTCAGCCTTACCGTCAGCAAAGGTTTCCTTCTTATACTTCTGGTACAGGTCATCGTAAGAACCTAACCCCTTCTCCTCGTCCAGCGATGCCTTCTTGCTTAGGTAGTTCATCATCCGCTGTGAGCGTAGACGTGCCTTGAAGTACTCATCGATACCGACAGTTAGCTTAGTGGGTAGGCGTACAATTTCACCTGTCTTACCCCCAATGGCGTGAGTCATGTAGTCGTAGCTTTCACCCAATACCTGTCGTGCAAGCTCTGGGTTAACCTTACCATCAATGTCAGGGGAAGCCCCTAAGTCCACCATCAGTTCGTTAAACTGTTTCTCTGATAACCCTAATGCTCTAGGGGTTATCTTAAAGTCAACAGGCAACCCAGTGCTAAACCCACGAGACAAGAAGACTAAATCCGTCTTCCATCCATCCATAAGGGCAGACACTGCGGCCTTAGCTGCTCGACGCTCTCGTTGGGCTTGTACGGGCGTTACACCCTTCTTAGGTACATAGGCATCGATGAGGTTCAAGAGAGGCTTCATGATCGTCTGGATGCCACCACCGATAGTGTTAACCACAGGAGTGCCTGTACCTGACAACATACCGTTGATTAAGTACTCGTTAACCTTCATACCGAGGTTAGGCTTCTTACCCTCAAGCCCCTGCTCAACGAAAGAGTTAACAAGTTCATCGGCCTTCTCAGGGTCTATGTTCTTATACTTTTCTCTTGCGTCGAGGAGTTGGTCAAGGTCAATCGCACATGCTTCACTATCTAATTTTGCCATTAACAAGTCACTCCCGGAAATATATTCTTAACAGTCTGTCCCTTACGCGCCTTCTCAGATAGTAACCGGAAAGCATTTAGGGCACGACCAGCCTTACTGCCCTCATTCTTCTTAAACAGGGCAATGCCAGTGTAGTACAATAAGTCTTGCGCTAACTGAGCACCTTCACCTGATTCAAAAGAACCACCAGCAGCACGGTGAGCCACTGCCTTATCTAACACCACCTCACGAGCTGCCATAGCTTGATGATAGAAGGGTGCAAAGGCTCCAGCATCCACTTCGCTCATTGGTCGTCTAGCTCTACTCTTAGCCAGCATCCACTCTACGATGTTGTTATTGTCCTTCAAGATTTCCTTCAGTCGCACTTGACCCTCACTCAAGTACTCAGCCAATCCCGAGGGGTGCTTAGCCTCTTCTGCTGCTCTGACTGAAGGAGGCATCATCTTCATAACCTCCTCTGGCTCAATCATCGTGGAGCGCATAGCCAGCTCAGTGGGAGACATGTTAGCTATCCCCGGAGCAAGGTCTGAACCGTAGATGCTTGAGGGCTTAGCGCGTGTAGCACCAGCCGCATCCCCCTCACGAGGAGCACCAGTCTGTAACCCCTCCATACTAGGAGCTTGGTTAGTAGGACGTGGAGGTCTAGTCCATGCAGCCCTTGTGCCTTCCGACATCGGCTCAACACCTGTCCAAGTCTGACGGTCAAACACTGGAGCACGGTCTGCTGATGGTGGCCCTTGACGAGTCCAAAACTCAGGAGACATCATCTGCTCACGCTCAGCGGCCTTGTTAGCCTCAACCTCAGCCTTTGTACGCTTACGGAATGCAGGTAGGTCAATACCAATACCAGCAGCTTCCATACGGCGCAAAAACTCACCGTTTGTCATCACCTTATTAGAGGCAAAAGTGTCCTGAACAATCAAGTTACCATTGCGACCGACGATAACCTTAACACCAGCTTTCTCAAGCAGGGCTAAATCATTATCGTCCAAGCCATCCTTGACTGTGACAGTCGGCTTAACAGGGGTAGCTACTTGGCGTGGTGCTGTTAGTTTTTGCTTAATGTCCTGAGAGAAAGTACTAGGCTCAGCAAGCAAATTACCCTTAGCATCAGGGGTTGTGCGTCCAAAGGATTTAACCAGTTCTGCACGAGCGCTTCGAGCTACTGCTATAACACCAGCCTCATCCAGCCCCGTTACCCCTTTTAACCAGTCAACGTATGCGTCATGCTGAGCACTCTTGGAGGTACTGTTGCCTACGATGTAAAGAGCCTTGTCAATATCATTATCAAAGCCTGTGGTAAACTTGTTAAACCTAGGCTTAGCCCCCGCCAGTTGACGTGGCATGTTAAGGTCAATAGTTGGTGTCTCCTCAGCAAACGTCTCAAAGATACCTAACTCTCTGTTAAACACAGCATTCTCAGGGATAGCAGGTTCTTCAGCCTTAGCCGCTACTTCGTCAATAGCCTTAGCTGGGTCTTCTGCCTCTAAAATCTTAGCAGCATCTGCCTCAGCCTCTGACCCCACCTTACCATCTACCTCAGCCTTGGGCGCTGCCTTGCCAAACAACCTACCAACCAAGCCACCAAGAGCACCACCGAGGACAGCACCACCAGTTACGTTAAGGGCACGACTATCGCCCATGTTTTCATACACAGGGTCAACAAGGCCACCAAACGCGCCACCAGCGGAGCCACGCAACGCACCTGTAGCTATCCTACCACCAATGGCTAAAGGCTTCAGGATAGCCGCAGGGAGGGTTACAGGGTCAAGGGCAGAGCCTATTAACAAACCAGACCAACCAGCGAAGGGGTTAGTCTCCAGAAGCATACGACTCTCTTGCTCTGATTGTAAGTCTGCTGCCTCATCCGGCTGTAGGATACCTAACCCACGCAAGGAAGAGGTTAACCCCCGCTCAGCGTTGGAAGAAAAAGCATCCCAAGAACTACCTCCCTCGCCGGACATGTACTGAAGTGTTTCTCTAGACACACCTTCGAACGTACCTGTTGCTAAGATTTCTAAGTCTTTCTTAGGGATTAGTGAGTAGTCTATTTCTGCCATATTAACTTTCTTTATAACAACCGCGAACCACTTAAATCACCGGGGGCAGCAGGTGGGCGACGAGGAGGTCTAGTGTCACCCTTTGCTATACGTTTCCGTAGTTCTCTTTTTTGCTCGTCACTGAGGAATTCAAAGTGGTCTCTGAATATCCTGCGAGCATCACTTGCCTCTATCATACCAATAAGAGTAGGGGTAAGTCTTTCAACATCAGACATCTTTTTTATTCTTTGATCTTGTTGAGCAACCTGTTCTGCTGCACTGTTGTAACCAGCACGTTCTATGTCTGCTTCCCGGTTAAGAGGAGCCATGTCAGCCTTGGTTTGTGCAGCATCAATCACACCTCCTAATGTGTTATCAGCAGGGGTATCGCTTGGGGTAGCATTAAGTTTATTTAACGCTGCTTTAGCTTGTTCTTGAGCAGATAGGTTACCACCACCACCACCACCAGTAGCAGGAGGAGGTGTATCAGAAGGGGCAGTCACCTTCTCCCACTTACCTGTTTTCTCATTATACTTCTCAGTCCAGTAGAATTGTTTAGGTACAACACCACCTAACCCATCAGAAACCATTCTTGTTTCTTTCCTGTCTTCAAACCTATTAGCCTGTTTGAACTTAGCCTCGTCAAGCGTCATCTGCTGGGTTTCCATCTGGTTAGCTGCCGCTTGCAACTTCAAGGCTTGATCCCCCATGCCCGGTTGTTGTGATACAATCTCAGCCATCTTACGCAAACGCTCAGCCTGTGTCATGTTAGGGTCTTGCCCCACTTGTTGCATCACGTCTTGCATAACCATTGCTTCACGTTCGCCCGGAGCCATGCCACCCATCATACGACCAGCCAAGTTACCAACCGCTACGCCAGCATTCCCACCCATTGAAGCTACTTGTTGAAGTAACCCTTGGCTCCCCATCTGAGCAGGAGAAACCATCATACTGTTAAACTGCTCCTGCCGTATTTGAGCGGGAGTCTTTCCAAATAAACTTAAAATTTCACTAGCCATTATCTATTCCTCTGTTAAGGTGAGAAAATTGGGTTGCCCCATATGCTACCTGTGTCTCCGTAGCTGTTTGAACCCCCATCAAAAGTAAGGTTAAAAGGTGTCATCCCACTCTGGTTGTTCCCCTGTATCCCTTGACCAAAGCCTTGGAGCATCCTACCAAAGTTCACATCACCAGCTAAGTTATACTCACTAGCAGCTCTTTGACCACCTAACAGTAAATCACCAGCCTGAGCGCCAGCCTGAGCAGAGGCTTTACCGTAGTTAGCACCTGTGTTCATTGTGTCAATACCTAGTTGTTCAATACCCTGTCCAAAGTTAAACAACCCTTGACCACGGGCGATGTCTTGGTCTAGTATTGCCCTTGCTCTATCACTTGACAATGCACTTAACTGAGCATCCTCTTGAGCACGAGCTAAGTCACGTTGGTATTGCTCAGGGTTAACATACCCCGTACCAGCCCCAGCACCCATAGCTGCCCCTGACAAACCTAGACCAATACGACCCCTGTTTAGCTGTTGCTGTCGAAGGGCTATGTCTTCTGCACCACGACCACCAGCCATCAAGCCTTGTTGTTGGTTATAATAATCTTGAGCGTTCTGAGTGGTGTCTAGGTTAATCCCCGCTAACTGCTCATCGCTTAACCCGTACAGTTGATCCCGTCGAGCTTGCATCTCAGGGGTTAACTCATAGGTAGCTGTCTTATTCTTAGTATCAAAGATAGCCCTAGCATTACCTGTTGTAACACCATAAGGATCAAACTTTGCCATCTCAGCAGCCCTAGCAGCCGCAGCAGAAATATCACCACCACCACTCTTAGCGCCGAAGCCCCCTAATAAACCACCGCCTACTTGGGCAATAGCTGCCATCGTCATCGGATCCATTCTTATTCTCCTTTAGGCGCAATAGGCCCATATCGACCATCAACCAACTCTTGGAAGATGATGCGCCCATGTTCTTCTACATCATTAGAAGAGGCAGTGAACGGAAGTTGTTCATCTCCGAACACGTCAAGAGTGATGATACAATTAATTTGTTCGTCATTAACCCATACAGGGTTTTTTAGTGAAGTAATGTTTGCCATATTAACCTTTAAGAAATTCTAAGATAAAGAGTAGCTGAATTCCCTGTTTGACCCAAGGGTAGCCGTCCCCACCCCATAGCTCTCCACGTTCCTGATATCGTAGTATACCCTGTGATGCTGCCGCCGGAGACGACAGCTAGAGAACCATTGGCGGTCACACCTACCCAAGATAAGGCAGAACCCGCTACGGTATAATCGACTACCGTCCCGTTATCAGAAGTGTTAGTTAGCTTCAGAAAAGCATAAGTCCCTACTTGTCCGGCAGTACTACCAGCGATTGCGGCATTAACATTAGCGGTTGACAGTGCGCCTGTTGTACTAATATTCCAAGTACCTGAAGCACCAACACCTGTCCTAGAGGGCACATCTAAACTTGTTTGTGTTGCTGACCTAGCAGAAGCATCTATCGCAAGTTGTGTTAACCCTGATACTGTCCCCCCTGTAATGTCTACAGCATCTTTATCTTGTGTCCCAAGGGTTCCTACAGTAGTCCCCGCTGGAATAGCATCAATGGCATTCTTAACAAACAGGGTACTAGCTAGTTGTGTAGTCTCTGTCCCCAAAGGAGCCGTAGGTGCTTTCGGTGCGCCAGTAAAGACAGGGCTTTCTAAGTCAGCCTTACCGTTAATTGATGTTTGAATAGCGTCAAACTCGAAGTTAATCTCCGCGCCCTTAACAATCTTGTTTGGGTCACCTGTGGTTAAACCATCCTTAACCGCAAAGTTTGTAACCTTTAAATAATTTGCCATTAACTTATCCTTCCTGTTTTAGCAAACATGTCAATCTTTTGTACTGACAGTTCATTACCATTTACTTCAGCCTCAAAGCCGATTTGAACTACGTTACCACTACCGCCAGCACTGCTCTTAACTGCTTCGAGAACAACACCAAATGTATACTCAGCAATGTTATACTCAGCAAGCCCATACTCAAAAACCTCTCCAGTTATAATAGTGAAGGGGTAAGAACGAGGGCTATCTTGGTAATCAAAGCTGGTCTTGATAACAAAGGTTTGGTTAGTACCCCCGATAACCGTAGCGTTAATCTGCTTCAGCATCTTATTGGTAGTAGGCATCCCTAAGTCCAAATAGTGAGAGGCATATTTAAGCTGGTAGGCTGAACCGTTATCTGTGTATGTGTTATAAACACCGATACCATCAGGCTTACCCATTAACAACTCACGACCACGGGTGCGGGTAAAGGCTCTTGCCTCATACTCTTTCCAAGTAGTAACACGAGCAGCCCCTGTCTCTAAAGGCTTACGCATATCTAGGCAATATACCTTTTCTATAGAAGGCAAGGAGAGCAGGTAGAAAGCATTTAGCTCAGAGTACACTGACTTTACATTTCGTAGGTCAGAAGCGCTATCTCTAATCAATGTGTTAAAGCGTTCTATCGTTATATCAGCCAACAAGTCATCACGGACATTAGCTGTTAAATCCCGTAGCGGTACAGACTTCTCTTGAATCAAGCGACCCAAAGAACGAATACCCGTATCAGAGAGGAAGATCAAGTCATTGCCTGTACCCTGCACACTATCACGAGCAACGCAACCAACTCCTGCGATAACATCCTGAAGCGAGAAGTCTCCTAGTGGGTTCTCTGGGCCTCTGTAGATAACAATGTTACGCTCACAGAAGATAACCAAGAAGCCATTGTAAGAGCCTAGGGCAACGATAGTGTCTACGTTGTTAGGTAGGACAGCGGATATGTTTAAAAAGCCGCTAGTGCCTCCTGCAAAGGCTGGGAAAGCTGAGTCTGCTATGTCCGTTGACCAGTAGACAAAGCTACCATCATGCACCCAGAACCGACCGTAGGCAGCAAGTACGTCCTTTGGGTGGCTAGTACCGAAAGACTGAGTAACCCCTGTGAGATCATTAAGAGTCTGCGTCACTGGTAACTCATTCTCACAGTAGACGATAGGAGCTTGTCCCTCTTGAACAATTAGAGCGTGGTCATAAAGAGAAGCACCCTTCCAGTTATTCTTTGTAATCGTGTAACCAACAGGTGTTATCTCTACAAAGTTGTCAACATTAGAACCGTTGAGGAGCAACTTACTATTACCACCAGAGATAGTAACAGCAGTGTTATCACCGTTAATATGCTCCATCAAGAACTCTACGGGGTTACCTGCAAGCTGAGTATCACCGTTTAGTGTACGCATCTGCCAACCCTTACGAGAACCCAACCGACCATACTTATCAATAACCACGTTGTTAGTTTCTTGCGCGTAGTTAGGAGATAAGGTGATACCACTCTCTTGGGTGTTTAAACCGAAGAAGCCGGGAGAGACTACTGAGAGTGTTTGTAATTGTTTCATACGCTATACCAAATAGTATCCTCTGGGTGACGAGCAGCATCCATTGCAATCTCATCTGCCAAGGCCGACTGAGCAGCACCATAGGCGTTAATACTCTGTTGACCACCGTCTTCACCACGTTCCTCAATCGCCATCGCCGTAGCAAACAGGATGATAGGACGGGTAGGGAGCACAACAGTATCTGCATCCGCTACCAACTCTTGGTTGCGTAACAAGACGTTAAACCGTAAGGCATAAGCCCCATCAGGGATTGGGTATAAGTCTACTTGAGTATCTCGGTCTACACTGACACCGTTAAAGTTGTAGTAGTAGGGACAGCCTCTTGGGGCATCACTACCTATAAATGCCTTGTTAAACCAAGAGCTAGTCTGGTACTGTAACTCAATGTCCTTAGTGTCATTCCAGACATCTAACACCTTGAAGTTATTCTTTGCACCGTTCAACTCGTAGTTAAAGACATCGGCTTGAGTGTTCAAAGTCAAGGTAGACCGAAGAGCACTCCAGTCCCACGCAGCTTCGACCTGACTCTTTGCTTCATTAACAAAGTCTCCAATCAGGCGAGGATAGCTGTTAACATCACCTACACCCTGCACAGTCCCTGCTTCTGACTCACGCAATCGACGTAAGACCTTATTGACAAGTTCTAAATATGTCATTTGTTTCTTCCTTTGTTGGTATTATACCACAGATTTCTCAATTTGTCAAGCTTATTCGCCATCAAATGCTACAGTTTGTGCTTCTTTATATAGGTCAAACGAAGCCATAACACTCATATCTGAGGCAGCTTCTGTCATAACGAATATAGAATCCCCACTCTGCATCACCATACTGTCGCTAAACTGTAAGTAGTTGTTAGCGGAAATAACAAACTCGGTAACAACGTAAATCTTATGGTTAGCGTCGTGAGCGTGTTGCCAGTACATGGTTATCCATTTGTTATTCCCTTGGTGGTTACTAGCAAACAAGGTACTAACCTGCGCTTTGTAACCAGCAGGAACTTTGAACAACTCTGTCAACGTAGCTGGTACTATTACTTTTCCTACTGTGTGTTTCATACTACTTCGCCATTCTCGCGTATAAACTGTGTATCGCTACCCAAAATATTGAATACTTTCATCCACAAGTTTTTAAGAGGTGTAAACAACCAACCATGTTTATTTTTGTTATAGTGCCACTGACCATAAGAAACTAATGGGTCAGCAAATGTCTTTTTAACCAAGAATTTAAAAACCTTGGATTTACGCATAAGAGGGACAAATACTTCTGCTAACTTGTAGTAACCACGTCTATTTTTATCTGTCATCATTTCATCACGGTATTTACGAACAACAGAATCCATAGTTCCATCACCATAACGAGCCTCTAGCATAATGAAGCAACAACCCGCGCCACTATCTCCCCCACTACTAGATGCCGCTTCTGACGTTGGACCCACTGAAGGTCCGGGTCCACCAAAAGCGTCAATTCCAATACCTTCAACACCTAAAGCCTCTGCCGCTGCCGCATTCACCGCTGCATCGTTAGCTGCTACTGCCGCTACTACTCCGGGGTCTACAGCCATTTGGTTTGCTTCATTGTTATTAGCTTCTGCAATAGCCTCAGGAGAATAGGTATTAAGGTCAACAACGGGGACAGGAGACCACCCTTGTAAAGCAGATAATGTTCCTAGAGGGTCTGGCATGTCGTTAATATAACTTAAATTACCGAAAAGACCCACAACATGAGATTCTATGGCATTTGTAATAGCGCCGGGTATCCCTCCTGTCATAAACCCCTGTATTGCAGATTGCACAACAGACTGATTATGTGCGTCAGTAAGACTACCTATGCCTAAAGAAATACCGGGAGTATTACTAGTGGGTGCGGCTTCGCCACCACCTTCAGAAAACATAGAAGGCGGTACTAATTTATTTACTACTTCACCAGCTTTCTTTAACTCTAACTCTTCTTCCGCAGTCGCTGGAGCACGACCAGATAACATAAACCCACGAGGGGCTGGATTGTCTAGTAATGTCTGAATATAAGTAGCAAAGTCAGTAGCTGGTTTTGACTCTAAATCAACAGGTAACCCATTTATAGCGGCTAACGACTCTTCATAAGGGGTGTAGTCCATTACTTATTCCTCTTGTTTTTCTTTGAACGTTCGTTACGCTTTGGTAATGGTCTTTTCATAATGCACCTTTCGTTACAACAAGCCAGATGAAACCAGCTATAATACCTACCCCTGTTATGACAGAGGCAATAATTAAGAATCCGTTAATCCAAGCCCATAGCTTTTCTTTACGTTTAATCTCCGCTAACGCAATCTCTCTAGCCTCAGCATCACGTTTACGCTTTGCCTCCGCTTGGAACTTTAACCAATCATCCCAAAGCCCTGCTCTGCCTTGATAGATGAACAACTCTTGGATAGCCGCCTCATGTTGCTTAATCTGTTCGAGAGCAAAGAAAGCCTCAGAGTCTGACCCTGATTTATTAGCCTTCTTTGCAAGCTCAGACTTAGAATCAAAGAACTTGAAGATGTGCTGACCCGCTGCCATAATGTCACCACCGTTGGCTACGGTCTCTTTAATAACCGCAAAGGCAGCGTTGGCTATCGCAAGTTCAGCAAGCATTATCTATTCCAATATGTTAAAAGCCATGTAAGGAAACCACCAGCAATAGAGGCAATAGTCATACCCATCCAGAACCCACCTTTGCTTTTGTTAGCCAAGGCCAGTAGCTCCTTAATGTCTGTCTCCATGCTCTCTACTTTACAAGTTAAGTTTTCAACCTGTGCTGTCAGTCTCCCATATTCTACGGGGTCTATGTTTCCCATTTATTCCTCCACGGGAGGGTCAGCAGGTTCTGGTGTATTACCCTCGTCCAGCCACTCTAAGTAGGCTTGGTAGTCGGTGTTGGCGGGGTCGAATGGGATGAAGGCGTTGTCATCAACACGCAAAATACCATTTGTATTTATTTGTTGTCTGACAATATCGTAAATTTGTTTGTAAATCATAGTTCTGCACTCGCATCAATAAGGTCATCAGAAGTATTTGGATATGTTGCAATAGCCGCAGTTGATGTTGCAGCCGCTTGTAAAATAAAATTAGTAGCACTTGCTCCCGGAATTGTTGGTTGACTACAATTACTTACTGCCCATGTCCCATATTTTGTGACGGTTGGAGTTGCTCTCATAGTTACTGGAAATCCAAATATTTGCCATACAGCATTGCCCGTAATGTTATATCCAGCAATTCCGTATCCGCCACCAGTACCAGTACCTTGTATTATTTTCCAATAATACCGCTGACACAACGCCAACTCCTGCCCATACTGCCGATGCTCAAAAGGTGTGGCTACGCTGCCCGCTTCGAGTTGTACGCCTGTGATGTAGAAGGTGGCTCCGCTTGTGCCGACTACTGATGTTGCGCCTGTGGCTGAACGGTAATCTGCACCTGCCCAAGCACCTGCTGTGCCGCTAAATGTTGAACCCGCTGCGAGGCTGAAAGTGAGAAGAATACCAGTACCATTTGTTGTTAGCCAAGTGCCGGAAGTGTCGCCAGCAATGGTGATAGTCTTCTGTTCCCAAGTGTTTGCCGACGATACGGTGAAAGAAAACGGATACGAACGATTTTGAGCGCTATTTTGCAAAGAGCCGCCGAATGTCCCCGTTAGCGAACTGCGAATCAAAAAACTTAGGGTTACCGAAACGGCAGATGCAGTCCCCCACGCCAAGTCGCTACTATTCAGTCCTTCAATTTTTTGGTTGATGTTGAATACTTCAGAAGCGCCGACTGTATAGGCAGACAAAGAAGTAACGCCCAAATAATTTATAAATCCAGCAGGCAAAGTAACGGAACCAGCGTTTTGCTGTACAGAATATTTACTGGCTTGGCTCAGAATGGCTTGCCATCTGTCCAAGGTATAAGCCCCGCTTGCAGGTGTAACACTCGCCCCAGCGTTCCTCTGGTCAAAAACCATTGAGCCGTTGATGATTTTATTCCTGCCAGCCATGTTTGACTCGGTAGGTGTGTAGCTGTTTATGGTTGCTGTGTTGCCACCACTAGCGTCTGTGATGGCGTTTGTTGCTAATGTGCTCATGCAAGTTGCTCCTCAGTTGGTCGTGCCAGTGTTGGGTGTTCCCACTTAGCAATGTAGTCGCCACGGCCATCGCTGTCGTTTTGCAGGGTGATGACTGTAATAAAGTCACGGTCTGTTAACTCAGGGTAGATTGTTTTGATTTTTTCGTATAAGTTCATTAGTCAGCCCTCACCAAGAAACCACTAATTGAAGTATCATTACTGCCCGTAGTAACAACGGCGCTAGGACTGTTATAGTACGCATAACCCTCAACATAATCACTAGAACCGTTAAAGTACACAAGTGCTGAGAGATGTATATAGCCATAAATACTTATTGCAGAATATACTGGACCAGACACCGCATATGAAGAACCATTTTTATACAGGCGTATAAATGGAACATTCC
>ENA-OWPI01001879-OWPI01001879.1-marine-metagenome-genome-assembly--contig:-NODE-1879-length-21485-cov-13.711183_pt1 | contig 21485 bp, 18 predicted proteins | sample MGYA00238138_ERZ651775 | MGnify/ENA primary metagenome ERZ651775 (study PRJEB26906, sample SAMN06265043) | marine metagenome | isolation source: Helgoland LTER site | place: Germany:Helgoland, sampling...
ATTGAATTGCTGCAAGAAGGTGATTCCCTGCCACCAGCCGAACCATGGCTTTCAATGGAAAATACGGGACGTTGGTAAGCAGATTTGCCGCCAATTAAAAGGAGATGAGCATGGCTTTTCAAACACATCAATTCCCCTATGGCGACGATAATTACGGGCTTTTGCTGCATTGTACCGAAAGCAACCTTACCGCCTGCGTTGATGCAGGCGACGCCGCGGCGGCCGAGGCAGCCTTGGCCGAAACCGGCTGGCAGCTTAGCCATATTTTCATTACGCATCATCATGGTGATCACACCGCTGGTCTTGCCGAATTGAAACAGCGTCATGGTGCCACCGTTCTTGGTCCGGTCATTGATAGCGCGGCAAGTGCGCTTTACGATATCCGCCTTGGCGATGGTGACCATTTTGAATTTGCCGGTCGCCAGATCGATGTGATTTCGACGCCCGGTCACACGCTTGATATGCTGAGTTTCTATATCGCATCTGAATCGATGGTCTGCACTGGTGACACGCTATTTGTCATGGGATGTGGCCGCATTTTTGAAGGCGACCCCGATATGATGTGGGCATCGCTTGAAAAGCTGTTGGCGCTTCCTGACCAGACGGTCATTTATTGCAGCCATGAATATACGATTGCCAATGCCGCCTTTGCGCGGTCGGTTGACCCGGATAATGCCGCGCTTGCCGCACGCCAAGAGGCCATTGCCGAATTGCGTGAAAACGGCTTTCCAACCGTGCCAACGCGCCTCGATCTGGAAAAGGCAACCAACCCGTTTTTACGCGTTGAAGATGCCGCTATCCGCGCCCAACTCGGTATGGAAACAGCCAGCAATGCCGCAGTTTTTGCCGAAATCCGCAAACGCAAAGATCATTTTTAGCAAAGACCGTTTTGGTAAAGACCGTTTTGTTAAAGACCGGCTATTCACAGCCATAGGCGTCTTTGATCGCCCCTCAGACAAGAAGCGTTGCCGCAAGGTCAAGATTGGCTTCGGGGCGCGCCAGCCATTGCATTGTTGTTGTCTTTAACTGGTCGGGCGACACCCCGTCTGGAAGACAGAATTGGCGCTTTGTCCCGCTGGTCTTTTCCCCCATCAGATCAATCGTGGTAAAAGCATCAACAGCACCAGCGATATAGACAAAACAGACCCATATCCGGTGAGGCGTTTCATAATGATTCCCTGCCTGTTTGTAGAATGATTTTTGGGGGTGCCGTACCGTGGTGAATATCCAGAAACGACTGCGCCCCCGCGTCAAGATGCCGAATTTCGGCCCAGCCCTTGCCGCTGATCTTGCCGCTGGTCAGCAAGGCCAAGGCTTCGGCAAAATCATCTTTGCGATAGCAATAGGTGCCTTGAAATTTAATTTCCTGCAAGGTGATGCGGCGCGTATCAAGGCCAGGTTCATTATCCTGCAATCCGATATGAACAATAACCCCGCCTGGCCGCACAAGCGCGCTTGCCGCACGACGCGTCGCCCCTGATCCGACTGCATCAATGATAATATCAATCCGGCTGGAATCAGGCGTTTCGCAAAGCGGATCATAGGCGCGCATGATTCCGATCTTTTCCAACATTTCGCGGCGAAGTGCATTGGTTTCGGCAATCTGGATATTGCCATAACCATAAGCCTCAAACACCAGCGCGGCCAAAAGACCAATCGCCCCCCCACCAAGAACAACAATGGCTGCATCGCGATGATCGCCAGCTAACTGGCGGGCAAGTCGCACCGCATGAACTGAGCAGGCCAACGGCTCGGCAAGCGCCGCTTCGGCAAATGGCAAATCATCATCAATCACGGTAAGATTACCAGAATCAATCGCCAGCTTTTCAGCAAAGGCACCTGGAACGCGCATGCCAATCAATTCACGGCTTGGGCAGAGATGCTCATCGCCACGATTGCAACAATCGCAATCACCACAGGTCATCAGCGGGTTAATGGCCACCCGCTTGCCGGCAAGCGCGCCGGTTTCAACAATGCCAACCGCCTCATGCCCAAGCACCAATGGCGGCACCCGCCGTTCATCATGCCCATGCCAAGCATGCATATCCGATCCGCAAATGCCACAAAATGTTAGATCAACCAAAACCTGATTATCGCCTGCAACCGGCATATCAACATCACGAATTTCCGACATTTGCGTGCCGGTATAAACAAGCGCCTTCATTTCGCTGTAAATCCCCCATCGACGGCAATCGACTGGCCGGTGACATAGCCGCTGGCATCCGATGCCAAAAACAGCAATGGCCCGCGCATATCCTCAAGCGTGCCATTGCGACCAATCGCCGTTGCCACTGCTAGCCTTTGCGCCGCAGCCTGATCAGCAAATAACGGTGCGGTTAATTCGGTTGGAAAAAATCCAGGCGCAAGCGCATTGGCGGTAATGCCATATCGCGACCATGCTTCGGCCATGGCGCGGGTTAGCTGTAGGACACCGCCTTTGGCCGCACCATATGAAATGCCATTTTCAAAAGCGCGTGTTGATTGAAGCGAGGCAATATTGATGATGCGCCCCCATCCATTCTGCTTCATATGAGGCACAAATTTCTGGCTAACCAAAAATGGCACATTCAAATTCAGATCTATTGAATAATGCCAATCAGATTCAGAAATCTCATCAGCATGACGCCGCGGATTTATCCCTGCGGCATTGACGATGATGTCGGGTTGCTGATCCATTGTCGAAACCATATCGAACAGATGATCAGCCGCGCCACGTTCAACCAGATCAAGCGCAAATATGGCACCGTCATGGTCGCCAAGGCTGGCCGATAACCGGTCTTCGCGGCGGCCGACAAGATAGACCCGCACCCCCGCTTCGGCTAATGCTTTTGCCATGAATTGGCCAAGACCGCTGCCACCGCCAGTGATCAATGCGGTTTTGCCAGCAACATCAAACAGGTTCATGCCCACATCAACCAAGATTTTCTCCAGGGAAATATTTCCGCAATCTTACATCGGCTGCGCGCGCATGGCCTTCCATTCCCTCAAGCCGTGAAATTCGTGCCGCTGCCTGTCCAACCTCGCGATTGGCTTCTTTTGTCATGCGCTGCGTTGTTACGATTTTCAGGAATTTATGCACCGACAGACCACCGGTATAATGCGCCGCGCCTTTGGTTGGCAGAATATGGTTTGTGCCTGAGCATTTATCACCATAAGTCACGGTGGTTTCTTCACCAATGAATAATGAACCGTAATTTTTCAGACGCGCTGTGTACCATTCATCCTTATTGGTATGAATTTCCAGATGTTCAGCCGCATATTCATCTGACACCTGGGCCGCTTCCTCATCACTATCGCATAAAATCACCTCGCCATAATCGCGCCATGCAACAGTTGCGGCATTGCGGGCAATTTCAGGCAAGGCATTGATGTGACGATCCATCTGCGCCATCACATCATCGGCAAGCTGGCGGGACGTTGTGATCAGCCATGCTGGTGAGTCGGGACCATGTTCGGCTTGACTCACCAGATCCTCAGCTACGACTGCCGCATCGGCGGTTTCGTCGGCAATCACGGCAATTTCAGTTGGGCCTGCAAACATATCAATGCCTACACGGCCATAAAGCATGCGCTTGGCCTCGGCAACAAACCGATTGCCCGGCCCAACCAGCAAGCGAGCAGGTCTGCCGGTAAATAGACCATAGGCCATCGACGCAATGCCCTGAACACCGCCAAGTGACAAGATCGTATCGGCACCGCATAAATTCATCGCATAGATAATCGCTGGATTTGGGCCTTCATTACCGTGTGGCGCAGTACAAGCTACCACATGTTCGACGCCAGCCACCTTTGCTGTTGCAATTGACATGATCGCTGATGCAACATGCGCATAACGCCCACCGGGGACATAACACCCCGCTGTTTCGATCGGGATCAATTTCTGTCCTGCCCATAATCCAGGTGACAGCTCGGTTTCAAATTCATTGACTGAGGCCAACTGCGCCTTGGCGAATCTGGTAACACGGTCATAGGCGAATTGGATATCGTCCTTTAATTGCGGCGAGACTGTTGCCGCGGCAGCAGCAATCACCTCGTCACTGACAATTGCATCACCAGCATAGCCGTCAAGATCACGACCATAAGCAAGCGCCACTGTTTCACCGCCTGCTTCGATTTTTGCTAGCATATCTGCGACGATATTACGCGTTTCGTCACTTCCAGTTTGTGGCGTTTTTTCTGCCTTTTTTAAATATTTAACTGCCATTTTAATTCCTGTTAATCGTTTGAATACATTTAAGGCCACAAAGTCATTTGCGAAATCAATAAAGACAAGTTGACGCCGGTGAACTATTGGTTACCCCGTCAAGGTCATATTATGAAATATTGATACCAGCATTACTTATTAGTCGGCCTCCAATATTAAATCAGATAGTTTCTCACCAATCATGATCGTTGGCGCATTGGTATTACCTGACGTAATGCTCGGCATGATCGAAGCATCGGCAACACGCAGATTTTGAACACCATAAACCCGCAGCCTTTCATCAACAACTGCCATTTTATCCTGACCCATTTTGCAAGTGCCAGTAGGATGATATATTGTTGTTGCAGTATTTCGCGCCCATTCCAAAATGGACTCATCATCGTCATCAGCCACAGAGGCTCCAGGGGCATATTCTTCAGTTATCATCGATTTCACGGGTTCAGTTCGACAAATCTCACGGGCAATCTTAATACCGGCAACAATCGTGTCACAGTCAGTTTTGGTAGCAAGATAGTTAGGATAAATTGCTGGGTAATCTGCAGCATCAGCCGAGACAAGCTCAAGATGGCCCACGCTTTCTGGCCTTAATTGCAAAACTGATGCAGTAAAAGCTGAAAATTTATGACTTCCTTCGGCAACGCGGTCGGCGCTAAAGGGCTGCAGATGAAACTGGATATCAGGTGTCTCTAAACCTTCACGTGTTTTTAAAAAGGCCGTGCCAAGACTGGCCGCCATAGCCATTGGGCCTGTCCTTTTAAAAGCATACTGAAGCGCGATTGACATTAGTTGAAGAGGGTTTTTAGTTTCCGTGTTAATCGTACTGGCGTTACATTTGAAAACAGGGCGCGCTTGCAAATGGTCTTGCAAATTTTGACCAACACCGGGCAAGTGATGGGTTGCTGTTATTCCATGTTTGCCAAGATCATTTTGATCACCAATACCCGATAGCATCAGAAGTTGTGGCGACCCGATCGAGCCAGCAGACAGAATAATCTCGCGACCAGCTTTTATTCGTTGGCTTTTGCCGCGAACCCGCGCCAACACTGCGGTGGCACGCTTCCCGTCAAATTCAATCTTGTCGGTATGGGCATGCGTAATAATATGCAGATTCTTGCGCGATCGGATGGGCTTTAGATAGGCAGCGGCCGCGCTACAGCGCATGCCGTTTTTCATCGTCATCTGAAAAAAGCCAACCCCTTCTTGATCTTCACGATTATAATCATCGGTGCGGCGATAGCCCGCTTGTGCCGCTGCATCAACCCATGCGTCGATGATGTCGCGATCAACCTTGTTTTCAGACACATTCAACGGGCCGCCAACGCCGCGTTCAGGCGATTGGGTGCCTTCCCAATTTTCGGCACGACGGAATAACGGCAGAACATCTTCCCAGCTCCAGCCAGCATTGCCAAGCTGCCGCCAATGATCGAAATCTTGCGGCTGTCCACGAACATATAAAAGACCATTGATTGAGCTGCTGCCGCCAAGCACCTTGCCACGCGGCCAGTTTATCGAACGCCCATTCAGCCCCGGATCAGGCTGGGTGCGATAGCACCAATCGGTTTTCGGATTGCCCATGGTTTTGAAGTAACCAACAGGGATATGAATCCACGGATAGCGATCCTCACCCCCGGCCTCGATCAAAGCAACCGAAACAGATGGATTGGCGGACAAGCGATTCGCAATCACACAGCCCGCTGACCCAGCGCCAATGATGACGTAATCGAACTCCAAACCGCCCCCTTAAATAAACATATGTAATAAATTTATTTATTTTTTGATACTTTTAGTCTCTTTTATGTTACTTAACAAAAAGAAATGCACGAAACCACGCCTTATTCAAGTGAAATTTACTTTCTGGCGTTATTTTCTGTGCCGAATAAAGCCGCAAATGAGAGCAATAATGACCGACCCAACAGCACCAAATCTGCGAACCTTGCGAATTTTTGAAGTGATAGCCGATGCAGGTCGACCGCTGACCCCAACCGAAATCAATGAACAGCTTGATTGGCCAAAACAAAGCCTGCACCGATTATGTCAAACCTTGATTGCCGAGGGCTATCTAGTGAAACAGGCACGCCGCCTGCATCCGACAAAGCGTCTTCTCAGGCTTGCGGCGGGATTGACCCAACATGCCGCTGGCCAAACCACGCGCCATCAAATTTTGCAGACTATCGCTCGCGAAACAGGCGAAACGGTCAATTTTGTTAGGCCTGAAATCAAAGGCATGATCTATGCCGACCGCGTCGAAACCAACTGGCCCTTTCGGATTTTGCTTCCCGTGGGAACGCATGTGCCGTTTCATTGTACGGCAAGCGGCAAAACCTATCTTGCCAATCTTTCGGCGGCAAAGCGGCGCATCCTTTTGGCAAGTTTGGATTTGCACGCCTATACCGATTGCACCCATACAAGCATTGACACGCTTGAAGACGAATTACAGCGAGTCAGAAAAAATGGCTATGCGCTGGATATGGAAGAATTTCACGAGGGCATGATCGCCATCGCCGTACCGGTTCTGGATTCGCAACGTCGTTATGTGGCGGCGCTTGCCATGCATGGTCCAAAACAGCGGTTCGGTCTTGATGATGCAATGGCACGGCGCAGCCTTTTGGTTGAATCGGCCAAGGTTATCTCGCAAACATTTGGCTATTGATGGTGGCTAGCTGCGGCGTGCCTCACCAGCACTGGCAATCAATGCGGCAAAGCGATACAGCCCATGAACAAATTTTGAAAAGGGCAAAATCAGGAAAAAGCCGTAGACAACACCAAGATGAATAGCAAGCGTCACACCCATAAAGCTGGTCTCGCGCACCGCCAGCAATAACAGGCCGGTAAAGCTGACAAAAAACAGTGACACGATAAATGCGTAATCCATGCCGAGCCCTTCATCATGGCGAACCGACGGATGCAAGCGCCGCTTTTCAACAAACAGCCCAGCAGTTCCAATACATAAGATGATCCCACCAACTGTGCCCAAAACCACTGGTAGTTCAAAATAGCCATATGGTGCCTCACGGCCAAAGCCATAATGATAAATCGTGCCAACCGACGTTGCGGCAAAACACAGCAAAAATCCATACATCGTCAATTGATGATAGATACGCCGCGCATTGCTTGATCCGTCATCGCCTGTCGGACAACCCGGCCCAGACAAAACCCCGCTTGACGTATCGCCGCCAAGATGGCGAAGCGTTGCTGCGGCTTTGACCGCATCCACAAGATCGGGAAACCCGCTCCATTTAGCCCCTGTATGACGCCAGTAACGCCGCCACCCCATAACAAATGAAACCACAACAAATGCCGAAATTGCCAAGGGCACCGCGGCCATCATCGTATGCGGCATGATTCGATAAAAAGCGCCCTCACCCAAATGAACACCCCAGAAAAGCTGTGGCGCAATCATCGCCAGCATCAACCCAACCGTTAGCGCCAAACCAGCAGACACGCCAAGCGTGACAAACAGGCCATTGCGTCTGAACAGACCCGCCAAAGGCGCTGGCCAAGCATAGGCCGCATAGCTGTCATTACGCGCAGCGGCAAGCGCTTGCGGCACATTCACGCCAAATTCATGCGGCGGCGCATATTGGCACGCATGATAGCAAGCCCCACAATTGTGACATAGGTTGGCAAGATAACCGACATCGCCCTCGTCAAATTGCCGGCGGCGGGTCATTGCCGGAAACACCGCGCAAAACCCCTCGCAATAGCGACAAGCATTGCAAATTTGCATCACCCGAATGACTTCACCAGCCGCTTCTGGGTCGAGAAACGATTTGAGATCAAACCCGTCAGCTTCGATATTATCGGTTAAGGACACGCGCTGCCTCCGCTCCTGCAATACGGCCAAAAACACCGCCAATTGTCATGCCAATTCCTCCCAAATAACCCTGTCCAAGAACATTGCCTGCCATAATTTCACCAGCGGCGAATAGATTTGCAGCTGGTTTGCCATCTTTCATCAAAACCTGCGCCCTATCATTTACCGCAACCCCCATATAGGTAAAGGTAATTCCAGGCCGCAAAGGGTAGCCAAAAAAGGGCGGTTTGCTGATTGGTGCTGACCAGTTGGATTTTTCGGGAGTCAGACCTTTTGTCGCCTTACCATCAAGACTCATTTGGTCAATCGGGCCATCAGGACAGGCTGCATTAAACGCATCAACAGTGTTCTTCGCCGCCACTGGATCGATGCTAAGCTTGCTTGCCAACCCCTCAATTGTATCATCAGCAATTGGAGCAAAGACCGAAGGCATAAACCGCTCAACCCCTTCAGAGTCAACAATTGCATACGCAATCTGATCGGGTTGACTCGCCACCAAACGACCCCAGATCGCATAGCGCTTTGGCCAAAAGTCTTCACCCTCATCATAGAACCTCTTGGCGCTCTTGTTGAGCACTACTCCAAAGGGAACCCCATCAACACGGCTAGCAATACCACCATCATATTTTGGCGCGCGTGCGTCAATCGCCACTGCATGGCATTGGTCAAGTGAGCCAACAGGCTGCGCGCCGCGATCCAGAAGCACGCGCAACACTTTGCCTTTATTATAAGGCGTGCCTCGAACGAGAAAATTCTTTGCCGCATCACCCCAACCTTCTGCAAGCCAATCAAGGTCAGCTTCAAAGCCACCCGATGCAGTGATAAGCTGCTTGCATCTAACTCGGTACGACTGCCCCTCCCATGTAACGTCCACGGATTCACAAAAACCATTTTCAAGCAAAATATCGGTTACTTCAGCCTCATAAACAAAATTAACGCCAACTGACTCTGCAAATCGACAGAGACTGTTAAGCATTGCTCGGCCACCCCCAAGAAAAAACGCATTGGTATGGTTTAAATTTAATGTACCTGACAAGGCTTTTTGAAATCTTACACCGCGCTCAATTAACCACTCCATTAGCGCTTGTGAGCTTTCTAGGGTTAGTTTTGCAAGCGGTTCATTTGTAACACCCTTGGTGACCCTCATGAGGTCATCCCAGTATTCCTCAAATGTGTAGCGGTCTGTCATAACATCTGTTGGCTCGTCGTGGACCGAACGAAGGTTCCGAGTATGCCGGGTATTTCCACCACGGAATTCGCGTGGCGCAGTTTCAATAACCAACACTGAACAACCACGCTCAGCTGCAGTAATAGCCGCGCACAACCCGGCATTTCCTCCACCAATAACTACTATATCCCATGATTTCTCAAATAAAGGCTGACTGTTGCTATCTAACATTGGGGCGCCTTGATCTATTGCATACATTTGCATACAATATAGGAAATAGGAGGCGGCAATGTCAACCAACTGGGCGGCACATGACCTAACAGTCCAAAATAATCATGGTGGCAATTTGGCAGCAACATCGCGAATCAGGCATATTCTGATTGCAGCCATTACCGCTGGCGATATTGCGCCTGGTGAACGGCTAAAGGAAGTTGACCTTGGCCAGCAGCTTGGCGTTAGTCGTACACCACTTCGCGAAGCCATGTCAGCATTAAAAGCCGAGGGGATTTTATCGATTAGTAATGATGGTGGGCTTCGTGTTCGCACCCTTGGCTATCAGGATATTCACGCGCTTTATCAATTGCGCGCCAAGCTAGAGTCAATGGCGGCTGAATTGGCGGCTGCGCAAGCAAGCCCTGCCGAACGCGAATTCATTGCCGAAATCCGCGCCAAAGAATCAATTCTCGTCAATGATGGCACCAACCCAGCAACCCTTGCCAAGCTGAACGGCCAGTTTCATCAATCCATCGCCCTTGCAAGCCACAATTCCTTTCTGGTTGAAACCTTGCAGCGTCTTAGCATCTTGATGGTGCTTCTTGGTCCAACCGCCTATAGCCTTGCTGAGCGGGTTCGTGAAATTGGTGCCGAACATGACGCGATCAACAATTCCATCCAGACGCACGACCCCATCGCCGCCAAACAGGCCGCCAGCACCCATCTTCAAAATGCGGTCAAAGCGCGGTTACAACTCATCGCATCTGGGCATAAGGACAATATGGACTAGTCAATTACACGCCCAAAACCAACTGGGACTGCCATCAGCCCAATCCACCCCACCTTTAGGAGTTTCCATGCGGCCCGTGCTGTCGGATATTCAAAATATAATTGTCACCTCAAGCATCGCCTTTTTTACCGGCCATGTTTTTAAGATTTTTGGCCTGCCAGCGCCATTTCTGCTAGGCAGCTTGTTTGGCGTTTGGGTTATTGCCGGGCTCATTCCGCCGCTTCGTTCGCGCGTTGGTATTCCGCGCTGGGTTTTTGTGCCGGTTATTCTTGGACTTGGCACCCTTATTGGCGCCAATTTCCGACCCGATATTTTAGCCCATATTGGATCGTCAGGCATTACCGTTGCCGCCATGTTCCTGGCCACGATTTTGGCAACGCTTGTTGGTCTTTTCTATTTAATGCGAATCCGCAGATATAGTTTCATCATGGCGCTGCTAAGCTGTATTCCAGGTGGGCAGGCCGAAGTGATCACCATTAGCCGAGATCTGGTGGAAAAAGATTATGTCGTCGCCCTGTTCCATCTGGTTCGTGTTGCTTTGGTATTTTGTTCAACGCCTTTCATTCTGGCCTTGGTTGAGGGTCAGGCTGCTGTCACCGCATCAAATATGGCGCTGCAAGCCATGCCAAGCATCGTCAGCCTTGATATCAAAACACTGTTCTCCTTTATCGCAATTGCCATTTGTGGCTTGCCGATCGCGCGGCTATTGCACATCCCAATGCCGCAACTTATTGGGCCATTAATGATTAGCTCAGCGCTACATATCCTTGGCTTTGTCGAGATACCTCGCATCAGTGAATTTGTTATTCTGGCACAGGTTGCCATCGGCGGATCGGTTGGCGCGCGCCTTGCCCGCGTGCCATTTGTCGAGCTTGCGGTTTATTTGCGTGATGCGCTTGTCAATTCCTTCATCGTACTTGGCACTTATGGCGTCACAGCCTACGGATTATCGGAATTAACTGGTGTCGATTTCATCAAAATGCTTTTGGCTTTTGTTCCGGGCGGCCTTTACGAGGTGACTTTACTCGCTTTGATTTTCGGATTTGATGTTGCTTTTGTTGCCTTCCATCACACCATCAGGGTGATGATGGTATTCCTTGGGCTTCCGTTTGTGATTGCCTTTGCCAAAAAGCACAATCTCATAACCGACAATGTCAAACCATCTCAGTGACCATTTCAAACCAAAAACCCAAAGGGATCAAAACCATGAAAATAGCAATTTTGGATGATTGGCTCGAATGCGCCTTGGACAGTTGTGACTGGAACCAGCTTGGAGCTGATGCAACCATTGATGTGTTCCATGACACCATTGCCGGCACCGCCCTTGTCGAGAGGTTACAACCCTATGACATCATCTGCATGATGCGCGAACGCACGCCCATTGATGCTGTGCTGATGGACCAGTTGCCAAATCTGAAAGGCATTGTAACAAGCGGTATGCGGAACGCCGCGCTTGATATTGACGCTGCTAAATCGCGCGGCTTGATGGTTAGCGGCACCGGTTCGCCGGGTCATGCTACATCCGAACTTGCCTTCACCTTGATCGCAATGCAGGCACGACAAATTTTTGCCAGCGCAACAGCGATGCGTGAGGGCGGCTGGCAAACGCATCTTGGCCGTGATCTTCGTGGTGCGCGACTTGGCATTTTGGGGCTTGGCAGGCTTGGCGCGCAATTGGCTGGTTATGCCAAGGCCTTTGGCATGGAAATTCAGGCCTGGTCGCAAAACCTGACTGAAGAAAGATGTGATGAGGTTGGGGTTTCTTATGTTGATCGTGACACATTTTTTCGCAGTTCTGATTTTATTTCGATTCATCTAAAACTATCAGCGCGTGTTCGCCATCTTATTGGCGCAGAAGAAATAGCCATGATGAAACCCGATGCCTATCTGGTCAACACATCGCGCGCGCCCATCGTTGACATGAAGGCATTGACAAATTCGCTGGCGAACCGACAAATTGCTGGTGCCGCGATTGACGTTTACGACCATGAGCCAGTTTTGGCCACTGATCCGCTTCGCAATACGCCCAATCTTTTGATGACACCACATATCGGCTATGTCACACGCGAAACGATGCATATTTTCTATGGCGAAACGTTAGAAGCTGTCGAGGCGATGATCGCTGGCACCCCAATTCGTGAGTTAACGCCATAATCTTTATCAAGTAAAAATTTCATTGTTTTCCCGACCAGTCTATTGCGGCAATTCGCTGTCTAGCACTCATTGCCAATAAATCTGGCAAAACGAATTTATATAGGCCATGACTGAATTATATGCGGCGTGGTATCTCAGGCAATGCCCGCACTTAGGCCGAACTGATTCTATGTAAATTTTGATTTTTGCTGATGTAACACCAAATTGCTGCTGTCATTGCACCACAAAACTGCTATCTTTAGGTCACATTCGTTAGGTTTTCAGGGACCCCACTGCGCATGCGACCGAACGCGTCTCAATCCACAGATTTGCACCCGATTTTTTCCTTTGCAAATGGGGAATTGGGTATGGTGTCCAACCATTTCATCCGGTCAATCGAGAAAATCACCGGACAACCACGCATCCGTAAAATCTATTTTGACTATGTGAATGATGATTTGCCACCGCAGAATTTCTGGTCAGATGCGCTTGGACGGCTCAATATTTCAATTGATCTGACGCGAAGCTATGTTAATGGCATTGCCACCTCAATTCCGGCCACTGGGCGGGTGCTTGCTATTGCCAACCACCCTTATGGTGTGATTGACGGTCTGGTACTTTGCGCGTTGATGGCCGAAGTTCGCCAAGATTACAAAATCATCACACATCGCGTCCTTCGACAGGCCCCAGCCGTTATGGATAAAATTCTGCCTGTTGATTTTGACGAAACCGAAGCTGCACTGGCTAATAATTTAAAGACAAGAGCCGATGCGGCAAAATATTTGAGAAATGGTGGCGCGGTAATCGTTTTTCCAGCTGGTGCCATTTCGCTGGCGCCAAACCTTGTTGGCAATGCCATTGATACCGATTGGAAAACCTTTGCCGCCAAGCTGGCGCAGGCTCCCGACACAACGACCATCCCATTTTACTTTGATGGGCGTAATTCGCTGTTATATCAAATGGCGCGCCGGATCAGCGTAACGCTTGGCTATTCCTTGATGTTTCGCGAAATCTGCAAAAAGATGGGCCATACAATTTCGCTGCAGATGCGCCAGCCCATACATGCCAGCACCCTTAACCAATTTAGCACTCGAACCGAAGTGACCGAATATTTGCGCAAATGCACCTATGGATCTTAATCCAAGGCCGTGAATTACAAAAATTTCTGGAAGGCCTGACTAGCGGTAAAGATAGATCGGGCTTGTCCAGCATAAGGTGCCATCTTCCAACGTTACCCGAACAAAGATCGGGTTATCGCCTTGCGGCTGCAATGAAATGCTACGTTCAACCTGCATAGATTGATGCGGGTTGATTGTCGGAAGGCGGAACAGCTTTAGATAGCGCGGCAAAACCCCACTATTATCGAAAACCTCATCCTCGAATCCGATATCTTCTAAAGGCACACCAGCCTTGATCAATGGCGTTTCAATTTTCAATGTACCGCTATACGGATCGGCAAGAACCATGTCGAAACCGCCAATATTGCCGGTGGTCAAAGCGCGCCAGTTCAATTCAACCGGTGACGGCTGATTCAGCGTTTTATCCTTATTGAAAAAATTGATTGGGCTTGCCGATATGATTTCATTTTCAGACAGAAAGGCCGAACCATCCCAAATCACCTGCCGGAAACGCCCCCGATATTCAGCGCCTTCCCAAACCACGCGGATCCGGCTGCCAAGATCTTCTTTTGCATAAGGGCGAATTGTTTCAATCAGGTTTAATCCATTGAAAATATCGACCCGTTCAATGGCAACACTGGCGCGGATGTCAACCTTGATCGACAGATCACCTGATGGCAGATGAACGATATCGCCCATGATCGCCTGATTGGCCGCCATGCCCTTGTCGCGGCCATGCCGCGGATCATCATGAAACTTTGTGCCACCTTGCGGAAAATCAGCATCAAGCGTGATCAGCGGGCGGCCATTTTCACCACCAGTGGTGGCGTAATGATGACGCTTGCGGATTGCCTCTAAAATCGTTTCACGGCTTAGGCTATCAATCAAAAAACACGTCAGCCCGCCAACCGCGCCAAACAGCGCCGCACCCGGATAGCTGGCGCCCGGGCGTCCTTTATGCCCATCCGAATTGGCAACAATCCCAACGCGATAGCCAAGCCGGAAAGCATCTTGCACCAGCCATTCAAAACTGCCCCAGCTTGAATGAATTTCCATGGCTTTTTCAAACCGGCCATCATGTGCCAGCTCGATATCGGCATAGCGTCCACCGCAATGCGCAAACACGACCACATCATCTTCACCATGCTCAGCAAAGGCAGCGAATAATTCTTCGGCCGAATTGCAATCAGTGTCGATATCCGAATGATCGCTAACCAGCGCATGCGATGATCGCCGGATGGTTCGACCTTCATTCGGGAAATAGATATTCCGATCACCGCCAAGACCAGTATTGCCTGACCATTCATAGCCCGGAATGGCAACAAATTTTCCATCTTCATTAAATTTCTGGCATAGCTGGTCAAGCTGTAGCCAGAAATCACTAGTGATTTGAAAATCATTGCCTTGATGGCCAGTTGCATCAACAAATGCGTAATCGCGGGCAAAGGCAAAATAAGCCTCAGCACTGCCAGTGCCAATTGTTTCTTCTGACTGGCCGTGAAGATCACCCCAGAAATGGCGTGATATTGGCGCAGGCTCGATTCTGATCGGGTTTGTCCGGCACAGCACCGCGTCAGCATCATCTAGAAAATCAATGTGCAAATCCGCAGCATCAGTAACCGATAGCCCATCAATCACACCAAAAAATTCACCCGGTTTCAAGCTGATCACATCGGGCAGATTTTGCACTGGATGACTAGCGCGCGGATAAAGCTGGATGTCGCATTGGTCGGATGGATTACCCCATTTATCTTCGCCTTTGAATTTGACCGAAAAGCTCTCATCGATCGCGCGGATTGTCGGCGCCACCGCCAAATAGCGGGCGGGCTCACCAGGAATGATTTTGATCACCGGTTGCACCGGCATCGGCTGATAACAATAGGTCGCAATAGGGTCGATCAAGGTGTGAAATTCATAACTATCTTCACAGAATGTTTGCAACCGCATACCAGGTGATCCTCCTGATCGGTCGCCAAAGGTAATGGTGATCTTGTCCCCTTCGCGCAAAAAGCCGCGAACAACCTTGATATAAAGCGTTCTGTCCCACGGCCGCACATTGCCTTTTGGATCATAATGATATGTCAGAACCGCGTTATTTGACGCCTCGATCGTGGTATAGTTTGGTCCCTTTGGGTCTTCAAATTGCGGGCGGGTTTGATCACTCGCAAATCGAAAACAGACCCGCATTGATCCGGAATCATCTATCCCGAATTTGCCAGCTACATAGGTCAGCACAAATGTTTGATAGCTGCCAGCCTCAAAGGACCCGTTAGGAACAATTGAGACAGTACCAAGCTCCTCAGCCGGAATTGGAAATGCCATTGGCGAACTCGTCACACCACCGGTACCACCGCCAGTTAAAACATCATCCCGGCTCCCCATTGGCACTTCACTCATAACCATTCCCTTCCATATTTTAGCAGATTTGCGACTTGGTAAAGCCTGTTATAATCATGATAGATGCCAAAAATCCCTATGCAGAAGACATGTTGGCAATGAGTTCACGTCCCAAAAGCACAAGGCCTGAAACAAAAATCAACCATATCAGTAACCGCTGAAACTGTCGATCATTCAACCGGCGAAAAACAAAAATACCCGTTTGCGTACCAATCACCGAAAAGGGAAGGGCTAACGCAACAATAAGCCATATGCGTGAGTCAATCACCCCGCGCCATATCATCAGAGCTAAGACAGTGCCAAGAACAATCATATTAAATGGCTGAACTAGTGCGCGGCGCCGCGCCTTGCTCCAATCATAAAGCGAACAACCCATCGTCAATATCGCTCCTGACATGCCCGCCATCATGCCAAATAGCCCACCAACAAACCCGACAAAAACATCAGCAGCAAGATAGCGTTTTGTCAGTTTTGGCAGCGTTTTTCGAAAGGTGAAAAAGCCGCCAAACAGGATCAGCAAACTAGCCACCAATAGCTTTAGCATTATGATATTGACCGCATCTAAAAACAGATAACCAAGCATGACGCCAATCAAAGCTGGTAACAAAAATCGCAATTGCTCGCCAAAATCAAAAGAGTTGCGAACCGCATAAAGACCTTGCACACCGCCGACAAGTGACAAGATCACAACCGTAATCACCGCATCAAGCGGCGGCATCGCCGCCAACCACCAGCCAAGCGCAAATAGCCCCGTGCCAAATCCCGCAAGGCCATTAGCAAAACCACCGGCAAATGCACCAGCTATGATTAGCACGATCACTTCACCGCCCATTATAATATAATCCAGAAATAACAATCTGTGATCATCAAAGACTTTCGCGATTTACGCATAATCTGCGCATAAAAATTCACCATTAAGCGGCGCAATATTAGCTGTTTTCCAACATCCAAAGATGGCGACAGCTCCTTTTTTGCTCCCTGTTAATAAGGACGGGAAACGCTACGCATATTTTTCTAAGCCGACAATCCTTTTCATGCTAGGTTTTGCTTTTTAAGCTTGCAAATCAATTGCCAAACACGATCCAAAAACCTGTCCTGGTCCTCTTTAAAACCAAACCACACATCCGCCGATTTTAACTCTGTCTATTTTGCAATCATACCAAGAAAGTCATATTATGATTTTGATCATCGGTTCAGGCCTGTTCCTGCTGCAAAGGCAAGCATGGCGTTCGTATTTTGGGCGGTTTCAGGATGGCGGCCACAACAGAATGGGCGGCAATGGTCATCGATAGTCTTTTATCCGCCGATGGTCTGGCGGTATTGATGGCTGTGCTTCTTGGCTGTTTTGTTAAAGGTGCATTGGGGTTTGGCTTACCGCTAATTGCAACGCCAATAATGCTGTTTGTTCTGCCACTTCCCGAAATTGTGGCCATTCTTGCCTTGCCGATCACCATTGCTAATATCCAACAGATCTGGCTGAACCGGAAGCAATGGCAAATTTTGAGACAATTTTGGCCATTGATCACCTCATCAACCCTTGTCATGCTTGTTGGTGCACCATTGATGGTGGCGATTGATAGCCGTCTTCTTGGTATTTTGATTGGGCTGATGATCGCGCTTCACGCCATTTTATCTAGCTTTCCACGTGGCCAGTTCCAAAATAGGTCTCTTTCGTCCAAAACCATGAACCACCTGATCATTCCAGCGGGCATTGTATCGGGTATTCTTGGCAGTTTGACAGCAATGTATTCTTTTCCAAGCATTCAATTATTTATGATGATGCAGATCAAAAAAGATGATCTTGCGATGCTTCTTGGGGTGTTTTTATCGTTTGGCTACGTTGCCTTATGGCTTGGCATTTCACATGCTGGTTTTCCGGTTGGTGATAATCTTTTATTATCAGCACTAATGTTGATTCCCACAGTGGCCGGACAACAGGCCGGTCACATGGCGCGGCGCCGTATCAGTGAAACAACCTTTCGCCATATCGTACATTTTGCGCTGGCCTGCGCTGGATTCACCCTTATGATACGAGGTATCACAAGTCTTACTTAAAGGGGCTGAGTCATGTCATCTGATCAAATTCATCCCGATTATATCATAATTGGCGGCGGATCGGCAGGTTGTGTGCTAGCAGCACGCTTAAGCGCTAACCCTCATTGTCATGTTGTTCTTCTTGAAGCAGGTGGCGAAGATCTTAACCCGCTGATTCATATTCCGGCTGGCTATATTAAAACAATGGTCAATCCAGCAATGAATTGGATGTTTGAAACTGAACCCGAAAACAGTAGCGGCAATCGGCGCATCGCCATTCCGCGTGGCAAGGTTCTTGGCGGATCATCAGCAATTAACGCAATGCTCTATGTTCGTGGCCAGGCTGCTGATTATGATGGCTGGGCGCAGCGCGGCAACCTTGGCTGGTCTTATGATGATGTTTTGCCCTATTTCCGCAAAGCCGAAAATTGCGAACAGCTTAGCGATGGCGACGACAGCTTTGACAGCGCCCTTCGTGGCGTTGGTGGGCCATTGAATGTGGCAGCGGTTCGCACGCGTTATGAAGCTTTGGATATGGTAATTGATGCAGCTGAAAAACTGGGGTATCCGCGCAATCATGACTATAATGGCGCCACTCAGGAGGGCTTTGGCTATTATCAGGTTACGCAGAAAAATGGGCTTCGCTTTTCCGCCAAAAAAGCCTATCTGCAGCCAGCTCGAAAACGGCCAAACCTGCGTATCATCACCCATGCGCATGTTACCAAAATCAGCCTTACCGGCAAACGCGCCGACCGAGTTCATTACAATCGACATGGCAAATCGCATTACCTCAGAGCCGGGCGCGAAGTGATCTTATCCGCAGGCGCCATTCAATCGCCACAGATCCTCGAACTATCAGGCATTGGCGCACCTGACCACCTTCGCCGTCACGGAATCGAGGTTCGACATGAGTTGTCTGGTGTAGGTAGCCATCTAACCGACCATTATATTTCACGCCTATCATGGAGGTTACGGCGCAATATTTCCTTGAACAATCACGCCCATGGCCTCGGGCTTGCCACCGAGATTCTGCGTTACGGATTGACGCGGCGCGGCCTTCTTAGCCTTCCTGCCGGTGTGCTTAGCGGGTTTGTTCGCTCACGCGAGGGTTTGGTAGGGCCAGATATTCAGTATCATATTGCGCATGCCAGCTTTGCTAATCCTGCCAAACGTGTTTTTGATAAATTCCCAGGCATGACCTTCGGTCCTTGCCAGCTTCGTCCTGAAAGCCGTGGCTCAGTTCATATCAAATCGTCCGACCCGATGATGGCACCTGAAATTCAGCAAAATTATCTCAGCTGCGACGAAGATTGCCGCGTTCATGTTGCGGGTATGAAAATCGCCCGAGATATCATGCAAAGTGATCACATGGCACCACTTGTCGAGGCTGAAATGCGTCCAGGGAAAGATCTGGATAGCGATGATGCGCTCCTTGCCTATGCGCGCGAAACTGGCGTGACGCTATATCACCCAGTATCAACCTGCCGCATGGGGCCAGATGCAAAAACAGGTGATGTTGTTGATGAAAGGCTTTGCGTTTATGGCATTGACGGGCTGCGGGTGGTTGATGCGTCAATCATGCCAACATTAGTGTCGGGCAACACCAACGCCCCAACGATCATGATTGCTGAAAAGGCGGCTGATATGATCGTTGCCGATCAGAGCTAAGCCGCTTATGTGAACCGCGTCGCACAGCCGCCTTTTTAATGCACGCCAAAACAGGATTGTAACGCCTTGGCATAGCTCATCAAAAGATCGGGATAGAGCTGGGCACCAGCAGGCAGATTGCTTGCAATCGGATCCAGCGTGCCGATGCTAACCTTGCTACCTTCAGCAATCAGCGCTACTGCCTTTTGTCCCAAAAACGGTTCAGTGAAGATGCAGTCAAAACGGTGCTCGCGGAGTTCATCCCTTAACGCTTTGACCCGCGATGCAGTGGGCATTACGTCAGGTTCAGTTGTAATTGCTCCATAGTTACGCAGCCCAAAGCGGCGCTCAAAATAAACATGTGCATCATGTAACACCAGAAACTTAGCGGCTGAATACGACGCAAGCTGGCTGGTAATATCCGTCTCTAAAGTTGCAAGACGCGCTGCCATCGAGTCTGCATTTGCAGCATAGGTCGAGGCATTTTCCGGATCGGCCTTGGCAAGGCGGGCGGCAATAACCCCAAGCATGATTTTCGCATTTTGCGGATCAAGCCAGATATGGGGGTTAATCAAATGGTCATCATGTTTCGCGTGTTCGTCATGCTTGTCATGTTTTTCATGGCCATGTTTTTCATGGTCATGTTTTTCATGCGCGGGCGTGACCTTATCAAAGTTTATCAGAACTAAACCAGCGCTCTCAATCAATGGCAGTGTTTGAGCCTGCGGTGCAAGTGTCGCCAAGGCTTTTGTGAGCGGCTGTTCCATCGTTGGCCCAACCCAGAACACAATATCTGCCGCCTGAAGACTGCGTGCCTGAGACGGTTTCAAGGTGAAGTGATGTGCCGATGATGGTGCCTCAAGAAGCAAGTGCGGCGTGCCAATATCGCCCATCACCGCGGCAACTAATGAGTGGATAGGTTTTATAGACGCGACCACAGAAATTGGTTTTTGATCAGCTATCACCATTTCTACTGGTATTACTAATGAGGCGCAGAATAACCCGATTGTCTTCACACCTTTAACCCATTTTTGCATCATTGCCATTTCCCAACTCTCTTACTTTCATGAATTCAACAAGCCTGGTTTTCAGCCTATAATCGATTTATTAAATCAATCTCTCGACCACCCCTATAAGGGTGATATGTTATATTATTACATTTGATGAGTTGCCACTGTCAATGCTGTTTTTTTGCGATAATAGTGATGTTGATCATGGTCCAAATTCTGCCTGCCCGATGGACATGACACTACTGCTCAGTGGGTCAAAAATCCTCATTTGGCGCCATCACCAATGACAAATTCTGCACAATGGTAATGATGTCTGACGAATCTGCTTGATTTCACCATTCCGCCAGCCCCAGAATAATTCAGTTGCCTTTAAGGTGGCAGCTCTAAACTATTTTCTAAGCCCAAAACGGCCCGTTCATTTGGGCGATCTATCCCATTTTTCCCTGAGGCTATGATGAGTCAAAAAGAGACAAATTTTTTCAATATTGACGCGATGGAACAGGGCATTGCCCGCACCCTTGTCGAAGGCATCACAACCCGTATTTTTCCGGGTGACAAAGCAATGTTATCAGTTGTTCGCATCGCTCCAAATGCCGTTGGCGCGATCCATAGCCACCCGCAAGAACAATGGGGCGTTATGATTGAGGGAAGCGCAGTTCGCATCCAAGATGGCGAAAAAATACACGTTCAAAAAGGCGATTTTTGGTGCAGCCCTGGCGGTATTGAACATGGTGTTATCGGTGGCCCTGATGGCGCTGTTATCCTTGATGTTTTTAGCCCGCCCCGTCCTGAATATACCCGCCCCGGAAATGGTTTTGCCACGGAGTAGATCAATGCCTGTTCAAATTTTTTCCAATGAATTCACAGTCCTTTCTGCAAGTAAATTAGCCCAATGGGCAACAATTCCGCCTGCCATTGCCGGTGATGTTATGAACCGTCAAAATGTGATGGCAGGGC
>ENA-OWPI01001882-OWPI01001882.1-marine-metagenome-genome-assembly--contig:-NODE-1882-length-21443-cov-5.506459_pt1 | contig 21443 bp, 13 predicted proteins | sample MGYA00238138_ERZ651775 | MGnify/ENA primary metagenome ERZ651775 (study PRJEB26906, sample SAMN06265043) | marine metagenome | isolation source: Helgoland LTER site | place: Germany:Helgoland, sampling...
TCTTGTCCATCAGCTCCAGGTAATCCAGGTGCTCCATCTTGTCCATCAGCTCCAGGTAATCCTGGTGCTCCATCTTGACCATCTGCTCCGGGTAATCCTGGTGCGCCATCTTGACCATCCACTCCTGGTAATCCTGGTGTGCCGTCTTGACCATCTGCTCCAGGTTGTCCGTCAGGTCCGGGTTGTCCGTCTGCTCCAGGTTGACCGTCAGGTCCAGGTAATCCAGGTGCTCCATCTTGTCCATCAGCTCCTGGTAATCCTGGTGCGCCATCTTGACCATCTGCTCCGGGTAATCCTGGTGCGCCATCTTGACCATCCGCTCCTGGTAATCCTGGTGCGCCATCTTGACCATCTGCTCCAGGTTGTCCGTCAGGTCCGGGTTGTCCGTCTGCTCCAGGTTGTCCGTCAGGTCCGGGTTGTCCGTCTGCTCCAGGTTGACCGTCAGGTCCAGGTGCTCCATCTTGACCATCTGCTCCGGGTAATCCTGGTGCGCCATCTTGACCATCTACTCCAGGTTGTCCGTCAGGTCCGGGTTGTCCGTCTGCTCCATCTTGTCCATCTGCTCCAGGTAATCCGGGTGCGCCATCTTGTCCATCTGCTCCAGGTGGTCCAATTGGACCTTGTTGTCCAGATCCACCTCCAGCAATACTGTCAGCAACTTTAGCGTGTAAGGCATATGGAACACTCAGTAATTGTTGAATCCCATACAATTGGAGTCCTTCCCCATTCATGAAATCAATATTTAGTTTTAAATAATAAGGTCCTACATTCCAATCAATAGATTCAAAGCTTCCGAAATTTGGAACACCACCACCTATTACATAATTAACAATACCCTGTCCATTAGTCACGCTTGTGTGTTTTTCTCGGTAAACCGGTGGGCCAGAAATATTTCCTTGAACAATTTCAACGATACTAATGAGTTCGTAATTACTCCATAATTGACCATTCGATTTGCGTAATACTGCCTGATAATTAATTCCTTCAGGTGCTTGCGAGTACCCGAAATATGAAATGAAAAAGAAGGTAAACGTTAGTATTTTTGTGTAAAATATATGTTTCGTCATAATTGTGTTTTTAATATGCTTTAATAACTTTTTTAGTTTCAAGTAGAACATTATTGACATCATAAAATTGGAAATGATACGTGCCTGGACTCAAATAATCCAAATTCATTTCTAGTCTTTGTTTATCTATAGATATTGATTCGATTTGTTCACCTTGGGAATTGAAAACATCTAATTTTAAGGATTGTATTGGATCTGATTCTAGTGATACGATTAGTTTATCAGAATATGGATTTGGAAAGAGCTGTATATCGTTTTCAATAGTGTTAATGTCTGCTGATTTGTCATCGGGTTTTTTAGGAGGAGCCTTGGAAACACTCCATTTACTTGGTTGTTCGAAACCTTGATTCAAGATTTTAACTCCTGTTAGTGTATTTCCGTTTCCTGGTCCTGGATACAATGTGTAGGTTTCCGTTATGGTCTCACCTATGTTATTTAATATGTGGAGATTGGAATTCGTAGAAGAATTATGTAGCGTTCTACCCGCACTCGAAACACTAGTTAAGTCAGGGAATAAAGGTTTGCTCAAAGGGAATGGGGTAAATACTGAACACCAGGCACCCCATGGCTGAATTACCCCTCCTTGAGTTATTCTAACACGAATTTGATATTCACGATTGTATAATTGAAACCATTCATCCTCGGCCATTATAAGTTGGAACGTATTGTCTGGTCTATCAAAAATATTTTCAACGTTGTTGGTGTCTTCAATATTTCTAATTTGAAAATCCCATGAATCGGCAGTAGAAATATTAGCATACAATGATAAAGTAAAAGGGTCAACGTCTTCTGATATATGCCTTCCGCAATCTAAATCTATTAATTTAGACATAATTGGAGGGGTGTAAATTGAGCACCACTCACCCCAAGGCTGTAAAATGGATCCTTGGGTTGTTCGCACACGAATTTCATACTCTTGATTAAATTGTTGGAATGAACTACTGGTCATAGATAAATCAAATGAATTAGAAGTTTGACCAAAAATGTCTTCTATAAGGTTTAAGCTTCCTGGCTGTCGTATTTGAAAGTCCCATGAATCTGCTGTGGTTTGAGAGGCGTAAACTGAAGTATATAACTCAGTTAAGTGCTTTCCACAATCCGGCTTTCTTAATTTTGTGACTATTGCTACGGATGAAGGGTTGCAGACCGCTCCATAATCACCATAACCTAAGCCCAAATCCATGCTTACTGAAACTTCGTAATTACAATTATATCTGGAAATTGTTGGAATCTCGTCTAAATAAAAGGTATGCATTGGTTTAACGATACTATCTGTCGAGCCAAGCTCTAGGTTTTTGATTTTGAATTTATATTGATTGGCTCCAGTAATATTTGCGGATAAATTTAATCCTAAGGGTGTATTTATTCTATTGCAATCATTACTTATAAGTTCAGGTAATTGTGCATCAACAGTTAGATAACAAAAGAAAAAGCCGCACGCTAGCAACTGAGTTATACCCTGTGAATAATGATACATTAATTATTTTTGAGAATAATTTACGAAGAATTTTGTTATATTGCAATACTCAATGAAAACTTGCTAGAACTCATTGATTAAAACTATAAACTATGTCAACGGTCTTCGAAACCCGTCTTATCGGTAACATCGGTAGGGACGCGGAAGTGAAAAATATGGATAACGGTATTGTAGCGATTAATTTCCCTGTTGCTCACAATAAGAATTGGAAGGATAAAAAATCTGGAGAACTAAAAACCAAAACGACCTGGGTAAATTGTACAATCTGGAAAAAGGAGGGGTCAAGCTTAAAAATTACTGATTATTTAAAAAAGGGAACCCTGGTTGATTTAATTGGAACCCCTTTCTCTAAAGCTTACGCACACGAAGATGGTTCTATTCGTTCCGAAATCAGACTTAACATAGCTAAAACCAATATTTTAAGAACGTCTGCACGTGGTGAAAGCAATCCGCAAATGACGGAGTCTAATAATAATTCGTCTACTGATGTTGTTGAAGATTTCTCTCTTCATGAAGATGATTATTAATTTTTTTTTAAAACCATTTCTTCCCTTATAAAAATCTATTATATTTGCAGTCGAATTTTCTTCCTTAGCTCAGTTGGTTAGAGCATCTGACTGTTAATCAGAGGGTCCTTGGTTCGAGCCCAAGAGGAAGAGCTTTAAAAGAGGTCAATTTTGACCTCTTTTTTTTATGCTATGAACTTTAGTTTCTTGGTATTGTTTATCTTTAAATTAAAAACACATGAAATATTTTTACGCCACCCTTCTTTTTTTATTCGTTTCTGAATATTCTTTTTCTCAACAAGTCATTAATTCTTCTTTGACCCTCAATGGTACAACAAGAAATTATATCCTATTCATTCCTGGGTCATATGATCCGTCTACTCCTGCTCCGTTGGTCTTTTCTTTCCATGGTTATTCGAGCAATGCGGCTCTAAATATGAATTATACAGGGTTTACCGCAATTTCCGATACCGCTGGTTTTATTTTGGTTCATCCTGATGGAACCCTCGATGCCTCCAGCACTCCTCATTGGAATGTAGGCGGCTGGACTGTTGGTAGTACGGCAGATGACGTGGGCTTTACCGAGGCAATGATTGATGAAATCAGTGCTTCCTACAATATTAATTCCAACCGAGTATATAGCTGTGGAATGTCAAATGGAGGATATATGAGCTTTAAATTGGCGTGTGAACTTAGCGATAGAATAGCTGCAATTGCTTCGGTTACTGGTTCTATGACCCCTCAAATTTCTTCGGCATGTAATCCATCTCATCCTACACCGGTACTTCAATTGCATGGAACGAGTGATCCAACGGTGCCTTATAATGGAAGCCCTACATGGACCTTAGCTATCGATGACGTCATTGACTACTGGGTAGACTTTAACAATTGCAATACGACACCTATTATTACGGCCATTACGGACAATGACCCTTCGGATGGCACCAATGTCGAACACTATGTATATTCGGGAGGAGACAATGGCGTAACTACGGAGCATTTCAAGGTGTATAACGGAGAGCATGATTGGTTTGGTGTTTGGGGCAATATGGATATCAATTCAAGTATTGAAATATGGAAATTCTTCTCTAAATATGATATGAATGGTTCATTGGCAAATGTCCATGAAATCACAGTAGTTGAAGATCTTAAGGTATTCCCGAATCCGTCAAATGAATTTATATCGGTGAACCTACCATTAGCAGAAGATTTGAAATACGAAATCGTTTCTACAGAAGGAAAAATTATTAAAACGGGTACATTGATTAACGCTGAATCTTTGATAGACATCACCAGTTTATCGAATGATATTTATTTCCTTAAGATTAATAATGAGGTTTTAAAATTTATTGTAAAAAGATAAAATCAATTTTTAAAAGGACGGACCTGCTTGATGTATATTTGTCTATTTGGTCCAAACACTTTGAATTCTAAATCGAGGCCGTAGTTGTAGTAAGAATCTATTCTTGCGGCATTATGAAACTTTTCATAATAAGCCATTTTTATTTTTGATATTTCTGCCGTTAACAAGGCTACCTCACTTGTAAGCATCACTTTATCTAAACTATCTGGAAGCATATTTGAAAACGATAGATACTCTACAATTTTCTTTTTTCCATAAAAGGAATCGTTTTTATCTGAATAGCAGATCATTTGTTCACAAGTCACACCATCGGGCGGGTTGACAACACTAGTCTCACCATATTGGGCATTAATGACAAACCCTCTATAATTATTTCTGTATAAATTTTTCGTGATGACAACGCCGTTTGCCTTTTCATCAGGAAATGAACGATGACAAAGAATGCCCATGGCTATGGATTCTTGATTTATACCAAAGTATTCTCGTTCCATAAAAGCTTTATAATTCCAAGCACTCGCCCAAACTTTTTTGATTGCAAGTTCAAAGCTCTTTTTTTGATTGTTCAAGATTCCTGTTTTAGAATCATATAAACCTGCTCCATTAAATCCGTCTATATCTTCAGCATTGGTAGAAGAACGAAATCTAATCCTTTTAAACCTGTTCTTTTTTACTTGTTTCTCAATGGTTGATAAAAAGTCATTATCCAGTTTAGATTCCATTATTTTTTGCCTAATATCACTTAAAAACTCTCTCACCATTTTGTCATCATAGCCATCTCCCTTGGAGTTTATGAATTGTTTAATTAAATCGTTTAAACCGCAAGAATTCATATGGGCTGAATAGAAATAAAAGGGGATAGCGAAGGCAGCCTCAGGTGTTTTTGATGTCAATTCCAAATCATGAATAAGCTTTTCCAGCTCGCCAAAATTAGCAGCCTTTCCCCCTACTATGTTGATCGAGTTTTTATTAATCAGGTCAATAGGCAGAATAGATTGAATACTTGTATCAGTATAAAGAGAAATGGATTTAATCGATTCTCGCTTGGCTTTCCAATACTCGTCAACATTACTATTCTCAACCTTGATCATCTCAAAAGAATCTTTGTGTACTGTAAATCGAACACTTTTATCCTCAAATAATCTCAATAGAGAATCTCTCCATGCATCTTTATAAGCAATAACTGGCGTTCCTCTATTCTGACAAAGAATCGTAATGTGACTTAAGGGAGTTTGAAAATCTGTGGTTATCACACCTGCTACAGGAGGCAATTCTTTTGGTGTGCCATTTACAACCACAATATCAGTATATTTTACGCGAGTTGTTTCAATGTCTTTAGCATCAACAAAAAGAAGTTTACCGTATGTCTCTTTTTGATTTAAAATTTGTAGTGTCTGACCTTCATAAATATCACTTGCGCTTATGGTTTCTATTCCGTTGAGATTACTGGACAATACCAGCATTCTATTCGTATTTAAAAACAACTTGATACCTTTTGATAATGGGAAGTTTTCTATGATTTTTTGGTAAAATATTTCAACTTGAGCTATCGAAATATTATCTGCTACTGAAAATTCTAAAGTGAAGATATTCTTTTTGTAAAACCTATTAATGGTCCCCATTAAATAAGCCCTCTTGTCGTTGGTGGTGTAGTTGTTGTAGTTGAATTTCCAACTATTTTTGTCGTAGCCGAGGTAATCCATACAGAAAGAAACATGGTAATTGTAGTAGTTAGAATTGATAAAGTAAATACGATCGTTTTGAATGTCATAAAGTACTTTGACAGCATCTACTTCTCCAAACTTAGAAGTGTTTGGGTCTCCTTTCAACAAAGCATATTCATCCTCAGATGAAATCTTAGAAAGGAAATGTGTCGAATCCTGAGCAAATGAACAGGCAGTTAAACCAATAAAAATAAAACTAAAAAAATGTCTCATAGTTTATTCTTTAATCAAAATTAAAGCCAAATTACTACAGCCGGAAAACCCATATCATTTAATTCATTTGTTTATATGCATCTTGATATTTAGGGCAGTCAGACAACTCTTCAATAAGCACTGAACGGTCTACTTCTTTGATCCACTCACACCCTTTTAAATATTTTTCCGTTATTTCAACTTCTGTCATGTGAGTAGGTATCTCACCATTATTCTTTTTTTTAATGATTTCATCTACCGTTTTATGACAATCGCAAGCAGATCTTCCTGACTCGCAAGAATTAAATAATATCATAAAACAAAAGCCGAAAAAACACTTTATATGATTCATTTTTTTTATTGAAATGTAAGGATAAAAAAAACCCACAGTAAGAAACAATGGGTTACATGTATTTAACAAAAAGTATTATTCCGGACTTACTCCATCTGCTATAGCATCAAGTCCTTGATCCATCATTTCTTCTGACATCATTTTTTCCATTAATTCTTTTTCAATTTTTTTGAATTCTTCCATTGAAGCACAATCCTCCGCTTCTTTATTAAGAGCATCTATTTCTTCAGGTGTTTTACCTTCTCCCATTGCCATACATGCTTTTTTGTCTTCAGCATATTTCAATTCCGCATCTTTGTCACTCATTCCATTCATCACATCTTTCATCATATTCAGTCTTGAATCAATACAATCACAAACGGCTGAAGAAATAGCCTTTTGTGAACTCCCTTCTGCTTTCTTATTATCACCACTCGCTTCTCCACTCGCTTCTCCACATGAAGTAAAACATAATGCCACAACTGACAATACAGTAAATAATTTTTTCATAATTCTAGTTTTTATTTTTACGAATATAATCATGATAACTGATTATATTCAACAATATTAATAAAGTAATATTCATTCCACAATATTAATGAGGTGTGATTAGAGTTTTAAAAGTGATTTTTTCTATTTTAGAGAATACAATAAATATATAGACCTATGAAGTTTTTGATTATCGGTTTTGCTTGTCTTATTATATCATACTCATCGATTGCACAAAACAATTTCCATTTACGAAGTGAATTGCATGAGGAGTTGGGTCCATTTTACCATGGTGTGGCATCGGGAGACCCGACCAGTGATGCCGTAATCATTTGGACTCGTGTGACACCAGATCCATTACCCCTACCTGATGAGATTGTTCAGGTGTCTTGGGAGATTGCAACGGATTTGGATATGACTAATATTGTAAACTCTGGCACTGCGTATACCTCAGATGCTAGAGACTACACTGTTAAAGTTGATGTCAATGGCTTGTTGCCATACACTTGCTATTATTACAAATTTGATTTCGAGGGAATTCCGTCCTTGACTGGAAGAACCAAAACAGCTCCAGACGGCGATATAGACAGCTTGCGTTTCGCAGTGGCATCGTGTTCAGATTACGCAGCAGGTTATTTTAATGCTTACGCCTCTATCGTAGAAAGAGATGATGTTGATGCCGTCATTCATTTAGGAGATTACTTGTATGAATATACTGCTGTCGCGGGTGTTGATGGTCGAACAGTAGAGCCTGAAAATGAAATCATTTCGTTGAGTGACTACCGAACAAGACACTCTCATTATAAACTTGATGAAGATTTGCGTAACCTACACCAACAATTTCCAATCATTAGCGTTTGGGACGATCATGAATCCGCAAATGACTCATGGAAAGGTGGTGCTCAAAACCACAACTCTTCGACAGAAGGGTCTTGGGAAAACAGAAAAGCCAGCTCAAAACAGGCTTATTTTGAATGGATGCCTATTCGCCTAAACGCAGAAGACTCTCTTCGCTTGTATCGAGAAATTCAATACGGGGATTTACTCAACCTTTATATGTGTGATACAAGACTAGAGGGAAGAGATGAACAAGTTGGTGCCACAAGTTCAGAGATTAACGACACGAATAGACGTTTACTCGGAGAAGATCAATACAATTGGTTGTTGGACGGTTTGCAAAATAGTACCAGTCAGTGGAATATTCTTGGTCAGCAAGTCATGATGGCTCCATTAGAGGTTTTTGGTCTTGTCTTAAATCCAGATCAATGGGACGGTTACCCCGCAGAACGAAATAGATTTTACGGAGACATTCTTAGTCATAATATCAATAACTTGGTGGTGTTAACAGGAGACATTCATACATCTTGGGCAAACAATCTTCCTGGAGATAACTACAACGCATCAACTGGATCAGGCAGCATGGGAGTTGAATTTGTAATCACTAGCGTCACATCAGTTGGGTTCCCTTTTGATTTACCAACCGAAATTATTTCGGCAGCCAATCCTCATATTAAATGGTCTAATCTTGATCAAAGAGGATATCTACTTCTAGACGTAAATAAAGATAGGGTTCAAGCAGACTGGATGCTTTGCGAAAGTGTGTTTTCTTCCAATACGGATGTAACTAGAGCAAAAAGCTATTTTGTGAATGATGGTGAAACATTCTTAAATGAGATAAGTGAAGCGTCAGAGAGAGAGGATGAAGCATGTGTTCAATCTCCTGTTTTTGATGAAGACCTGAGTGTTTTTGATATACCCGAAAACAATATCATTATGCTTGGGGTTTACCCCAATCCATTTGAGAAGGAAATAACCATACAATACAATTCCGTTGGCACCGAAAAAATTAAATTTATTATTTCAACCTTTGAAGGAAAAGAAATGAGTTCTTTTGATTTTGAACCAAAAAAAGGATTGAACTATTTAAAAATTGATGGTCAACCCCTTAGTAGAGGAAGTTACATATTGAAAATTGTAGATAGTGGAGGTGTTTTGAGTAAAAAAATCATCAGGTTGTAAATCTCTACCTAAGCAAAGTAACGTGACCGGTTAATTCTTTTCTTTCATTTGAGTTTTGGTCATGGTAGGTTATCTTCCAAATATAAACGCCCTCTTGAGCTTGATTCGCATTACCCCCATACGATCCATCCCATCCAAAATCAATATTATTGGACTCAAAAACCTGTTCTCCCCATCGGTTGTATATTTTCATGGAGTAACTAAACATTTGAAAACCAGGAATAACCGTTGGAACAAATTCTTGATTGTGTTCATCTCCATCAGGGGTAAATGTATTCGGGACAAAAACAGTTCCTGTTTCGTTTGATAACAAAGTGATAGAATAGCTGTCGTAACATCCTTCATTATTAAAAGCAGTTAATGTTATTAAATATCCCGCATCATTTACATTGAAATTTTGACTTGGGTTGATTAAATCACTATTTGTTCCGTTGCCAAAATCCCAAAAATAAGAATCTGCATATTCTGAAGTGTTGATAAAGTTAATGGCTTCTTGATCATTAGAAATCACACTCGGATTCATTGAGAATGAGGCAATAGGAGACGGTGTAGCACAAATAGCATCTAAAACACTTGTTGTTTGTTCACATCCCGAAATGCTCGTTAAAACAAGCTCTACATCCACACATCCTTGCTGCACCAATGTAAGCTGACTCGATTGAGAGGTAGAAAAACCAACACCATCTGCCAGCCAATTAGTAGATACATTGGGTATGTCATGAATTAAGTCTACGGTTAATGGTAGGCAACCGATAGTGTCACTTAAAGTTATATTTGGCTCTTGCGTAAATGCATTGCTGATTTCAAAAACAGATGAGGATAATGTACATAATCCTGTTGTTGTCGTTACAATGTAGCTACCTGGCACAGAAACGTTAATACTTTGATTGGTTTCACCAGGAATATCAACCCCATTTAAGCTCCATTGGTAAGTGTCTGCTGAAGTACTAGAAAGCTCAATCGTATTTCCGTTACATAGAGTTGTTGCCCCAGTGGTTGAAGTTATTTCAGTGACAATTTCTGATAGAATAAAGTCTTGTGAGCTTGACGTACAAGATCCGTTAGCTGTCGTTAATTCGAAGTTATCAAACCACAATGAGTATTGAGCCGCTCCCCCCGATAGAACACCAAAGCTATGATTCCCCGGAGTCATTGTTACTGAAAAACAATGTTGAGTCCAAATGGTATTTGTAGGAACCAAAATGTCTGGCCCTACCTGAACACCATCAACAGCCAATGAAAAATGAGAGTTTGCTGTGTTTTGCCCAGATGCGCCTGCTCCTTGCGGACCAGCATACCAAATACAAATATCTACCATTTCTCCCCCTAAAAATGGAAAGGGGTTGGTTTGTATGTTGTCTGCACCAGCATAAAAATACACATATCCAGTACCATCATGAGCACCTAATGAATTTGTGAAATTCGTCGTGCCTCCAACACATCCTTGATCTCCAACTGTATATACAGGATGAATTCCATCAAATACCTGCCCTGCATCATTTGCACAAATATAATCAGTTGGACTACCACAATTTGTACCAGGACCCAATTCAAAATCCGAATTTGTATTTAAAGGTCCAGAACCTCCTGTTCCTATGGTGGTCGTTACCGCATATGTTCCCGAATTTGTAGCAGTATATGATTGATTGATTGCACCGGGTATATCAACCCCATTTAAGCTCCATTGGTAAGCATCTGCTGGACTTGATGTTAAATCCAAAGTACTTCCAGGGCAAAGGATTGTACTATTTCCTGTACTCGTTATTATTGAGACAATCTCAGTAACAGTAAAGTCAATCGACGTAGAAGTGCAGGCGCCAAATAATGTTGTAATGGAATAAATTCCTCCCTCACTAATCGTGTAGGCTTGATTCGTAGCTCCTGGAATATTTACACCATTCAGCATCCATTGATATGTATCTGCTGGAGTAGAAATTAAATCGAACGAATTGCCTGGACAAATAGAGGATTGGCCATTTGATGAGCTTATAACAGGGATTATTTCACTTAAAATAAAGTCTACTGAAGTTAATGAACAAGAGCCATCTATAACAATGACGTTGTAAGTTCCTTCAGCTGTAGCATAATACAACTGATCTATGGCTCCGGGTATGTCAATACCATTTAGTTGCCATTGATAAGCGGTTCCAGTTGATGATGTTAAATCGATTCCTCCTCCACTACAAAATGAGGTATTTCCGCCAGTACTCGATATTGTAGCTGTTAAGAAGCTTAAATTAAAATCAATTGAAGTTGAAGTGCAAGAACCCAATACAGTTGTTACTGTATAAATCCCTTCTTGTGTTGCGTTGTATATTTGATTTGTTGCACCCACAATAATTACTCCGTTTAGTGACCATTGATATGAATCAGCCGGACTACATGTTAAATCTAAAGTACTTCCAGGACACAATGTTGAAGCTCCACCTGCCCCAGTAATTGTAGGTGTAATTTCAGTAATAATAAATTCTAAGGAAGTTACGTTCGTGCAGACGCCCAATGAAACAGTTACCGTGTAGCTGCCTTCTATATTCGCTGTATAAGTTTGATTCGTAGCACCAGGTATATCGATGCCATTCATTGCCCATTGATAGGAGTCGGCAGAACTAGAAGTTAAATCTAATGTGCTTCCTGGACAAATTGTATTCATTCCTCCTCCGCTCGTAATTAAGGGTATTATTTCTGTTAGTGTAAAATCAGAAGAACTTGTCGCGCATGTGCCTATTTGTAATGTTACTGTATAGACTCCTCCTTGATCTGCAGTATATATTTGACCATTTGCATTAAGGATATCTATACCGTTCAAGGACCATTGATAGCTATCACCTGGACTAGATGAAAGGTCTATTGTTGAACCTGAACAAAAACTACTTAAACCATTGCTACTTGTAATTATCGGAATAATGAAATCAACCACATACGCATCCGAAATATCTGTGCATACACCATCTACAATCTCTACAGTATAAGTTCCTGCATCCGAAATGGTCCAGATTTGATTTGTCGCTCCCGAAATCAAGACACCATCTAAGAACCATTGAAAAGAATCGCCAGGGCTTGACAATAAATCAAGTGATCCTCCAGGGCATAAAGTTGAATCCAAAGAATTAGACGAAATACTTGCGTCAAATTCGGTTATTTGAATATCACTAGACAAAACGGAGCATGAGCCAGCCGTAATGTTTAAAGAATATGTGCCAGTTTGATTGGCATAAATTGAATTTTGATTGGCATTACTAATTGGTAATCCATTGTAAAACCATTGATATATATTTGAGGGGTTAGGGTATTGAGAAAAACTCGTCAATAATACACTATCTCCAGGACAGATGACACTATTTCCATCAACAATTACTGAGTCTGAAGTCTCATATACTGTGTATGGAGCAGAGGATGCAGAACATCCATTTAAATCTGTATAAAAAACCTCATAGACTCCAGCAGAATCTACAATAATGGATTGAGACACCTCTCCACTACTCCATAAGTAAGCGCTACCCACAGGTGATTCTAAAATAACCGTAGTTCCAACACAAATGGAAGTATCACTGCCTTGTGTGTCAATTATAGGGTTAGGGATTGAATTAATGATAATTTCTAAAGGAGCTGATTCTCCAATGCATCCATCAATGTTTTCAACGGTGACTGAATATTGACCAGGTGTATTTACAAAAATAGACTGTGTCGTTTCACCATTTGACCATTGTATACTGGTTCCTGGATCTGTTGATAACTCAACAGAGTCACCCGAGCACAATGTTGTGGATCCATTCACCGTGATAAGAGGGACGTATGTTGGATGAATAGTAAAAGAAGTATAATACGGCTTACTCCACCCGCAACAAGATTCACGAACCCGATACCTAATATTATAAACCGTTGGAATTGTGACAACAGGCATAGAAAAACTCGGAGATTGTTCCGTACTCGTTTGAATCGGATTCAATGCATCCACATCATAAATTACCCAATCCCATGCTATCTCCGTGCCCCAAGATATTCCATTAATATTTAAAGTTCCGCCTGAACAAATCGATGTAGGCCCATTAAAAATCATATTTGCGGGTCTAGTATCATCAATAATATGCACCCAGTCTTGATAATTTGTACCACTTGCCTCGATGTCATAAATACCCAGATTACTGTAATAGGTGTAAACTGGATTAGAATTATAAGTGTAGCTTGATATTCCAGGGTTCATATCATCAATTAAAGAAGAGCCATTAAGAATCCAAGGCGCACTTGCCGTGTTAGAAAAGACGACCTCAGAATTAACACAACCTTTTCCATTTATTGGATAATCCATTACAATTGTAGTCGGGTTTGGAACACTGGTAGATGGATTAGAAAACACGCCGTCTACTACCATGTGGGTTGAATAACCTGACGCGCCTGGCTGCCCAGTTCCACCTGCCCCGGCATTACCGCCAGCTCCACCTTGACCGCCAGCTCCAACCTCGGTGCTATTGCAAACTCTAGCCGTAGAACAAAGACCTCCATTAGACCCCGTAGCGCCCCCTGATGTAGTACTTGTGTTATTGCCACCACCACCGCAACCACCAGGACCACCTGTACCTCCAGGTCCACCACCACCTGGTCCACCACCACTAGGGACGATGCCTGGAACGTTAATCGTAATGTCTTGCATAATAACGCCTGTGTTTGAATTGAATCTGTAAATACCAAATGATCCACCCCCACCTAGACCTCCAAATCCTCCTTGTCCGCCTTCGCCACCAGAACCGCCTCCACCTCCGCCAGAACCTCCACCGTCATCACAGAAATCCCACCAGTTGATTTCAGTTTGTCTTCCACCACCACCACCGCCTTCACCACCACCTCCACCCGTACCGTCGCTTCCAGCAGCAGCATTACCATTCGGTGTCCAATAATTTAAAAATGAAGTGTTTGTTATTTCAGGTGTTGCAATAGCATTTGTACCAGTTACACCAGCTGCCCCATTCTGACCCTTTCTACCATCTCGATTAGAACTAGACCCACAACCACCGTTAACTCCTTGACTTCCAAAACTAAATCCGCCAGCAGCTCCACCACCACCATTGTTTCCATTATTCCCGTCCTGGTTATTATTAGAATTCCAATCCGATCCCATTCCTCCATTTCCTCCGGCACCACCTTGCATAATTCCAGTACCGACAAATCCAGCACCATTGCCCCCTACTCGATTTGTGGTGTTGTTGTCACAATGGCCGGTCAAGCCAGTAGCACCAATAGCTCCGTTAATTCCTGATGCTCCTGTAGAACCATTTAATCCATTTGTCGCAGCACCAATATTGAAGGTGCATCTATTGACCTCGTAGGAGGATGAATTGTCTATTAATAAACCATAATTGGACTTTCCGCGACCATCATTTGAGTTACCTGTAGCGTTAACGGTTATAATATCAAGATCTTGTAGTGTCCATCCTGAAATATTTTCAGACTTAAATCCAATTAGATGGGTAACCGCATTGTTCAAGACCTCCTCACCAGAAAATGTCAGAATTGTTGATTCAGCACTTGATTTTGTCCACACGCCACTGTTGTTCTGCCATGAACCATCGATAAAAGTGTTGTCATAGAGATATATGACGTTAGGCTCTGAATAGCTACCCCCTGTCATTCTAATATTAACACGATCACCACCAACCAGCTGCATTGCTCTCCATATATTTGCAACAGGTTCATTAGGGAAGCCTAAAAAATTATTATCACCATTTATGGCGTCAACATAAATCATATCACATGCCGGAGGAGTTATTGTGGTGATACAAGTAGCTACCGCATCTATCTCAGGGCAAACATCGGTATATGTTAATGAAACCGTATAACCACCTTGATCTGTAAAGGTGATATCTGTACAAGTTGACGTGGTATTTGATATGGTTACTCCTGATGATGGGGTTACCGACCACGTGTATGCTGAAATCGCGACACTTGCATCTTGATTTGGAGGGAGAGTGGTACAAAACTGAATGGGTACATCTGGTACAATTGTAGTACCACATGAAGGACTTATAATTGGAGCAGCGTAAGGGTGGTACGTGACTCTTACACACTCAGAAATAACTTGTTGCGTATTTATATCTGTACAATTACTAGAGATTACACAACGGTAGAGACGCGTTCCAGGTATTTCATTAGGTGTATACGAAAGTAAATTTGCTCCTGGTATATCTGTCCAATTAGAAGCAGTATTACAATCTGTATTGCTGCTCATTTGCCATTGAACCAACTGTCCTAAGCTCCACCCATTCCAGGTATTAACGGTAGCTTCTAAGGATGTTATATCTCCCGGGCATAAAACACGATCAAACGGAAAGGGCTGTGTTATTATTGATGGTGAAGATGCAAAGCTCCAGTTTATAATTAGTTGATCTACACCGTAACCTGCTCCATTTTGATCTGAACAACGATTGTGCATAGAAAGAAATGAGCCAGATGTGAAATCACCATTATAAAGATTGTTTTGACATGGCGGCTCATTCCAAAAATCAACATCACCTATTCGTAATCGACCACAACGGGTATCATCACTATTAAAAAAACAGATATCTGCATCGCAATTGCTTCCGCAACCATCATCTTCCCAACTTTCCATATCAATGTTTATTTCATTGATTTGCTGTGCATTAAAGGAAGCTGCATTTATTAATCCCGGATTCCATGTAGAACAAAACACAGCATCGCCACCATAAGTATTGCCGCATCCCCCATAAAGACCTGGGCCTGAATTTACATTTTGAAAATTACCTGCATTATACCCTACCCAAACTTTATATCTGGGATCTGGAAAGCTGTTAAACCCTCCAACGTCATTACCGCAATCCCAATCATGCCTAAAACCATTTATTTGGACATCAGCATTAACCAGCACTTGTGAATACCCATTGGCAGATATAAAAAACAAGGCAATACAGCAAACGATTAAACTGAGTTTTATATTATCGAAGCTTTTCATAGATTGGAACTAAAGATATCAAACATCTTTTAATTCATCAATATAAAACAGGACTATATTAAAAAAACAAAATGACAACCCCATTATCGAGATTCTTTGAGGTATTTAGAACATTCTTTATCCAACAAAGAGACATATTCGTCGAGTTCTTCCCAGGAATGCTTTTCACTAGAAAAGTTTTCAATCCAAAGACTATATTCGAAAGGCACCTTTAGCTTAAACATACGAAAAGAAGATTTTATTTTATGTCCAATTTTGTTGATTTGAATTTCATCTTTAGCTGAAAAAGCTTTTTTTAAGGATTTTATATTCTTAGGGGTGTCTTCACTAAAAACTTGAAGTATTTTACGAGCAAACTCTTTATTTCCATTTACCAAACTCAAAACACTTGAATGCAATGATTGAGGTGCTCTATCTTTTAATTTTGTCTTTTTGTTTTTCAACCCGAGGTCTAGATTGAAGGCAATCTTTCTATTTAACTCACTAATTGTAAATGGCTTAGATATGTAATCCAATACGCCAGCCTCATAACATGCGTCAATATCTTTTTGAACGGTATTTGCTGTTTGAGCGATTATCGGTGTATTGATTTTCAATTCTTTACGGATGATTTGAGTCGCCGATATACCATCCAAGATCGGCATCTGAATGTCCATTAAAATCAAATCAAATTCCTGTTTTTTGCAAAACTCAATGACTTCTTGTCCGTTTTTAGCCAAACTTACTATACACCCATCTTGTTCTAATATTGTTTTTAAATAAAAACTATTCACTTCATTATCTTCTGCAACAAGTATATTTAAACCATTGAGGGATACATCTCGGGAAATTTCATTTTGATCTAAATTTTGATTTGACTTCTTAAAGCTTAATAAAATCGTAAATTTTGACCCTTCCCCCTTTTTACTGTCAACGATAATTTCACCTTTCATTTGATCTACGATTTCTTTAGTGATCATTAGCCCCAATCCTGTCCCTCCGTATTTTCTCACAATAGAATCATCTTCTTGATGAAAACCTTCAAATATTTTTTCAAGTTTGGCTTCCCCAATACCTATGCCCGAATCTTCAACAATAATAATAATGTTTTGAAAATCTTTTGTACTGCTATCATGTTGAACAGAAATTGACACAAAACCTTCTTTCGTGAATTTAATGGCATTACTCAAAAGATTATTCACGATTTGAGACATCCTCAAGGAGTCTCCCTTCAAGTTATAATGAATTTTTTTGTCAAAGGCACAAGTGAAATCAATACCTTTTAACTTGGCCTGCATTTCATAGGATTTGATATTTGAAGTGAGCACCTCTTTTAGATTAAAAGGGAAATGGACCAGCTTAAAGTTCTGTGATTGAACTTTTGAGATATCTAAAACATCATTAATTAAACCGAGTAACTGCACTGACTGATTGTTTAATATATCGACATATTTTTTTTGATTTTGATTGAGAAGTGTTCCTTCTATGAGTTTTGTCATGCCAATAATCCCATTTAGTGGAGTCCTCATCTCATGGCTCATTTTCGCTATAAAGTTTTGCTGAGCCTTACTAGCCTCCTTGGTTTTATTATAGGAGATTAACATGTTATTTAGATACTCTTTTTCGGACTCGGAAAAAATGATGTTAGAATAAATATTACCTGCCAATCGGCACGCAAAATTGAGAACATCTACATGATCTTCTGTGAAATAATTAAGCTCTTGGCTTGCAAAGCCAAATGCGCCTAAAGATCTTTCTGTTGTTGTTATCGGAACCCAAAGTCTAGACTTCACCTTGAAAGATCTTTTACTTGAAGTGATAAAAGATGGAACACCTTCTTTATCCATGTCAGGAATATGAAGCGGCTTTTGGTTTTTGAAAACCCAACCAGGATGACGGTCTAGAGCAGTATTTTCTACCTCAACAAGTTCATCTTCAGTGAAACCACTATTCCCATAGAGCTTGAGCTTTGCTTCTTTAGAATCCCAAAGGAATAAAGCACTATGAGGAACTTCAATATAACCATCTATAATTTCATATAGAGCTCTTGACAAAGACTCAGCATCAGTTGCCGTTACTATTAACTCTGATATTTTATTGTAAAAAGATAATTGTGATTTAACCGTTTTATCCATGCTTTTGCTAAAGTAAGCATTGAATGGCATCTTTTACAAATTTTAAATAAATAAGAGGCCGATATCAGATGCAATTAGTATATTTATTTTGAGTACTTTAGGATGAAAATAATGGGTTATAATGATTTACAGCTTATGTTATGTCAGTACAAAAAGAAAAAACTTAACACCATCAGAGGTTAGGTCGATTATAGATTATTCCAACAAGAAAAATTCTTTTGACAATATAACGGGTATTTTAATTGAATATAAAAATAATTTCATTCAGTACTTAGAGGGTGATGCAATTCGCATCTATGAGTTGTTTGAAAAAATCAAATCAGATCCAAGGCACCAAAAAGTAAGCTTGCTACAATATTCTCCTATTGAAGAAAGATTATTTGAGGGATGGAGCATGTCTCATCGGGATTTAGACATAATGATTGAAAAAGATGAACAATTATTAGAATGTGCTAAATCATTGGATGATGTTATTTTAAATAAATCCTTTTGGAATGGAATAAAAACCATTGAAGTCCTGTCTAATCTAAATTAAAGACGAATAGTCACACTTTCAATTGAGTTATCTCTAATGTTAAAAAATCAGAAAAACACGATGCTTTCAATCTAAAATTATGTATTAACGTTAGTTTGTCATATATTTGCAATTGAATTATTTAAAAAAAAGTTATGAAAAAATTATTTGTATTATTATTTGTTGCAGCTGCTTTCGCTGCATGTGGTGATGCTTCTGCAGAAGCTACTGGAGAAGAGAAAGAAGGAACTGAAAACTCTGAAGGAACTACTGGTGGCGCTGATGGCCAAAACACTGGTATGACAGAAGAAATGACAGAAGAAATGACAGAAGGTATGACAGAAGGTATGACAGAAGGTGTTGATGGCGCAGTTGAAAAAGGTGCTGAAGCAATCGATATGATTAAGGAAGAGGCTGGAATATAACCGGTAAAATTTACGAAATTTTGAAAACCTCCCGATTGGGGGGTTTTTTTTATGTCTTATTTTAAGGTCTTACATTCTTTTGCATAAAACCAATTCCTGTTAGCACAGAAATGGCTTGCTCTTTGTTATGCTCCTGCACCATTAAATAATCGTTGGTATACGTTGAAGTCAAAGTGATGTCAATTTCTTCTGATGCGAACACCGATGCTATTGCTGCTAAAAAGCCTTTACAATAAAAGGGGTTTCCGCATTTAATATTCAGCAAGACCCAATTGTCTGGATTTCTCTCGTAGTCTCCTAATTCAGATAGGTTTGACGTCTTTGTAACTACAGTGATTTCATCCGAATCCCTGGTCACAATCAAATGTTTTTCAGGAGTATGAACATTTGTAACCTTTGCATACACATACAAACCATTTTCTATAGTAAACCAGCTTGATTGTATAACTGCTTTTAATTCTTTACTAATTTTTATCATAACATTAATTCTTATAAAGATAAATAATCTTTGACCTCCTTAAAAAACGAAAATTGATTGAGTGCTCGATCAAAATTCTGGTTTTCATAACTTACTTGGTAATATATATCATCATTCAAGTAGTCTGTAAGAAATCGAATACACTGAATAAGTGCAATAGTAATTGCCGATAATCCTAAAGAATTCGTCTCTTCTTTCATCATAAATTGTTTCCCAATAGATAAATAGCCATTTTTAAGAGCTTCATAAATGTTAGAATCAAAACTCTTTCCCCTGATTGTAGAATCTTCTTTGGATTTATTGGCAAACGATCTTACCATATCGGCAAAATCATAAAGAATCATGCCAGGCATAATCGTATCAATATCAATAATCGAAAGTACTGCATTGGCTTCCTTTGAAAATAGAAAGTTACTAACCTTAGGATCACCGTGAATGACTCTTTGGGGTAAAGATTGCTCAAGGTCAATATAGCTCTGGATTAAATGAAAGTTCGAGCTAATCTCTTGAATGATTACGTCTGCACTCAACACCCTGTCTTTATTACCAAACATGGTGGCTTTTTTAAACTCTTGAAGCCTAAACTTAAAATCACAAAAACCAGGAATAGGTGTTGTAATTTCATTCACGTCAAGGTCTTGTAGATGGAAATGAAATTCCGCCAGGGCTTCTGCAGCATTAAAAGCCATTTCAATTGAATTGCAAACATGAAGGGTTTCACCATCAATAAAACGCGAAATGCGCCAGATATCATTTTCATGAATTACCAATTCATCTCCCTTCAATGATTTAAGGAAGTCTAATTTATGTTTTGTGTATTTTGAAGTTGAGAGATGCTCATAAACCTTAGAATAGTTACCGTGTATGATTTTTGGGGTTTTAAAAACATTAAGATTGAGCTTTTGGACGATATAAGTCTGCTCAATATGTTTAAGCTTAAATGTATTGTTTATTAGTCCTGATTCAATGATAGATATCTCTGTATTGTCTTCCGAAACATTACTTAAAAAACATTGGGCTATGTTAACACATTCATCCATTAAAATTCAATATTTGAGGGGTATTCTCCCCTATTTATTAATGAGGATATGGATGCTTTAACTTGATCTAAATCCTCGGCATACGTTAAGCCCAACCAAGAAGCATCGGTCGGATTAACACGTACTGACAAGTGCTCATTCCTTATCAAATCATTAATAACGGTGGGTAAAAAAAGCTCCTCGCTTTTATTGTTCTTGTTTATATTATGAAACGCCTCAAATGCCTTCTTTAAATGGCTAAATACGGAATGATTTAGAATCCATAGATTCATGGACACAAGCTGAGTTCCGTCTAACTCTACATTCTTCTTATCACATGTAATGATCTTGTCATGAAACTCAATCCCCAACTGCTCTTTAACATCGAGAAGCTCATTATCATGGGTGTGACAAAGACCCCGGGAGACCCCTCCAAATTTACTTAAGGTGTTCTCTAATTTATAGGCAATCATTCCATAGTTTTGAAAATCAATATGACCCATCATTTCTTTTGCCTTGAAATAAGCGTCATGACCATAAAAGTCATCTGCATTTATCAATAAAAAGGGTTCTGAGATGAATTTAGCACAAGACAAAACCGCGTGACCCGTTCCCCATGGCTTCTTTCTGTATTTGGGATAACTCGGGTCAAATTTGAATTGGTCTACATAATCGACTTTTATTTTGGAGGTTAAGTAACTCAATTTGATTTTTAACTCAGGTATACATTTGTGATTGGAAAGAACGACTACTTTTGAGCAACCATT
>ENA-OWPI01001883-OWPI01001883.1-marine-metagenome-genome-assembly--contig:-NODE-1883-length-21433-cov-3.039521_pt1 | contig 21433 bp, 20 predicted proteins | sample MGYA00238138_ERZ651775 | MGnify/ENA primary metagenome ERZ651775 (study PRJEB26906, sample SAMN06265043) | marine metagenome | isolation source: Helgoland LTER site | place: Germany:Helgoland, sampling...
TTTGCCACAATCAGGATTCATCCGGTGTTTTCGGGGGTATGCAGGTCGAATCGGTCGTGCTAGCCTCAGCTCACATAATAAAAACAAGATCGAGGCAGGCAGTAGTGATGGAAACGGGCTTTAAGGGCACGTTCGTTATCTCTTGGCCGCAAACAAAAATAGACGGGCTGGCGCATGCGCCAGTGGTAGACCTGAACGTTGGGGCAACGTGGTCTTGGCAGGGAGACGCTGTGCGCGTTGATGGGCCTTCCGAGCTATTGCGGCTGGACAGAGCGGACGATGAAGCAAACCTCAGACGGCGCGCGGCGCGCATGGTGCACCGTCTCGTTGGCACAGCAGTCAATGATAGAATCGACCTGTTGGAGGATGCGCCAGAAAATTTGAGCGACAACAGCTTTGTTGTGACAGATGGATCTCAGAGCTACACGGTAACGCTCATCGAGCTTGGCGCTGATGCGCAGCCATTGTTGATGTTTGTCGATCAGCTCCCTCCGAAAGGCCGCGATCTTTGGGTTGTCCATCAGAGTTTTGAGCCTGCCCGGCAAAGCGCCGAAGGGCCAGACGCGGGCGGCGTGATTTGCTTTACGCCAGGCACGCGGATTGAAACCCCCGACGGGTTGCGGGCCATCGAAACATTGAGACAAGGCGACTACGTGCAAACAAAAGATGCGGGCGCGCAGGAAATCCAATGGGTTGGTCAGCGGCGGATGACGGGCGCACGCCTTTTTGCGATGCCCCGTTTGCGGCCGATCCGCTTTCGAGCGGGCGCGTTGGGGATCGCGCGACCTGATGAGGAATTGGTCGTATCACCTGAGCATCGTATGCTCGTAAAGGGTGCGATCGCACAGGCATTGTTTAACACGGATGAGGTTTTGGTGCGGGCGAAGGACATGCTCAACGACAAAAATATCGTTGTGGATAGTCAGTTGAAAGAGGTGACCTATGTCCACCTTCTGCTTCCAAACCACCAAATTGTCTGGGCCAATGGCGTGGAGACGGAAAGCTTTCACCCTGCCAACACGGCACTTTCGACCTTGAGTGAGGAAGACCGTGAAACCTTGTTGCAGATGCGCCCTGACTTTGAGGTTCAGCCTGAGCGCTATGGTGCTTTTGCGCGGCGCAATCTTTCGGCATCGGAAGCGGCGATCCTTGCACACGAAGCCGCGTAGGGGCTTGAGGCTGAAAATAAAGGGTTTGCGCTTGACTCAGGGGCGCGCGCAGATATAAGCGCGGCTTCATTGGTGTTGGTGGCCCTCGCAAGAGCCAGCCTGTCAGGAGTAATCCAGAGGACAACGCCCTTCATAGTGGCCCATTGGGGCCTCGCTCTTAGAAGGAGATCAGCCGTGACAAAACGCACGTCTGCCAAGTACAAAATTGACCGCCGCATGGGCGAAAACATTTGGGGCCGCCCCAAGTCACCTGTCAACCGTCGTGAATATGGCCCCGGCCAGCATGGTCAGCGCCGTAAGGGTAAACTGTCTGACTTCGGTCTGCAGCTGCGCGCCAAGCAGAAGCTGAAAGGCTACTACGGCGACCTGACAGAGAAGCAATTCCGCCGCATCTATAAAGAAGCGGAGCGCGTAAAAGGCGACACAGGCGAGAACTTGATTGGTTTGCTCGAGCGCCGTCTTGATGCGGTTGTTTACCGTGCCAAGTTTGTTGCGACAGTTTTTGCAGCACGCCAGTTCGTAAACCACGGCCACGTCACTGTGAACGGCAAGAAGGTCAACATTCCTTCATACCGCGTCAAAGAAGGCGATGTGATCGAAGTGCGTGATCGCTCCAAGCAGATCGCTGTTGTAATCGAAGCCACTCAGCTTGCAGAGCGTGACGTGCCTGACTACATCGATGCGGATCACTCCAAAATGAAAGCGACATTCGTACGCGCTCCTGGTCTTGGCGATGTGCCATACCCAGTTGTGATGGAACCAAACCTCGTTATCGAATATTACGCACAAAACTAAGCACGCGTATTTCGCAAAGCTTTATGAGAGGGCTGTGGCGGGATACCGCTGCGGCCCTTTTTCTTTGCTGGCAGCGAGAGGCATCTGCCAGTATGACCTGTGAGGAATTTGGAGAGAAATATGAGCCTTACACCGCAAGCAGGGATCATGAATATCGCACTTTATGAGGGTGGAAAGTCTAGCATTGCTGGGCATTCTGATGTTTTGAAGCTGTCCTCAAACGAGAACCCGCTTGGCCCGCCTCCCGCAGCGATGGCTGCGATCGCGCAGGCGGCCAGTGAGGTGCACCGCTATCCCTCGACCGACCATGCCGAGCTACGTGCGGCAATCGGCAAGACCTATGGGCTGGCGCCTGAACAAATCATCTGTGGCGTCGGGTCTGATGAGGTTTTGCAATTCGTCTGTCAGGCTTATGCAGGCGCGGGTGACGAGATCATCTACACCGAGCACGGCTTTTCTATGTATCCGATCCTTGCGCATATGGCGGGGGCCACGCCTGTACAGGTTGCTGAGGCCGAACGGGTTGTGAGTGTTGATACGATCCTTGCAGCTGTGACGGAGCGCACGCGGGTTGTTATGCTTGCAAACCCTGCGAACCCGACGGGAACGATGCTGCCTGATGGGGAGCTTGAACGGCTTGCGCGGAGCTTGCCCGCGACCGTGATTTTGGTGATCGATGGGGCATATGCAGAATATGCCGAAGGCTATGATGGTGGGGCAGGCCTTGTGGCCCAGCTTCCCAACGTGCTGATGACGCGGACGTTTTCAAAAGTCTACGGGTTAGGTGGATTGCGCATTGGCTGGGGCTATGGGCCGCGTGAGATGATTGATGTCATGACGCGGATCAGACAGCCGTTTAACCTGTCAACGGTGCAGCTTCAGGCGGCGCAAGCTGCAGTGGAAGATATGGACTGGGTGCCAACCTGTACGGTTTTGAACGCGGCTCAGCGAGCGCGGCTCGCGGGGGCATTGCGCCAACTGGGTGTGGCATGTGACGAGAGCCACGCGAACTTTGTGTTGGCGCGCTTTGCGGATGAGGCAGAAGCGGCGGCTGTTGATCTGGCCTTGCAAGGCGAGGGCATATTGGTGCGACGTGTGAAGGGGTATGGCTTTCCTGAAGGGCTCAGGATGACTGTGGGCAACGAGGCGCAGACTGGCCGTTTGATTGCGGCACTTACGAATTGGCGGGAGACCCAGGCATGAGCCAGACATATGAAAAAGTGGCTCTGATCGGACTGGGCCTGATCGCGTCGTCGATGTTTTGGGCCATGAAACGCGGCGGCCTTGCGGGCGAGGTGCGAGGCTATGCGCGCTCAGGCGAGACGCGTGATATCGCGCGGGAGATCGGCTTGTGTGATGTGGTTTGTGACAGTGCGGCAGAGGCTGTGAAAGACGCGGACCTCGTTGTGCTCTGTGTGCCTGTGGGCGCGATGGGCGCGGTGGCGCAAGAGATTGCCCCACACCTCAAAACGGGTGCGACCGTCAGCGATGTGGGTTCTGTGAAAAAGGCTGTGATTGATGCAGTCGGTCCGCATCTTCCTGAAAATGTGCACTTTATTCCAGCACACCCTCTGGCAGGGACCGAACATTCTGGCCCGCGCGCTGGCTTTGCCGAGCTGTTTGACAACCGATACACTCTTCTTGTTCCCGCCGAGGGCACGCCGCTCGAAGCGGTGCGGACCCTGCGTGATCTTTGGGAAGGGATTGGCGCGAAGGTTGAGGAAATGGATGCGGAGCACCATGATCTGGTGCTCGGTGTTACCTCTCATGCACCGCATTTGATTGCCTATACGATGGTTGGTGTGGCCGATGATTTGCGCCGCGTGACGGACAGCGAAGTGATAAAATATTCTGCGGCGGGGTTTCGCGATTTTACTCGGATTGCGGCCTCGGACCCAACAATGTGGCGCGATGTATTCCTCAACAATAAAGACGCGACACTTGAAATTCTGGGGCGCTTTACTGAAGAGCTGTTTGCGCTTCAACGCGCGATCCGCACAGGGGACGGGGATATGCTGCACGCATATTTCACGCGCACAAGGGCGATCCGGCGAGGCATTATCGAAGCGGGGCAGGATACAGACGCCCCAGATTTTGGACGGGTTAAAAAATAATGAACAAAATACTTAAGGCATTGTTTTTGTTGTGTTTTGCCTCTTCTTGTTCATTCTCCGGTGCTCCGAAGGCTGAAAAGCAACGCGACTCAGGGCGTTCTGTGTCTGGCGCGGTCTGTGGTGATCCGTCACTTCAGGGCGAATATGTGGGCCATGTTCCTGGCAAGCTTAGCGGGTGTGGGATTAACGACGCTGTAAAGATCAGCGCGGTGAGCGGTGTCGCTTTGAGCCAAGGATCCCTGATGGACTGTGGCACGGCTAAAGCACTGAAAACATGGGTTGAAACTGGGGTTAAGCCTGCTTTTGGCAGGCATGCGGGCGGTGTGAGCTCGTTGAAAGTTGCGGCACATTACGTTTGCCGCACGCGCAACCACAAAAAAGGCGCGCGGATCAGTGAGCATGGCAAGGGCCGCGCCATAGATATTTCGGGTTTCATTATGAAAAATGGGAGCGAATACAGCGTCTTAAGAGACTACGGCAAGGGCAAAGGTGGCAAGGCGATACGGGCGGCGCATAAGGCGGCGTGTGGGCCTTTTGGCACAACGCTTGGCCCTGGCTCGGACGGGTATCACGAGGACCATTTGCACTTTGACACAGCGCGCTACAGCGGCGGACCTTACTGCAAATAAAAAGGTTAACGGCCCTGATTCTAGGGGGGTGAAAAGCGTGCACAACCCGTGCACAACCCGTGCACCGCCAAAACGGGATTTTGCAGTGTTAATCGAGCGCACGGTGCCGTGCGCTGGACGAGGTGAGCTCGGTTTCGAATTTTCGCTGCGCGAAAATCCGACCAGCTTGGGGGGCCAGCCCCCCAGACCCCCCGGGATATTTCTGGAAAGAAAAAGAGCGGGGCGGGTTAGCCTTCGTTTATCTCGCCTTTTAGGCGGGCGAGGTAGGCGCGCATGTAATTTGTGCGCTCTTCAGCGATCTGGCGGGCTGTGGCGGTTTGCATGGTGTTGGCCAGAGTGAAGAGTTTGGATTGAAAATGATCGAGGGCGAAGGCGGTGTCGTTGGGAGGGCGGCGCTCGGCCATGGGATCTTGCGGGTCATAGAGCGGGCGGGCGAGAGCGCCTGAGACCATGAGCATGCGCGCAAGGCCGATGGCTCCAAGGGCGTCGAGGCGGTCGGCATCCTGCAGGATTTGGGCTTCAAGTGTTTTGGGAGACAAATTTGCGGAAAAGCTGTGGGCTGTGATGGCGTGTTTCAGCGCGGGGATTTTGGCCTCGGGAAATCCGCAGGCGCGCGCCAGCGGGGCGGCGGCTTCGGCCGACAGGCGGGAAGCCTGTGCACGGTTGGGCGCGTCTTTCGCTAGATTGACGAGATCATGGAAGATTGCGGCGGCGTGGAGCAGGTCCAGATCGACGGGGGCGTTTTCGCCTTTGGCGATGTGCTGGCAATTGCTCCAGACGCGGCGGATATGGGCAAGGTCATGGGCGCTGTCTGCTGCACTATCTGGGCCTGCGGCCCAATGCGTCAGGAGCGCGGTCTCGTAAGGACAGCTGCTCATCGGATCGAAAGGCGCGGCGCGGGGGCGACGGGGATAAGACCAATTTTGATATAGCCGCCTGAGAATGTCAGTGGGATATCCAGCGTTTCTGGATTGCCTGAGAAATTGGCGAGGAGGGACAGGCCCTGTTCGATCTGATCGGTCAGTGCAGCGGGCAATGCGCCCGAGGCTGTGGTCAGTGCGAGAATGTCGCGCCAGTTGCGGGCTTTGATTGTGACCGTGCCTGTAGGTATGCCTGTACGATCTACAGAAAGCTCGCCAGCGGCGGCAAGTTTGAGCTGGCCCCATTCGGCCTCGGCGAGGTGGAGCTTGATCTTTGTTGGTTGGGGCCGGCTCTCTTCAAGGGCTGTAATATCCCATGGTTTGGTGAAATCGAGAGTGGCATCGGCGCGAAAGGATGTGAGCGCCTCGGGCAGCTCGCCTGTGAGCGCGGCGGGAAGTGGCGGGGTGAGGCCATCGGCATTGAAAGCGGCGCGATAGCTTGAGGTGTTTTCTCGGGCGAGCGCAGTTTGCAGTCCGGCAATATGAATGCGTGCGCCCGCCTCTGGCGTGATTGTGAGGGCTGTGGCCGCGAGATTGGCGCGATTGAAGGCGAGGTCTGTCTTGGGCTCCATGACCATGGAGGCCTGCATCTTTTCACTCTTGAGCGCAAAGCGGGCTTCTGGCGTGCGCAATGTCTGGAACTCGGGGAAGGCAGCAATGATATGGTTTGGCTTATAGCTTAGGGCGAAAAGCTGAACGAAGGGGGCCGACCATGCGAGCCCTGTGGCGGGGTCGGCGAGGGCGGGGTCTGTCAGAGTTGTGTCAAACCGGTTGGGGAAGCCTTTGACCGAAAGGTCGGAGTACTCGGCTTGCCAGCCTTCACTTTGGCGGGCGTCAAACCACGCGGCGAAGCCAGCTTTGACGCCGGCGGCGCCGACGAACCAATAGCCAGCCCAGAGCGCGGCCAGAGTCACGATAAGAACGAGCAGTTTTTTCACGCGTGCACCTTTTCCCTCATGTGGTGATGGTGTTTATGGGGGCAGGCGCGCGAAGGGACAAGTGATATGACGATGTGGGTGTTTGGCTATGGGTCTTTGATCTGGAACCCTGGCTTTGAAGTGGATGAGATGCGGATTGCCACGCTTGAAGGCTATGCCCGCAGCTTTTGTATGCGTTCGATCCATCACCGCGGAACAGAGGAAAACCCAGGACTTGTACTGGCGCTCGACGAGATGCCACGGGCGCGCTGCCATGGGGTCGCCTTTTCTGTGCGGGCCGGGCAGGAGGCAGATGTACTCGCATATCTGCGCGAGCGTGAGCTGATCTCTTCGGCCTATGTAGAGCGCACCCTTGAGATTACGCTGGCCGATAAGCGCCGCGTTGAAGCTGTGACCTATGTGATTGACGCGGCGCATGTGCAGTATTGCGGCGGACTTGATCTGGAAGAGCAGGCGCGGATCATTGCAGGTGCGCATGGGGGGCGTGGGCCGAACAGCGAGTATCTCTTTAACACGGCGGCGCATTTGCACGAGCTCGGGATTTCGGACCCTGAGCTCGATTCTATTGTGGCGCGAGTGAAAATGCTTGGCTGAGGGCCAAATTTTCTGAAATATTTGGTGCATGTCGATCACGAAGGTAGTCTTTTCTGCGCTTAATGTGCGTGAGCGCACCTAAAACTTCGATCACAAAACCCATCTCTTTTTGATCATGCGGCTGTGAAATCTGTGAAATATTTCAGTCGATGATTTCTTCAGTTCCGCGTAAGAACATGAAAATAATTGCTAAATTTAGACTTTAGTTGGGAATTTTTCTTGGGCTCACGATTGCGTCGCGCTTTTGCACGGGGCGGTGAGCAGGGGTGTTTTGAAATATCGAGCGGCAAGGCTCAGATTGGTTGCATGCCGGACGGTGAAGACGCCGACGGGAAACAGAAAGCAACCGCGCCATGAGCGCAAAACAAACACAAAGGACCACATTATGAACCTCGTATACAATACAGTCGCCGCCCTTGCTCTTACCGCAACAACAGCTTTTGCCGCAGGTGTTGAAGGCCCTGCAGTGAGCGCAGACAGCTATGTAGGCCAAGGCACTATTGGTGAAGTTGTGGCAGTGATCTCGACCACATCAAACAGCACACGCTCGGGCCAAGAGACAATTGACGGCAAGTTGCAACTCAACGTCTTCAAAAGCTCAGACACTATCGTGACAGCTCCTGGTGGCGCGCACTTCCGCTAAACCACAGACCACCCTCTTTTTCAAATCACGCGCCGAAGTGCGCATCTCAACAAAGGATACTCTTATGAAACTCGTACTCAATACAGCCCTCGCCCTTGCCCTTACAGCAACGTCAGCTCTTGCGCTTGGCACGGATGGCCCTGCGTCTTCGGCAAATGAATACGCCGTAGAGGCAACAGCAGGCGAACGCATCACGATTGATGCGCCCAAGTTCAACAGCAAGCGCAGTGGGCAAGAAGCCACGGACGGTATGCTCCAAGTGAGCCTCTTTGAAGGCTCCGATGCGATCTCGACAGCTCCTGGTGGCGCGCACTTCCGCTAAGCCAGACTGCGATATCCCTCTCCCTCCCCCTGAAGGCGGCGCGCATATTCTACGCGCCGCTTTTTCTTGTCGGGCGGACGTTGGCATTTTTCTTGGCTTGAGCGTGAGTTCTGCTTATGGTTGACGCAATTGAAATAAGCGTCAGGAGCCGTCACGATGGCGCATCCGGACCGTGAGGCCGAGCTGTATTTTTCGCAACCTTTGAGACAGATCGTTTTGATGCTGTTGGCGCTTGGGCTGGCGGGGTTTGTTACCCTCTTGGCTCTGCCACAGGTATTGCCTGTTTTTGAGGCGAACCCCTATCTCAACGGGTTTATCGTTTTTGTCTTTGCCGTCGGCGTTTTGGCGACGTTCTGGCAGATATATCAAATGATGCGCTCTGTGCGCTGGATCGAGGCATTCGCAGCGGATGTGGCGGAGCGCGAAGGGGTGTTGCCGCCGTCTCTTTTGACGCCTTTGGCCAATCTGCTCAGTGCGCGGGCGCATGGGAGGCAGATTAGCTCTGGATCGGCGCGCTCTATTCTTGACTCAGTGGCGCAGCGGATCGACGAAGAGCGGGAGATCACGCGGTATATTGTCAGTCTGCTGATTTTCCTTGGCCTTTTGGGCACATTTTACGGACTGGCGACGACTGTTCCTGCGCTTGTTGACACGATCCGAGGTCTTGCCCCCGCCGAAGGGGAGAGCGGTGTTGAGGTTTTTGGGCGTTTGATGAGCGGGCTGGATCAGCAGCTTTCAGGCATGGGCGTGGCGTTTGCGTCTTCCCTTCTGGGTCTTGCCGGCTCGCTTGTTGTGGGATTGCTGGAGCTTTTTGCGGGCCATGCGCAGAACCGCTTTTATCGTGAGCTGGAGGAGTGGCTCAGCTCGATCACCCGTCTTGGCTTTGCCTCTGGCGAGAGCGAAGAGGGCGGCCAGGCTGCTGTTTATGACGGCGTTTTAGAGCATATGGCACAGCAGATGGAGGCCTTGCAGGACATTTTCCGCGCGGGCGATGCGCGCCAAGCGGCAGTTGATGAGCGGCTTGCGCAACTGACTGGTGCGCTTGAACGGCTTATGGACGAGATGGGCGATGCCAGTCCGACGTTGACCGCGCTTGGCCGTGTGGCTGAAGGACAAGACGCGCTGATTGGCGAATTGCGTCAGCGCAGCGGTAGCAGCACGGAAGCTGGGATTGATGCTGAGAGCCGTATGCGCCTCAGATCGATTGATGTGCAGATGCTGCGCGTACTGGAAGAGATCAGCGCGGGGCGTCAAGAGATGATGGCTGAGCTGCGCACCGATATTGCCGATTTGGGCAAGGTACTTGGCGGGCAGGGACCAAACACTGTTCGCAAGCTGCGCGTGAGCCAGCAGACGCCCGACACCACTGGAAACGAGGGCTAGCTTATGGCCCTTTCCCGCCGCACCGGGCAGCGCTTTCAGGCCAATATCTGGCCTGGGTTTGTCGATGCGATGACGGGGCTTTTGCTTGTTCTGATGTTTGTTTTGACCATCTTTATGGTGGTTCAATTCGTGCTGCGTGAGACGATCACGGGGCAGGAAAGCGAGATGAACCAGCTCAATGCCGAAATCGCCAAGCTGGCGCAGGCGCTTGGGCTTGAACAGCGTAAGACCTCGGGGCTTGAGGCGCGGGTTGGTGAGCTTGGTGTGACGCTTGAGGCGGCACGCACCCGGGCGGGCGAACAGGCGGCTTTGATCGCAACTCTGCGGGCCCAAACACAGGCGCAAGACGAGGCGCTGAGCGCTGCAGAAGCGCAGGTGACTGCCTTTGAAGCGCAGGTGGCGAGCCTTTTGGCGGAGCGCGATTTGGCTCAGAGCGAGGCTGAGGCTTTGCGGGCCGAGAGTGCCGACCTTAGCACGCAGAAGGCGGCTTTGGAGGCCGTGATTGCAGCGGCGGAGGCCGAAGCGGCGGCCAAAGATGAGGCTCTTGCACGGGTCGAGACGGCATTGAGCGAAGAGGAAGCAGCCCGCGCCATCGAGCTGGCGGCAGCAGAGGCTTTGCGTGCGCGCCTTGCAGAGGCGGACACAGAGCTCACGGCGATGACGCTTGCGCTTGAGGCTGCGCGCAAGGACGCGGAAGAGACGCTGACCTTGCTTGCCGCGGCGGAGGCGAAACAGGACGAGCTTGGCCAACGGATCGCGGCATTGCTGCTTGAGGCCGAAGCAGAGGGTGCTGCACAGGCCGAAATGAACGCGGATATGCGTGCGAAGCTCGCGCAGGCTTTGGCAGAGAAGCTTGCGCTTGAGGGAACGCTTGGCGAGACGTTGAGTGAGGCAGAGGCGCGTGCTGTGCTTTTGGCCCAAGCCAACGCAGCGCTCTCAGAAGAAGAGGCGCGCTCGGCAGAGGCGCTGCGAGAGCAAGCGCTGCTCAATCAGCAAGTCGCGGCTTTGCGCGCACAGCTTGGCAGCCTTCAGGCGATTATCGACGACTATAAGGAGCGCGATGCGGCGAGCGACATCCAGCTTTCGAACTTGGGGCAGGATCTCAACGCGGCCTTGGCGCGTGCGGCGGCCGAGGAGCGCAAGCGGCGCGAGCTGGAAGAGGCTGAGCGGGTCAGGCTTGAGGCCGAAAAGCAGAATCTCGAACGCTATCGAAGCGAATTTTTTGGACGTTTGCGCGACGTAATCGGCGCGCAGGACGGTGTACGCATTGTGGGCGACAGGTTCGTCTTTTCTTCCGAGGTGCTGTTTGCGCCGGGTGCGGCCAATCTGAGCCGTGAAGGGGAGGGCGAGCTGGCCAAGATTGCAGGGATTTTGCGCAATGTTGTTGGAGATATCCCTGACGAGATTGATTGGGTGATCCGTGTGGACGGCCATACCGACAATGTGCCTTTGTCAGGCGCGGGTGCGTTTGCTGATAACTGGGAACTCTCTCAGGCGCGGGCGCTTTCTGTCGTTAGGTATATGGTGAATTTCCTTGGTATTCCGCCCGAACGGCTGAGCGCCAACGGCTTCGGGCAGTATCAACCTATTGCGAGCGGCAATTCGCCCGAGGCGCGAGCACAGAACCGTCGCATTGAGCTTAAATTTACCGAGAAGTGAGTTGTCAGGAAGTGGCGTAACGGAAAGCTTGCGTAATTTCTCGCCCTTTGGTTGGATCTGGAAATCGGCAAAACGTGGCTGTGACACTAATTTTTGGCGTATGGGAACCTTGTTCGTAGTTATGCTGCGCCAAATTCACGAGGTAATGAGGGGGGCTGATATGCCTGCGTTGAAACCAACGAATTTTAAGGCCGTTATCAAGTGGATCGGTCGTGTAGAAGACCGTGATGCAGGCTTGCGCTCAGAGCCGCTGCGCTCTGTTAGGCTTGGGTTTGACGGAATGGAAGGCGAGGCGCATGGCGGATTTACGCGCGTGTCCTGTAGCCGTGTCACGAGCCAGTACCCCAAAGGCAGCGAGATTGCGAATGTGCGACAACTCTCTGTTTTATCCTTAGAGGAAATGGCGCTGATTGCGGCCGAGATGGGGCTTGAGGCTTTGCAGCCCGAGCATTTGGGCGCATCTCTGGTGATCGAGGGTATCCCTGACTTTACTCATGTGCCGCCATCTTCGCGCTTGCTTGCACCTTCGGGTGCGGCGCTCGTGGTTGATATGGAAAATCGCCCCTGCATCTATCCTGCCAAGGAAGTCGAGGCCGAGCACGCGGGGTACGGCAAAGCATTTAAGCCTGCTGCCAAGAACCGCCGCGGTGTGACAGCGTGGGTTGAGCGTGGAGGGGAGATTGCTCTTGGGGATGAGCTTGTGCTGCATGTTCCTGATCAACCGGTCTGGCCGCATCTGGCGCAAGCGCGCCGCTAGATGAGTTTCCGATAGGCGACAGGCGCAGATTGTGGCTGCGACACTCCGCCGCTATGGGCTTTGGAAATGTCGGATTCCGCGCGCCGCTGTCTCTTTGGGGCCGATAGAAGGGCAGCAAGAGAAGCCGGATGGAAAAAAGGAATCCGCTATGAGCTATAAGTCCGACATTGAAATTGCCCGCGAAGCCAAGAAACGCCCGATCCAAGAGATTGGCGATAAAATCGGGATCGCGAGCGAGCATCTGCTGCCTTACGGCCACGACAAGGCCAAAGTGAGCCAGAGCTTTATCAACTCTGTGCAAAAGAACAAAAACGGCAAGCTTATCCTTGTGACGGCTATCAACCCGACGCCTGCGGGCGAAGGCAAGACCACAACAACCGTGGGCCTTGGCGACGGCTTGAACGCGATTGGCAAGAAAGCGATGGTTTGTATTCGCGAAGCGAGCTTGGGCCCGAACTTCGGGATGAAGGGTGGCGCGGCTGGCGGCGGCTATGCGCAAGTTGTGCCTATGGAAGACATGAACCTGCACTTCACGGGCGATTTCCACGCGATCACTTCTGCGCACTCGCTTCTGAGCGCGATGTTGGACAACCACATCTATTGGGGCAATGAGGCCGATATCGACACCCGTCGTGTGACTTGGCGCCGTGTTGTGGACATGAACGACCGCTCCTTGCGCCAGATCACATCGTCGCTCGGCGGAGTTTCAAACGGCTTTGCACGCGAAGATGGCTTTGACATCACTGTTGCCTCGGAAGTTATGGCGATCTTGTGCCTCTCCAAAGACCTCAAAGACCTTGAAGAGCGTCTGGGCAGTATGATTGTTGCCTATCGCCGCGACCGCTCGCCTGTTTATGCGCGCGATATCAAGGCGGAAGGTGCGATGACTGTTTTGCTGAAAGACGCGATGCAGCCAAACCTTGTGCAGACGCTTGAGAACAACCCTGCGTTTGTTCACGGTGGCCCGTTTGCCAACATCGCCCATGGGTGTAACTCGGTGATTGCAACGCAGACCGCGCTCAAACTGGCCGACTATGTTGTGACAGAAGCGGGCTTTGGCGCGGACCTTGGGGCTGAGAAATTCATGAACATCAAATGCCGCAAAGCGGGCCTTGCGCCTGACTGTGTGGTGCTTGTTGCGACTGTGCGCGCCATGAAAATGAACGGCGGGATTGCGAAAGCCGACCTTGGCGGCGAAAATGTTGCGGCTGTTGAAAAGGGCTGTGCCAACCTTGGCCGCCATATCGGCAACCTGAAGTCCTTTGGAGTTCCTGTTGTTGTTGCGATCAACCACTTTGTGACCGACACAGAGGCAGAAGTTCAGGCTGTAAAAGACTACGTAAAGAGCCAAGGTTCAGAAGCGATTGTCAGCCAGCACTGGGAGTTTGGCTCCAAGGGCAGTGCAGAGCTCGCCAAACGCGTGGCCGAAATTGCAGACAGTGGCGTGAGCCAGTTTGCTCCGCTTTACCCCGACGAGATGCCTCTCTTTGAGAAGATCGAGCGGATTGCAAAAGGGATTTACCGCGCTGATGAGGTGATTGCGGATAAGAAAATCCGTGACCAGCTCAAGCTTTGGGAAGAGCAAGGCTACGGCAACCTTCCGGTCTGCATGGCGAAGACGCAGTATAGCTTCTCGACCGACCCGAGCTTGCGCGGTGCGCCAACCGGGCACTCTGTGCCTGTGCGAGAAGTGCGCTTGAGTGCGGGTGCTGGTTTTGTCGTGGTTGTCTGCGGCGAGATCATGACAATGCCGGGCTTGCCACGGGTGCCTGCGGCTGAAACAATCCGCTTGAACGACGCAGGCGAGATTGAAGGCCTGTTTTAAGTAAAAGGGCCGGAGCACCAAGGGCATTTAGCCCTTGATGCTCCGGTCGCCGCTGCGCGGCTCCATGCCTCCGGCGGGGATATTTAGAGAAAGAAAATGAGGGCGACATGAGCGCGACAATTATTGACGGGAAGGCCTTTGCGGGCACGGTGCGCGAGAAGGTCGCGGGGCATGTGAGCCGCCTCAAGGAAGAGCACGGGATCACGCCAGGGCTTGCTGTTGTGTTGGTCGGCGAGGACCCCGCGAGCCAAGTTTATGTGCGCTCCAAGGGTAAGATGACTGTCGAAGTGGGCATGAAGTCTATTGAGCATAAGCTTGATGTGGAGACGCCTGAGGCGGAGCTTCTGGCACTGATTGACCAGCTCAACAATGATCCTGAAATCCACGGTATTCTGGTGCAACTGCCGCTGCCCAAGCACTTGAACGAAGACCTTGTGATCAACTCGATTGACCCTGCCAAGGATGTGGACGGGTTTCACATCTCTAATGTTGGTTTGCTTGGCACGGGGCAAAAGAGCATGGTGCCTTGCACGCCGCTTGGCTGCCTTATGATGTTGCGCGACCATCATGGCTCTTTGAGCGGGATGGATGCTGTTGTGATTGGGCGTTCAAATATTGTTGGCAAGCCTATGGCGCAGCTTCTGCTGGGCGATAGCTGCACGGTGACGATTGCGCATTCACGCACGAAAGATCTGGCCGATGTCGTGCGCCGCGCGGATATCGTTGTGGCGGCTGTCGGGCGGCCCGAGATGGTCCCTGGGGACTGGATCAAAGAGGGTGCGACCGTGATTGATGTGGGGATCAACCGTATCGAGCGTGACGGCAAGAACAAGCTTGTCGGCGATGTAGACTTTGACAGCTGCGCGGCGCGTGCTGGGGCGATCACGCCTGTGCCTGGCGGTGTTGGGCCGATGACGATTGCTTGCCTGCTGGCCAATACCGTGACGGCTTGTTGCCGTACCAACGGGCTTGCCGAGCCTGAGGGGCTGACGGCTTAAATTTTTGAGAATTACAGCATTTCAGGGCGCGCTGGCGAAGGCTGGCGCGCCCTTTTTGTCTGGTTTCTGAGCGATTAGTTTACGATGTCTTCTTCTTTGACGAACATGTTGGCCCATGCGCGGTCAATCAGGCTGGGCGACATCTTGTAGGGAATGCCCTCAAAGTCGCAGATGGCGCGCATCTGGTCGATGAGAAAACCGGGCTGATAATTGGCGTAGATGTTGTCGATCGTGGGGTATTTGACCTTGAGCAGGTGCACCAAGGCGGCCTCGTCGAGCTCCATTTTCTTGGCGCGGGCGACCATGGCGAAAATCTTGAGGAAGTTTTCCTGATCGGGGCCGTCGATCTTGATTTTGAAAAAGATACGGCGCAGCGCGGCTTGGTCGAAAATCTTGTTGGGGTGGAAGTTCGTTGAGAAGATCACGAGGGTATCAAAAGGCACCTCGAACTTCTCACCCGATTGCAGCGCGAGGATATCTTTGCTCTCTTCGAGGGGAACGATCCAGCGGTTGATCAAGGCTTGGGGCGGTTCTTTTTGGCGGCCCAAATCGTCGACGATGAAGATGCCGCCAGTGGACTTGAGCTGCAACGGCTCTTGGTATGTGCGCGCTGTTGGGTTGTAGACGAGATCAAGCATATCAAGGGAGAGTTCGCCGCCTGTGATGACTGTAGGGCGGTCGCATTTGACATAGCGTGTGTCAAAGGTCACGCGGCGGCGCAGGGATGTGGGATCATCTTCTTCCTCATCGACGGCGGCGTGCACGATCGGGTCATAGACCGTGATCACCTGACCTGCGTATTCGATAGCGCGGGGGACATAGACCTTGTCGCCCATCGCGTCGCGGATGCAATTTGAGATTGAGGATTTGCCGTTTCCTGGAGGGCCGTACATCAAGATCGAGCGGCCTGCGGAGACGGCTGGGCCGAGATGATCAAGAAGCTCGTTTGGCAAGATCAGGTGGCCCATCGCACTTGTGAGTTGTTCTCGTGTGACCTGAATATTACGGATTGACTGGCGCTTGATCTGTTCGCGGTAGACGGCGAGCGGAACGGGCATGGCCCCGAAGTATTCAGACTGAGACAGCGCATCAAGTGTGCGCGATTTGCCTCCGTCGGTGAGCTGATAGCCCATCTCGCCGCCTGCGCTGGCGTTGAGTGTGCCAGTGGCCTCGACGAGCTTTTGCTCTCGGGCCATGTCGATCAGTTCCTGCGTCACTTGACGGGGGAGGCAGATGGCGCGGGCCAGTTCGCTCACCTCGTTGATGTTTTTGCGAAACATTGTCTTAAGAGCAATGTCACGCATCATCACGAGGGGAAGCTGCATATCATCCAGCGTTTTGGGCGGGGGGGGAGCCATGACGGCTGTAGCTTGCATATTCATGTGACGCCTCAGTCTACTCGTTAACACGGGCCAGTCTTGTGCCAGCCTTTTGAACGGAGTTTAGCCGCCCTTGGCCCGAGCCCCAAACAAAAACCGTGCAAAGGCCAATATGGCCCCATAAAGTGCATGAAAAATGAAGAGGTTGTGATGCAGAACGCACAGGCAGGCCGTGTTTTGGGGCTGATTGCGGGGGTTTTCGGGGGGATTGTCGTATTGGCAGCCCTGCGCGGCGGGTTTGATTTTGCCAAGCACGAAACCGATATGCTGCATCTTGTTGATCTTGTCTTGCGCCTTGAGGGCGGGGCAAAGCTTCATGAAGACGTGATGACGCCCTTGGGGCTTTGGGGGCTTTTGCCTTTTGTGGCGCTCAAAGATGCGGGGCTTGGTCTTGGAGCTGCTCTTAAATGGGGGCAGATTTTAGTGGCAGGGCTGCTCCTGCTCCCGACAGTTTGGGTCGCTGTGAGCCGCTTTCGCACCGTGCCATTGGCTCTGGCGTTTGGGGCTGTGGTACTCTTTTTGGCAGCGGGGATGGTGTATGGCGGCGATGATGTGAAGCTGTCGCTGTCAATGCATTACAATCGCTGGGCTTGGGCGGTTGTATTCTTGCCTCTTGCTTTGGTGATCTTGCCTGCGGAACGCGAAAATGCTCTGGCGGACGGGGCCGTGATTGGCGCGGCGATGGCGGCTCTGGTTTTGATCAAGGCGACCTATTTTGTGGCCTTTGCACCTGCTGTGGTCCTTGGGCTTTTGCTGCGCCGTCAGGGGCGGGTGATTGTGATGTCTGTGGCTGTTGGCCTTGGACTTTTGGGGCTGCAAACGCTCGTTTCGGGCTTTGGCTTTTGGCAGGCGTATCTTGCTGATCTACTCGCTGTTGCGCGCTCGTCCATGCGGCCTGCGCCGGGACAAGGCTGGGCGCAAGTGATGTTGTCGCCAGCTTATGCGGCGGGGACATTACTGGCCATCGGCTCGGTGCTCTGGCTGCGCGGACGGCTCAAAGACGAGCCTGCAGGGCTGATCCTTGCGGTTCTGCTGCCAGGGGCGATTTATGTGTCTTATCAGAACTTTGGTAACGATCCTCTGTGGCTTCTTTTGTGGGGGCTGGTGCTCTTTGTTTTGGCGCAGGGGCAGGAAAAGAGACGCAGCCTTGGTCTGATGGGGGCGCTCGCGCTGGCGTTTGTGGCGGCGCCAGCGATCAATATTGCGATGAGCCCTTTGCGCCATGTTTTGCAGCCGCAGGCGGCGTTTGAGCCTTTGATGGCGCGTCACCCTGACCTGCGTGGAGTGAGCGTTCGGTTTGAGGGGCCATTGGGGACTTATGCCTTAGAAGACGAGGACAGCGTGTGTACGCTTGCGGGCGGCTCTGTGGCACATATGCGCGCCATGGCGGGACGGCTTGAAGGCGGTGGGCTTGGCGGACAGCCCGCCTATGTGGCGGGGCTGTTCAACACGCTTTGGCTCTACGGCGACTTTGAGCCGCTGACGGGCGGTGCGCCTTGGTATTATGGAGGTTTGCCCGGGATCGAGAGCGCGTGGCTCTTTGTGCTGCCTGCGTGCAGCTTTAAACCCGAATTTAAGGCGCTTGTGATGGAAGAGATTGCGGCTCGGGGCGTCGGGCTTGACCCAATCTATCAAGACGACCTGCTCACGGCGTTTCGGGTTCAGCTTCCGAAGTAAGTGCCCATGGCGATATAGAGCGCGAGAGTGCCGCCGAGACTGAGGCCCATCGGGAAGTCAGACCCGACGTTCCAGCTTTTCCAGTCTGGCGCGAGGGTGCGCAGCTTGGTGTGTTTGGCAATACGGTGTGTGACAAAGGCGGCTAGGAGATTGGCCGCATAGAGCGCCATAAGAATGCGCAGATCACCCAAGGCTATAAAGGGTGCGGCAGCGGCAGCGAACTTTGCATCGCCCGCGCCCATCGCGCCTGTGGCGTTGAGCACGATACCCACCAGAAGCACAACGACGAGTTGCGCCAGCCGCCAGAGATAGTCTGGCCATGGCATGACGAAGAGACCAAGCAGAACGAAAACCAGCGCGAGGGCGATCACCGCTTTGTTGGGGATTTTCATGGCCCGCAGATCGTTCCACGCGGCCCAGATACAGATCGGCAGCACAAATGGCAGAAAGAGCCATGCCGCGAAGGATGTCTGCTCCATCATCGGCTTTAGTTGCTAACGTTGCTGTCAAGCGCGCGCAGGGAGCGCACGGCCGCTTCAAAGTGCTGCGGATGAGTGTTGATAGCTTCTTGGAGGAGGCCCTTACCTGTCTCGACATCGCCTTGCTTGATGGCCGATAGGCCAAGAGTGTGCAAAAGCTGGGCGCGTTCGACCTGAGACATCGGTATGACGGGAAGATTATAATCGCGCTGAGCGCCACGGGCCAGAACCATGTTGTTTTTGGCTGTGAAGAGCGAGCTGTCTTGGCGGATTGCGTCTGCAAACAGGCGTTCGGCTTCTTTGAAGTCACCACGGCTGAGCTTGGAATAGCCCCAGTTGTTCAAGACGCCTGCGGGACGCGTTGTGAGGCCCACGGCTGTTTCGTAAAAGCTGTCTGCTTTTTTCCATTCTTTGTTGCTGTCAGCCACCATAGCTTCAAGGCGGTAGCGCTTGAAGGTTTCATAAGTCGGGGGGACAGCATCAAGCGTGGCTTCGGCTTTGGGCCAGTCACCTGCGCGCAGAAGGGCATCGGCGTAATCGACACGGTCTTCATCGGTTGCGCCGTCCAGTTTCATCAGGCGCTCATAGACGGGAACGGCCTCTGTCGGACGTTTGGCGCGGATCAGAGACTGACCAAGACCACGGTGAAGATCGGCGCGATCGGGGTTTTCGGCGACGGTGCGCTTGAAATAGTTGACCGCTTCATTGGGGTCGGCGACCGTGAGCATTATGTCACTCAGGTTGCTTTCATCGACTACATTTACGTCTTGAAATGCGCGGTTGACCTCTTGGTCACCTGACTTCTGGCAGCCAGCAAGCGTGGCTATGCCCAGAAAGCACATGGAAATTACTCGAAAATGGCGCATTTGCCTGCGTCCTTTTACTGCCTCGGCCTCGTCATGGTATCGATCGTATCAGAAAGTCGCTACTTCCGCGCCGTACCAATTTATATTTTTGCTCTTCGTTGCTCTCTGTATAGTCGGAATTCTCCGATTTTGCGAGTGCTAAGCGTAGATTATCGCGAATTGAGTCACTTTGGCCATCATCGAGTGCATAGGCCTGCTGAAATATTTGCGCGGCTTCGGCAAATTCGCCACGCTCCATCAGGATCACTCCCAGATTGTTCCAGGCTTCGGGGACGGCATCGTCTTCTTCAATAGCGCGGCGCAAGAGCTTTTCGGCCTGCCCGAGCCGCCCGAGACCGATATTGGCGGATCCAAGTGCACTCAGCACATCGACTGTCATACCTTGTGCGGCTGCGGCGCGGGTAAAGGCGCGCAGGGCGAGCTCGTATTCGCCCGCGTCCATGAGGCGGTGACCAACAAGCAAGCCATCCACGGCCTCAACGCCAGCCTTGCGGCCCGGCGCGTAGGGGCTGTCTTTGGATGCGCCAAGGCCGCCTGTTGAACAAGCGGCCAAAGCGAAGAGAAGAGGGGTGGCCAGTAAAAGCTCGAACCGGCGGTGTGTCATGAAAACCCTACATGTTGCCCAATTGCGTGATGCCGTGAACCGAGGGCCCGACCAGAATGATCAGGAGCGGCGGCACCGTCAGCATCATTGTGGCAAGTGTCATCTTGGTTGGCAACTTGTTCGCGGCTTCTTCGGCACGCATCACGCGTTTATCGCGCATTTCGGCAGAATAGACGCGCAACGCATCAGACATCGGCGTACCGAAGGCCTGAGACTGGTTCATCACCGTCACGAAGCTCGAGATATCTTGTGACCCGCAGCGCTCGGACATGTCGTTGAGAACGGTGGATTTGTCTTTGCCTGCCTTCATTTCGTTGGCGACGATATCAAGTTCGTCGGCCAGATCGGCACAAGAGGGGCGTACCTCTTTACCGACGCGGATGATCGATTGTTCCATAGACTGACCTGCCTCGACGCAGACGAGCATCATATCAAGTGCGTCGGGGAAGCCGTTGGTCAAGGCTTCTTGGCGCGTTTGCATGCGTTTGGTGACCCAATATTTGGGGAACATGTAGCCTAGGGCGCCTGGTCCAAGAATATAAAGGATGGTTTGCTGCATGGTGGTTTGTTCGCTTTGCACGAACATCACAAAATACGCTACGCCGAGCACAAGCAGGCCGATACCGCCGGCGAATTGGGCAAAGTGGAAGTAGCGCACGGAGTCTTTTCCGCGGTAGCCCGCCTGCATGAGTTTGAGCTTCATGCCAGCCAGTTCATCCTCGTCTTGAGGCTCGAGGAAGTTTGCGTATCGCTCCAGCTTTTCGTTGTGCTGGGCGGTGCGCAGTTTTTCTTTCACTTCGCGAGCGTTTGATGGCAGACGCGTGTCCCGCTTGAGCCGCTCCAGAGGATCGCGCTTTTCGGCCATGATCATCGAGATGGCGATCAGAACGAGGAAGAGCCCCAGAAGGCCCACTGCGATGAGTGGGCCAAACGGGCCGAGAGCCCCTGTGAGTGTATCGATCAGCTGGTCCATGTCTGGCTCCTAAACCTTGATGTTTGTCAGCATGCGCATGACAAATAGGTTAAGCGTGAGGAAGGCGGCCACAAAAATACAGGCCGGGATAAAGTATGGGTGGTCCATGACCTCGTCATAATAGTCTGGCTTTGACACGTTGATCACAATCAGAGCGACGATGGGGAAGGACGAGAGGAACTTGCCCGACCATTGCGCCTCGGCAGTGATCGCTTTTACGCGACGGAAGAGGCGGAAGCGGGCGCGGATCACTTGCGCAAGACCAGCCAGAATTTCGGCCAAGTTACCGCCTGATTGCTGCTGGATCGTTACGGCAACCGCCAGGAAGCGCAAATCCTGAAGGCCAATGCGCTCGGCCATATCCTTGAGCGCTTCACCCACATCGCGGCCATAGGCGCTTTCATCGGCGATGATGCCAAACTCTGTGGCGAGCGGGTCTTTGATCTCTTTGGACACGATTTGCACGGCAGAAGAGAACGGATGACCCACACGAAGGGAGCGCACCATGAGCTCGACTGCGTCAGGGAGTTGTTCTTCGATCATCGAGATGCGCTTTTTGGCTTTGGAGTTGACCCAGAAGAAGATCCCCCCGATGCCCATAATGGGCGCGATTGCGGCGCGGATTGCTAGGGTTGTGTCGGTTGCCAGTGTCAGGCCGAGAAAGGCGACAACGGAAACACCACCCATGAGCATAATCAACTGAATGGGC
>ENA-OWPI01001886-OWPI01001886.1-marine-metagenome-genome-assembly--contig:-NODE-1886-length-21373-cov-4.768689_pt1 | contig 21373 bp, 26 predicted proteins | sample MGYA00238138_ERZ651775 | MGnify/ENA primary metagenome ERZ651775 (study PRJEB26906, sample SAMN06265043) | marine metagenome | isolation source: Helgoland LTER site | place: Germany:Helgoland, sampling...
ATCCGATTGCTCGGAAATTGTTAAGAAAAGTGGCTTGGGGTTGTTTACTGAACGAGGAGATATTTATTCTCTTTCTGAACTACTTAAAGACTTAGCCATTAATCCAGAGAAGCTTGATGACTTTAAAGAAAATAGTGAGTTTATTCAAAGTCTTTCCTTTGAGAATAGGGCAAAAGAAATGGCTGAAGTGTTTGATAAACTTTTGTTGTAAAATCATCTTTCCAAATCAGCACTCGTTGTATTTTTATTTAAGTAACTCGACTCGGATTAGTATTCGTGTATTGTTCAAAATATAGAGGTGATAATTGATCATAAAGATCAGTATTTTGATTCGAGAAGGTCATAAGGATTATAATAAGTAATGAATGACAATGCTGACCAATAGAAACCTAGGTCTGGATCTAATGCGGCTATTCGCCATCTACTTTGTTCTTATCGAGCATGGTGGTAAAAACCCTTTTGGAGATGTGCTCTTAGGCGGGTTGGGTGTGGAAATATTTTTTGTTCTGTCGGGTTTTTTAATCGGAAGAATCATTATTCGTGAATTTAAGGATTTTAAAGGGTACGAAACATTCAGGCATTTTTGGGTTAATCGCTGGTTTAGAACATTGCCACTTTATTATCTGGCATTACTGGTTCAAATTCTTTTGTCAAACAAAATGGAGTGGGGATATTTGTATTATTTAGTTTTTCTTCAAAATAACTTTTACGGGATATCACTCTTTCCTATTAGCTGGAGTTTGGTTGTTGAAGAATGGTTTTATCTGGGCTTGCCTTTTGTTTTCTTTCTTTGGAATCCGTCAAACCAGCGATCGCATTTCAATGTGATTTGTTTTGTAACTCGCAGCGTTGTAATTTCTACGGCTGCAAGCCCGACTCCTCCAGCTGCTCCATGAACTAGAAGTGTTTCATCTTTTTGTAATTTTCCTCTTTGAATAAGTGCATGAGCTGACGTACCATATACCATAGGTAAGATTGAAGCAGTTTCATAATCCACTTTATCATTTAAGGGTATTAATTTTTTTTGCACTGTTTTTACTAACTCAGCAAACGCACCATGGCCTGTCATTGCTATAACTCTTTGTCCAACTTTATAATTTTTTACATTTTGACCAATAGCTACTATTTCTCCAGCAGCTTCTGCACCTGGTGCAAATGGAAAAGCAGGTTTAACCTGATACTTTCCTTCTACCATTAATATATCCGGAAAGTTTACTCCTGCAGCATGTACTTTAATACATACCTCTTCTGAACTTAGAATAGGATCATTAATTTCTTCAACTTTTAAATTTTCTGCTGGACCAAATTCTTTACATACGAGAGCTTTCAATATTAATCTCCTAAATTTAAATATTACTTATAGTGGTAGCTTATCAATATAACAAAATCTTATATTAAACTATATTTATTTACTATTGCAATATTAAGTTTGTTTTTAAATTAACAAAAAAAGAACCAATTATTAGAGGGATTTTTACTTGTATTGGAAAATAAATATTATGAGTATTAGAGATTTTTTTTAATATGATAATCCCTTCTTTAGGATGCTTTTTAAGCTCTTTTTTACTATATCCAGCTATTCTTATAATATTTAGCTTGCAAGAAATTGTGTCTGTATTTATTTCAATTAAAGAATATTTTAAATTAAATCTTCTTCTACCATCAAAAATTTTTATTTCATGATCGCAATTCTTACTTTTATTTATTAATAACCCTAATGAGATTAAGGAATTAACAGGATCTAAAGAGTTTAGAAGTAATTTTTTTGAAACTTTTTCTCTTCTTGTGTCATTTTTATAATCAGGATTAGATGATTTGATTATGGGTATGCCATTTTTATATATAATATGCATATGGCCGTATTTATTATCATCTCTTATATCGCTTATATTATAGAATGATGGTTCAATAATATTGTTATTTATTTGACCTAAAATCTTAATTTCTTGTTTCCAAGGATAAAATAATTTTGTTATGCCAGTAGTAGTTGAATTTACTAACATACTATATTTACTATTATTTAATTCAAGTGTAGCTATAGATTCTCCTACTTTAATCCCGGATAAATATCCCTCAATAGTTATTTGGAATTTTTGTGAAAAAGCATTACTATTATAAATAAAACAGTAAAATATAGTTATTAATAATAAAATATACTTTTTTAGCAATTTAACCTTTATATTTTATAAGAATTTAGCCATGCATCATGTTTATTACAAAGACTTAGCCCATAAATTTTATTCTTTAAATTACTTATATCATGAACAGAAATTGGTGCATCATTTTCTGGGTTAAACATAACTTCTTTAATTAGCATAAAATTTTCATCAAATAACATATGTTTTATTATATAGTGATCGTAACCATTCATTTCATGGCCAGTAGTAATCTCAACAGTATTATTATCTTTAATAAAAGTTGGTAAATGACCATTTATCTTTTTTGCCCATCTTCCTGGATTGTTTTCGGTATAAAATATTTTTCCAGCTAATGAGCTATTTATTATATCGTTTCCAGCAAACACTGCTCTAGGAAAATATAATCCAGATGCAGTTGCTAAACTCAGTAATGAGTTAAATTTAATAAAGTTTCTTCTATTCATTGGTACCTCCAAAAAAAAATTTAGATACTTATATATTTAGCATATAATGTATATATAATATAAATTTTTAAAATAGCTAGTAAGGTTAAAATTGTTAGATAAATCAGCATTAGTTTTATTTTCAGGTGGGCAAGATAGCACTCTATCTTTACTATGGGCATGCGAAAATTTTAAATATGTAGAAACAGTAGGGTTTAATTATGATCAAAGACATTTAATTGAAATGAAATGTAGAGAAAAAATATTAATTAAAATTAAAAAAATGTTTTCTGTTTGTAAAAACAAACTAGGTGAAGATCATATTATTGATATACCTGCCCTCGGCTTATTATCTGAAACAGCACTTACAAGAGATTCTGAAATTTTTGTTCAAAAAAATGGATTACCTAGTACATTTGTTCCGGGAAGGAATCTAGTTTTTTTTAATATGGCATCAGCTTTAGGTTGGCGAAGAAATATTTTTAACTTAATTGGCGGCATGTGTGATACAGATTATTCAGGTTATCCTGACTGTAGAAGAGAAACTATTGACGCCCAAGCTAAAACTTTATCATTAGGATTAGATAAAGAAATTAATATCTATACTCCTTTAATGGATATGAATAAATCAGATATTTGGAGTTATAGTTATAAACTAGGAGGTAAAAAGTTTATTAAACTTCTTAAAGATGATACTCATACTTGTTATATTGGAGACAGGTCTAATTTTAATGAATGGGGCTATGGCTGCGGAAATTGTCCAGCATGTGTTTTAAGAAAGAATGGTTATATAGAATGGTTAGATACTAGATGACATATTCTGTTAAAGAAATATTTTATACTGTACAAGGTGAAGGAGTTCATACAGGAAGAGCTTCAGTATTTTGTAGGTTTTCTGGATGTAATTTATGGAATGGTAAGGAAAAAGATAGAGAAACTGCTAAGTGTTCATTTTGTGATACAGATTTTATTGGAGCTAATGGTATAGGAGGTGGAAAATTTATTGGAGCCGAAGAGTTAGTTCAAGCCATTTTATCCTACTGGCCTTCAGACAAGAAACCTTTTGTTGTATTAACAGGAGGAGAGCCAATGCTTCAAGTTGATAAAGGTTTAATTAATATATTAAAAAAATATGATTGTGAAATTGCTATAGAAACAAATGGAACCATAAAGGTTCCTAGAGAAATAGATTGGATTTGTGTTAGTCCAAAAGGTGGAAATAAGATAATACAAACGAGCGGAGAGGAATTAAAATTAGTTTATCCTCAAATAGGTGTTAAACCTAGTACCTTTGAAAAGTATGCTTTTAAAAATTTTAGTTTACAGCCAATGGATGGAGAGTTAAAGGTTCATAATACAAATTTAACTTTGAAGTATTGTATGAAAAATCCTATATGGAGAGTATCAATACAAACTCATAAAATAATTGGAATTAGGTAGTTATTAAATGTTAATTTATAGAGATTTTACTTTTGATGCGGCGCATGTTTTGGAGGGTTACTCAGAAGATCACCCTTATGGCAGAATTCATGGGCATTCTTTTAGAGCAAGGGTATGGATTGAGGGAAAACCTTTAAATAAAAGTAATATGATAACTGATTTAGGTTATATATCAGAACAGTGTGCGGAAGTAAAAAACATGCTAGATCATCATACTTTAAATAATGTTAAAGGTTTAGATAACCCTACTTTAGAAGGATTATGTATCTTTATATGGGATAAATTAATTTTAAAATTTTCAAATTTAAAAAAAATAGAAGTTCATAGAGATCAAAGTGGTGAAGGATGTATATATGATGGGCCTTTAGAGAATGGATAAAATTAAGCAGTTAGGAAAAAAAGCAATATTTGCTGATAGTCCAGATAAAGCCGTTCTAGAAAAGGTTAAAAATCCGCATGCTGATAAATTATATGTAGCACGTTTCAGCGCTCCAGAATTCACTTCTTTATGTCCAGTAACTGGGCAGCCTGATTTTGCACATATTATATTAGATTATATTCCTAATAAGTATCTCTTAGAATCAAAATCATTTAAATTATTTATTCAATCTTTTAGAAATCATGGTGCTTTTCATGAAGACGTAACCTTATATATCGCTAAAAGAATAGAAAAAAAAATAAAACCTGTATGGCTAAGAATTGGAGGGTATTTCTATCCTAGAGGAGGAATTCCAATAGATGTTTTTTGGCAAACAGATGTTCCTCCAAAAAAAGTATGGATACCTGATAATAATATAAATATTTATAATGGACGAAAATAATTTTCTAATTTCATATTAGAAATTAATTTTTTCTTTATAGCTTGGTATATCTCCTGCTACTGTAGTTCGATGCATTATTCTTCTTGAACTTTTTTCATCAAAAGGTGTTCCTCTATGAAGAACTCTTCTGTTATCCCACATAACAATTTCATTATTGCTCCATTGATGTTGTACAATTTTTCCTGCTTCAGTAATCCATTCATTAATTTCTTTTATAAGGTTTCTACTTTCATTTAAATCCCAACCTACAATATGGCTGCAATGGCTTCCAGCGTAAAAAGCGGAGCGTTTGGTTGTTGGATGAGTTCTTATAAGTCTTTGTTTAACAAAAGGCATTTTATTTTTATAATCATCATTAAAGATATCTCCAGTATTAACCATTCTTGAATAAACTATAGAGTGTTCACAAATTTCATTTTTAAGTTGGTTTAAATTATATTTTCTATTTTTATTTTCCCAATTTTCTAGAGCATATCTAGCATCTATATATTCTGTTCCTCCTCCATCAGTTGGAATTTCTCTTGCGCTTAAAATAGAAATTTTAGATGGAATATCTTTATAGGAAGAGTCAGTATGCCAAGACCTATTTCCTCTATCATAAATAACTTTTTCACTATCTATTGGCAATATCTCGTTATTAGCTCCAACATTAGAAATTCTAGTTATTTCTGGGCTAATACCTTTTAATGTATCTTGCTCTAAAGCTCTTTCTAGTTTTCCAAATCTTTGTGAAAATAGAATTTGTTCTTCGTCATTAATTGCTTGATCTTTCAAAACAACTACTCCAAAGGATTCAACAGCATTTTTAATTTTTAAAAAATTTACATCAGATAAATTTTTTATATCTATATCTTTAATAACAGCAAAAAACTCTTGTTCTTTATCTTTAACAGATATTTTCAATGTTTTAATCCTAAGTAATTTAATCTATTAATTTGCTATAAATAGACTATAATAAAAATATACTACTTTAAAGATATATAATTATGGAATTTAAATTGAAAAATGACTTTAATACGTACATAGATGAATGTTCTGTAAATTTAAAAGACTTAAAGTTAAATGTTATGCCTCAATTAGAAGAAGCTATTGTAAATATAAACAAATGTTTTAGTCGTGGAGGAAAGATAATTTTTTTTGGTAATGGGGGGTCTGCATCAGATAGTCAACACTTATGTGCTGAGTTTGTGGGGAGATATAAAAAAGATAGAGCTCCATTAGCAGCTATTGCATTAAATACAGATACTTCTATCTTGACCGCTGTTGCAAATGATATGGGTTATGATCAAGTCTTTGAAAGACAAGTTATAGCACTTGCTAAAAAGGAAGATTTATTATTTGCTATTTCTACAAGTGGCGAAAGTAAAAATGTAATTAAGGCTGTTAAAATTGGTAAAGAGATTGGAGTATCTTCAATATTACTTACTGGTAAGAAAGAGAGCACTTTATCCAAGCTAGTTAATATTTCTATAAATGTGCCTTCTAATAAGGTTAATCATATTCAAGAAATGCATATAATAATTGGTCACTTTATATGTGAAATGGTTGAAAAAGACTTTTAATATTTTCTTATTTACTATATTCACATTTTGCAGATGCTATTAATTTCATTTCATGAATTTTACGCCTATTTTGCTTTATAGTAAGATATATTTTGCCTAATGGGGGGTAAATATAGTTTTCACCAAAAGCTAATATTTCACTTTCCTCACTTAATAATATACAATTTATTAATTGTTTTTCAGTATCATATTTTATTTTTATATCTACTTCCATTACTCTAGGGCATAGCAATACTTTACTATCCTCCAACATTGTACATTTAGGAGGATAAATATGTTCTACTATAATATTTTCATCAGATTTTAAAGTTATTGGAAAACTTAAATATATTATTAATGTTAATAAGAGTCGGAACTGCATCGTGCACCCGCAATAAGGGTTAAACCGTGTATTCTTGTTCTTGTTCTCAAAGTTAAATATATTTTTCCTCCTGGTTTAAATAGGAAAGCTTCACCAAAAGCTAAAATTTCTTCTTCTTCACTAAACAAAGTGCATCTTACCAAATGTTTATTAATATCACTATTAATAATAACTTCTACCTCAATAATTCTAGGACATAAAAGACCATTTGTTTCTTTTAATAAAGTACATTTTGGAGGATAGACTCTTTTTACAGTTATAATGTCTTTAGCATTACTCGAAGAAATATACATAAAATTAAAAAAAATTAATGAAATTATTAATATTATGGCCTTCATGGAGCTAACCAGCTCATTTCAATTTCTTCATTATAAGTAAATTTAGCTCTTCTATGACCTGAATGTAATAAATATAACCAATCAATAGATTTTATATTAATATTAACTCTTCCAAAGTTAACTTTAAATTTATCTAATTCATTACTTATTAATTTTATATCTTTAATATTTTTATCTATAATTTCTGGATCATCTATAATTGTACTGGGATTGCAAGGTGTAGAATAGCATTCTTTACCCATGATAGTTGAAGCATTCCATGCATCATCCCAATCTTTATTATTATAACTTAAAACAGCTTGTCCTCTTATTCTAATTTGTATTTTTTTATTAAAGTCATATATATGTATATAGACATTAGAGTTTTTATTCATCTCTAACCACTTATTTGACCTAATATCAGTATTAAAAGATATGGTTTTTTTATCATAGTTAATGCTTCTTAGAACTACGGTCCTTGATGTAGGATTTCCATCTATATCTATTGTAGCTAAATTAGGAAAATGAAATGAAGAAGAGGCATCATTTATTCCATTTTCTAGCAGATTCCATATTTGTTTATGAATAACATTTAATGAAGTTCTTTGCATGAATCTACTATAAGTTAAATAAAAGAAGTAGAAAAGATAATCTATTAAAATAAAGATTATTACTTTTCTACTTCAAAAAAAATATTTCGTAAATAATAGGGGAACTTTTACGAAATACATATACAGATATTACGACTATATTTCAGTTTTAGATTGTATTTAATATATTTATTTTTTACTTTAAAAGAATTATTAATTAATAAAGGATATAATAAATGTCAAAAAAAACTGTTATTTTAGAAATAGATAAATCTATAGCTACTGTTACACTAAATAGGCCTGATAATGCTAATACAATTAATTTAAATTTAGTAAAGGATTTATATGAAGCATTTAAAACTTGTCATCACGATGAATCTATTAGAGCTGTAATTTTTACTGCAAATGGAGCTATGTTTAGTGCAGGAGGAGATTTAGATTCTTTTGTTCAGGAGTCTGATAATTTAGGGCCTTTTATAACAGATATGACTACATATTTTCATTTAGCTGTAACTTTAATGAATAGAATGGAAAAACCTATTATAGTGGCTATTAATGGAACTGCAGCAGGAGGAGGATTAAGTTTAGCTTTGTCTGGTGATATTATAATTTCTGCAGATACTGCAAAATTTTCGGCAGCATATACCGCTGCAGGTTTGTCACCAGATGGTTCTATGACATACATTATGCCTAGATTAATTGGTTTAAAAAGAACAAAAGAGCTTATGATTACAAATAGGAGACTTACAGCAAATGAAGCTTTTGATATGGGTTTAATAGACCAAGTTGTTAAACCTGAGGATTTACATGAAACTGCAATGGAAATGGCATTAAACTTATCTAAAGGTGCTACAAAAGCATATGGAGCAGTTAAAACCTTATTATCTGATACCTTTTCTTCTTCATTAGAAAGCCATTTAGAGCAAGAAGCTCGTAATTTAAATATTAGAGCTCAGGGTCATGATGGGAAAGAGGGTGTAAAAGCTTTTGTAGAAAAAAGAAAACCTAATTTTAAAGGTTATTAGTAATAGAAGAGGTTTATAATGAATACTGAAGAGTTACCAAAGTCAAAAGTTTTAATAAATGATAAAAATATGTCATATGTAGACATTGGATCAGGAGAAACTATGTTATTTCTTCATGGTAACCCAACTTCGTCTTATTTATGGAGAAATATTATACCATATTTCACAGATTCTTATAGGTGTGTTGCGCCAGACTTAATAGGTATGGGAGATTCTGATAAATTAAAATCTAACAGTCCAGGTACGTACACATATATTGAGCATAGGAAATGGCTTAATAAAATATTAGAAAAATTAAATCTAGGAGATAAGATAATATTAGTTATTCACGATTGGGGCTCGGCACTTGGCTTTGATTGGGCGTTAAGAAACATTAATAGAGTTGCAGGAATTGTATATATGGAAGGAATTGTCTCTCCATTAACATGGGATGATTGGGATAAAAAGTCAGCTCCTGTTTTTCAAGCATTTAGATCAGATGCAGGAGAGAATATGGTAATAGAAAAAAATATATTTGTAGAAAAAGTTCTTCCAGGATCAGTATTAAGAGGTTTAACAGAAAAAGAAATGGATGTTTATAGAAGGCCATTTCTTAAAAAAGAAGATAGAAGGCCTACCTTAGATTGGCCTAATCAAATTCCAATTGATAGATATCCAGAAGATGTAACAAATATAGTAAAACAATATTCTGAGTTTTTTAAGATTAATAATGTTCCTAAATTATTTATTAATGCAGAACCAGGAGCAATTTTAGTTGGTAAGCAGAGAGATCATTGTAGAACTTGGCCAAACCAAACTGAAATAACAGTTCCAGGAAGTCACTTTATTCAAGAAGATTCTCCAGATTTAATAGGAGAGGGAATACTTAATTGGCTAAAATCACAAAATATCTAGTTTATTCTTTATTAATTTTATATGCACTTTTAAATAAAGTTTATTCTATTGAGTCAGCTGCACACAAAGTAGAAGTAGCAAAATGTTATGGCATACTTATGACAATAAAAAATAATAGTTTAGATAGTAAAATCTCATTTAAATCAGATCAAATTTTAAATTTATATTATGAGAAAATTATTAGATTAAATATAGGTGCTCTTATGATGAAAGAAATGAGTGAGTTTGGCGCAAATGCTATTTATGAAGATGTAATTAATTTAAATACAGATAAAGTTAATAAGTCAATCCAGAAATGTATAAGTATTTTTAAAGTTGGCTAAATTTACTCTCTAATAGCAGAAGAGTTTAAAGTAAGCTCATTTTTATATTTCCAGCAGGCAGCGTAACTTCCGGTCCAACCTCTGCCTTCTTTTTTTAAATTATCATACCTTACTTTTCTAAAGGCGGAATGACACTTTCCACAGGATAGTGCAAGCATACATACTGACCTCTTAATATTTGAATTATCATTTTCATCAAATGCTTTGTTTAGATTATTAGATGCAATAACTGAGTCAGTATAATATCTATTGAAGGCATCAGGTAAAATCCATACTAAGCGTTCAGCACTTGTAGAGTTTACATGAGCTACACTCGTGTGCAGTGGCCAAAAATTTTCTACCTGTTTTAGTAAACTTGTAACTTCTAATGCATCTTGTTTAGCATCTTTTGCATGAATTAAAGCATATGTTTCTAGAGGGTTTGTTTTGTTTCTATTGCCTATAACTATAGATGATCCATCAGAAGATGTAACTGTATCTCCAGGAATAGCAATAAGTGTAGACAGTCTATCTAGTCTTGACCACATAGCCTGCATTGCTTGTTGCCTCACATCTACCATTGATTGTTTTTCTTCGTAGGTGGCATCTGCATAGCTAAAACTTATAGTAATAATCATCAATGCTAAAGCTATGAATATGATATATATAGACTTCATGTGTACCTCTTAATTTAATATATAAATATTTTATACCATATAGTATACTAATTATGTTAATCAAGTAACTAATAATTTACTATCTTTAATTATGTATAAGGTTATTTCATGCATAGACTTTTTATTGCTATTATTATTCTTGCATTACAATTTATTGTAGCTAAATATTCTATTGCTGATTATTCAAGTTCCTTAAGAGCTTATAACGACAATGACTTTAAGTTGTCAATTAGTGAATGCGAACAATTAATTAATGACTCTAAATGTCTGAATATACTAGGAATAATATATTTGAATGGTTATGGAGTATCTAAGGACATAGATAAAGCTTCTATTTTATTTATTCAATCAGATAAATTAGGAAATAGCTCAGCAAAATTTAATTTAGGTTGGATGGCTCTTATGGGTCTGGGAGAAGAAGTAAATATTGAGAAGGCTTCTAATTACTTCAAATTATCTCTAAAAGAGACTAATAAATATAATACTTCCAATAGTGTAGACGAAGAATTATTATTAGAATCTAATAATAATTTAATTAAATTAAGTAAAAACAATTTCATTGCTAAATTCAATTATTTTTATACAGAGTATCTTAAACTAGATATTTTATTTTTATCTAAAATTAATAATGAAAAAGAATATATAAAGGATATATCTTTAATAAAAAATAAATTAAGTATTTATGAAGATAAGTTGATTAATTTGGAAGTTGATATTAATGATTTAAAACTGAAAATTAAAAATGAACAAGATCTATTGTTAACATTATTAATTTTAAATCTAAGTGCAAATTATATAGAATTTGAAAGAGTAATAAAACAAACCTATGTAAATTTAATAAAAATTAACATCTGATATAGGAGTAACGTATGCAAAAAATTGTTTTTATATTAAGTATCTTTATTTTTTCATTAAGTGCCTTTTCTGAAGAAATTTTAAGGGCTACTATAGAACCTCTTACAAAAGAAGATTTTAATACTTTATCACAAGGTAATTGCAAATCTTTTTCCAAAACTTTAGTAGAAGCAAGAAATGAGTGGAAACATGTCATTCCTTATAAATTATCACAAGAATCATTAGAGTATTTTGTTATTGGTTATAATTTACAAGAAAAATTAGTGGCAGATATTGTAACTGTTTGGCCTTCATACCAAGGTAGAAGGGATCAATATTTTGTTTTAATTGGGAATAAGAATTGTTTTGTTAAATGGATAGAATTATTACCTAATAGTATCCAAGAGATAATTGATAACGGAGTCAAAGCTAAAATATAGCTATTTATCTATGATAAATTTTGGAATTGTAAATTCTTCATCTTGCTTATCAAAAAATACTTTTACTTTATCACCTATGGAAATTTCATTAATATTATCTGTAATTATATTAGATACAATTCTTGCACCTTCTTTCAATATTATTGAGGCAACAATATACGGTACTTCTTCTGTAAAAGCAGGTCCCGCAGGAGCATGAATTACTGTATAAGAATAAATTTTGCCTTCGCCAGATACTTCTTTCCATTCAATATTACTGCTATCTTGAGCATTAGTTAATCTTTTTGAGTAAAGGAAGTATTCATTAGTATCTGCTGCATATTGAACCATTAATTTATTTGATTTGGCCGCCTCCCAATATATTTTTGAATCTGGGTCTATTGTAGGTCTAGGTTTCTTGAGCTCCATTTTAATTACTTTCTTTAGAGAGTATTAATGTTGTAGAGCTGGATAATACGCCGCCAGTTCCATGACAAAGTGCATTTACGGGGTTGTCTAATTGCCTTTCTCCACATAGTCCCCATAGCTGTCTTGCGGATTCTATAATTGTAAATATTCCATACATTCCTGGATGACAATAACTTAAGCCACCTCCATTTGTATTTAATGCAAAATCACCACCAGGAGCAGTCCTCTGATTTTGCACAAAATCTTTACCCTCTCCTAACTTACAAAATCCTATTGCTTCTAGAGATAAAAGAACAGTTATAGTGAAAGAGTCATAAATCATAGTTAAATCAATATCATTGGTATTAAGGTTAGACATATTAAAAGCTCTTTTACTAGATTCTTTTGCTATTTCTAAATGCTCCATATTTGGCATGTAGTTTATACTGGAATGACTATTACTTTCCCCAAATCCCCTTATATATATTGGTCTAGTACTTAAATCTTTAGCTTTTTCATTCGTTGTTATTACAATAGCACCACCGCCGTCGGTAACTAAACAACAATCAGACCTATGTAAGGGCGAAGCTATTGGTTTAGATGATAAAACTTCCTCTATTGTTAAGGGTGTTTGAAATGCTGCATTTTCATTCATAGTGGCCCATGATCTCGTGGATACAGCTATTTCCGCTAGAGTCTCTCTTGTACTTCCATAAGTATGCATATGTCTTTGAGCAGCAAGAGCGTATCCACCTACAGGAAGAGGGAGTCCACTTACTACCTCAAACTGATTACTGTATAGTGCAGGTCTATCTCCTAAGACTCTAGAGGCATTAGATTTTTGTAAACTGCCATATAAAATTAGAACGGTATCACATATTCCAGCTTTGATTGCTTGATAAGCATGATTGACATGAAGTAGGAATGTTGATCCTCCAATATTAGTGCCTTCTAACCATTTTGGATCCTTAATACCAAGATATTCAATTAAAACATTTGGTTGCATCATTCCAGGCCCAGGCATACCCCACATTCCTGCAACAGCAAGACCATCTACATCAGAAAATTTTAAACCAGCTTGATTCAATGCTTTTTCAGCGCAATATTTCTGAATTGTAAGTTCACTATTATTTTCTGCTGCTCTCCCTCTATCTTGAAGTGGAAAATCAGCGACACCTACTATACATGGTTCTCTATCCATTAAAAAATCCTTTTGGAGGCCCGGGACGGAATCGAACCGCCGTACGAGGATTTGCAGTCCACTACATAACCACTCTGACACCGGGCCTTAAAATTTTAATATTTTTAAATTATATAAATTAAATAATTTAAATAAATTTAGGAATATATACGCTATATTACTAATGAGGTAAATTAATATTATTATGTATTTAATCTTTATTTGATATAAATATAGTAATATTAAAAAAAGAAAATATTGATTTGAGAGAATATAGTTATGTTTAATAGTTTTTATAAAAACTTTATATTTAAATTTCCTAAGGTAATATTTTTTTTACTATTAACTTTGTTTATGGTTTTTGGCTATTTTGCAAAATTTTTAGTTATTGATGCTTCTTCTGATACTTTAATTTTAGAAGGGGATAAAGATTTAGAATACACCCAATTACTTAGTAAAAGATATTATTCTCCAGATTTTTTAATACTTGCTTATACTCCAAATGAAAATCTATTTTCAGTTAACACAATTAAAAACATTGAAACTATTTCTTCAAAGCTATTAAATTTAGAGGCAGTTACTTCAGTTACATCTATATTAAATGTTCCCTTACTTTTAAGTCCTCCATTAAAAATATCCTCGTTGTCAGAAGGTATTCCAAATTTCCAGAAAAAAGGGTTAAATTTAAAATTAGTAAAAGAAGAGTTTATAAATAGTCCTATATACAAAGATAGTTTAGTAAGTAGTGATTTTACAACTACATCAATTATTATAAATCTTAAAGAAGATAATAATGCTATTAAATTAAGAGATGAAAGAAATAGGTTAAGAAAAAAACAAAGCAAAAATTTAATTAATGAATCTGAGTCTAAAAAATTAGAAATTATAGAAAAGACATATAGATCTTATAAAAGTAAATCAAAAATTCAAAATGAAGAAACAATTAATAGTATCAGAAATATTATAAAGCCTTATCAAAAAGAAGAAGTTATTTTTCTTGGAGGTTTGAATATGATTACTAATGATGTTGTAAATTTTGTTAAGAATGATCTAAAAATATTTGGTATCTCTATTTTATTATTTTTAGTTGTTGCCCTTATGATAATATTTAGACAATTAAGGTGGGTATTAATTCCCTTAATAACATGTTCTTTTTCTGTAATTATTACATCAGGTATTTTAAGTATTTTTGGCTGGGAAGTTACAATTATTTCGTCTAATTTTATTTCTCTTCAATTGATTTTTACTATGGCAATAATAGTACACCTTACTGTCAAATATAGGGAGTTATACTCTTACAATTCAGATTTGTCACAAAAAGATCTATTAATAAAAACAGTTTCTTCTATGGCTCTTCCATGCTTATACACAGTTGCAACAACTATTGTAGGTTTTTCATCCTTAGTTTTTTCTGGCCTTTTGCCAGTTATAAATTTTGGATGGATGATGAGTATAGGGATTATTATTTCTTTGATAAGTGCATTTATTTTATTTCCAATAATGCAAATAAATTTAAAAACAATTAGTCCAAATTTAAAATTTGAACAAAGTATTCCTCTACCTAAATACTTTGCAGATTTATCTGATTTTATAGGTAAAAAAGTTATATTTTTATCTTTTTTTATTTTTATCATCGGTGCAATAGGAATAACTCAACTTAAGGTAGAAAATAGTTTCATTGATTATTTTAAAAATAGTAGTGAAATTTATAAAGGAATGAAATTAATAGATCAAAAATTAGGAGGCACTACTTTATTAGATGTAACCATAGACTTTGATAATAGTTTTGATGAAGATATATATATAGAACCTGATGGTGAATTTGAAGAGGACGAGTTTGACTTTTTAGACGAAGATATTTCTGCTAATAATGATAGTTCAAAATTATTTTTTACATCCTCAAAAATGAATTTAATAACAAAGATACATGATTATTTAGAAAAACAACCTGAAATTGGTAAAGTTATGTCTTTTGCTACTTTATTAAAGGTTGGAAAATTACTTAATAATGGTAATGATTTGGATATAATTCAATTAGCTTTATTATATTCTGAACTGCCGGATCAATATAAAAAAATAATTGTTTCTCCTTATATATCTATTGATGATAATCAAGCTAAGATAAGTGTGAGAATTAAAGATTCTATGCCTAAGTTAAGAAGAAATGATTTTTTAAAAAAAATCAATATAGAGATTCCTAATATAGCTAATATTGATCCTGATAGGGTACACTATAGTAATGTTTTAATTTTATATAATAATATGCTGCAAAGTCTATTTAAGTCCCAAATACTTACAATAGGGAGTGTTATTATTTTGTTGTTTTTTATGTTTTTGCTTTTATTTAAATCTATTAAAGTTTCACTAATTGCATTAATACCAAATGTTATATCTATAGGTTTAGTATTAGGTTTTATGGGTTGGTTTAAAATTCCATTAGACATGATGACTATTACGATTGCAGCTATAAGTATGGGGATAGCAGTGGATAACACTATACATTATATATATAGGTACAAAAATGAATTAATTATAGATAATAATTATAGCCTAGCTATGAGACGAACGCACATGAGCATAGGTTTCGCCATGTACTATACTTCTGTTACGATAATTATAGGTTTCTGTATCTTAGTCTTTTCTAATTTTATTCCGAGTATATACTTTGGGCTGTTAACAAGCTTAGCTATGTTTATGGCATTACTTTCATCATTAATTTTATTGCCTCAATTATTAATAACCTTTAAGCCATTTAAAGCTTATAACGATTAAAAGGTTATATTTATCAAAACAAACTTAACATTTTTAAGCATATACTATATTAAGAACCAAAGTTTTTACGAGGAGCTCATAATTGTCTGTTTCAATAGAAGTAATGAATAAGAATATGATAGATAGGCAATTAAAGCCTATGGGAGTCAATAATAAATTAATATTAGATGCTTTTAAAAGTGTGCCACGTGAATTGTTTTTAGATAAAGATAAGGAATCAATAGCATATCATGAAGGCAACCTGGAAGTTAAAGAAGGGCGATGGCTATTATCAGTTGGCTTAATAGGGCGGTTAATAAATGCAGTTTCTATTTCAAAAGAAGACGTAATATTAGAAATTGGTTCCTGTACAGGATATACTACAGCCATTTTAGAAAAATTATCATCTTTAGTTGTAGGTGTAGAGCAAGATGATGAGTTAAGAAATTATGCTAATGATCTATTAACAAAAATTGGTGCAGATAGCTCATTAATAGTAGAAGGAAATCATACACTCGGTAATATTAAAAGTGCTCCATATGATAAAATTTTTATTTTTGGTTCTGTCAAATCTATACCTGACGAATTATTTAATCAATTAGCAGATCATGGTAAAATAGTTTGTGGTATTAAAGACCAAAATAATCATGAATCATATGGAAAGGCAGTTGTATTTAAAAAAAATAAAGGTATAGTTAGTAGCTCAACTATATTTAATGTAAATATACCAGCTATGCTTGGTTTTGATCATGAGGATGTTTTTGAGTTTTAATAGTTTTTTAGAAGGATATATAATGTTTAGAATAGTAAATTTTTTTCGCTTTAAATATATGGCTTACCTGTCAATAATTATCTTTATGCTTTTATCAGAAGCTAGTGCCCAAAGCTTAAATTCTTCTCTTGCAAATGCTTATAATAATCATCCTTTATTAGCATCTGAAAGAAGTGAAGAAAGAGTTGTGACTGAGGATATAGCTGAAGCTTTAGCAGGATGGAAGCCTGTTGTATATTTAGATGCATCTATAGGAAAATCTCTAGATACTACAACAACAAATACTACTTCAAAAACAAATAGTAACCTTCCAATATCTATGGGAGTTGTATTAGAGCAAAAAATATACGATGCTGGAAAAACTAATCAAAATATTAAAATAGCAAATGCTAACTTTGAAATGTCTAAATCAAAGTTAATGATGATAGAAAATGAAGTTTTATTACAAGCAGCTATTGCATATTTTGATTTACTTAAAGAGTTAGATTTACTAGATATTGCTAAGAAAAATAAAGAAGTAATTAAAAGGCAATTAGAAGCAACAAAAGATAGGTTTGATGTAGGTGATTTAACAATTACAGATGTTTCTCAGGCTGAAGCTAGACTTTCAGATGCATCTGCTAATTTGGTTAAGGCTGAAGCTGATTTAAATAGCGCACAAGCTGTATATTTTTCAGACACTGGTTTGGAAGCTGAAGATATCTTTTATCCTGAAACAATGCCAGTTATACCTTTAAACCTTCAGGATATTATGGAGAGTGTTAAAAGTGGTAATGCAAATATTACTTTCGCAAGAAGAAACAAAGATTTAGCAGAAGAAGAGCTAAAATTGGTTCTCAAAGAAATGTCTATGACTGTGGACTTTAGGGCTAGAGCAAATCAAGCATATGATCCAAATACATTCTTCGAAGAACAAAGGTATTTTGATGTTTCAGCTAATCTGAAACTTCCTCTTTACAAGGGAGGAAAAGATAAAGCTAACATTAGAAAGTATAGAGAAAAGATAAGTAAGAGCAATTCTAATATTAGCAATATATTAAGAGAAGAATCTGAAAAAGCTATGATTTTATGGAATAAAATACAAAGCTTAAACTCTCAAGTAATATCTTTTAAAGCATCTATTTTAGCAAATGAAATTGCCTTAGAAGGAGTAGTTCAAGAAGAAAATGTTGGTGCAAGAACTGTATTAGATGTTCTTGATGCAGAAAATGAATTATTTAGAGCTAAAGCAAACCTAATAAAGGCTAATACTAGTCTATATATAGCTTCTTATCAAATCATAGAAGTTACTGGTAATATGAATGCTAAGTATTTAAATTTACCTGTTACGGTCTTTCATGATTCTAATAAATATTATAATAAAGTAAAAGGTTTATCCGGAGAAGGTAAATCTATACTTGATATTTTAAATATTAACTAATTAGATAAATTAAATTATGGCTAATTCTAAAATAGTAAAAAATAATATTACTTCAGCTATGAAAGAACTAGAAACTGCTCTAATGGAGAAGCAAAAACCTTTAGTTAAAAAATATAAAAAAACTTTGATTAAAAAGAAGGTAATTAAAAAAATTATACCTTCTGATATTTTGCTTTTAACAGATATTATAAAAGAGTCACCATTTTATAAAAAAGATTCAAATAGAGCTGTTGTAAAAAAAAGCATTCAATCAATAATAGAATCTGATATAAAATTATGGATAAAGGCTAATATGCATATAATTACAGATGATTATGTTAAGAAAGCTCTAAAAACTATTAACTATACTAATTAATTAGTTTTATAAATATATGATGTAATGGAATGCAAAAGATGCCCATAAAAAAAGCAGAAGAAAAAGTATATAATAAAGTTTCTAATTCTGAAATAGAAAACTATTCTAGTTCTATATGGGATAATAATAAAATTAGCGAAGCAAAAATAGATTCTGTTAAAAAATCTATTACAATAATGATGCCCCCACCTAATGTTACTGGAAGTTTGCATATTGGGCATGCTTTAAATATGACATTACAGGATGTTATTGCTAGATATTGGCGAATGAAGGGAAAAGATGTTTTATGGCAGCCTGGAACAGATCATGCGGGTATAGCAACACAAATGTTGGTAGAAAGAAAAATTTTAAGGGAAGGAATAACTTCTAGAGCAGAGCTAGGAAGAGATGATTTTTTAAAAAAAGTTTGGGAATGGAAAAAGGAATCTGGAGGAACTATTGTAAACCAGTTGAAAAGGCTCGGAGCTTCTGCTGATTGGAGTAGAGAAAGATTTACTTTAGATGAAGGTTTATCTGAAGCTGTTAGAGAAGTTTTTGTAAGCTTATATAAGAATAACTTAATTTATAGGGATAAAAGATTAGTTAACTGGGATACCAAGTTAGAAACTGCGATTTCTGACTTGGAAGTTATTCAAAAAGATAAAAAAGGTTATTATTGGTATTTTAAATATCCAATACTAGGCACTAAGAAGTATATTATAGTAGCAACTACAAGGCCTGAAACATTACTAGGTGATACATGTGTTGCTGTTAACCCTAAAGATAAAAGGTATAAAAGTTTAATAGGAAAAAAAGTTCTCTTACCTATTGTTAATAGAGAAATATTAATAGTAGCTGATGAATATGCTGACCCTGAAAAAGGTACAGGAGCGGTAAAAATTACTCCTGCTCATGACTTTAATGACTTTCAAGTAGGTAAAAGACATAATTTAGAACCTATTAATATATTGAATACGAATGGAACTTTAAATAAAAATACACCTAAGGCTTATCAAGGTCTTACTATATTAAAGGCTAGAGCAAAGATAATTGCTGATATGGAAGAATTAGGCTTACTAGATAAAATAGAAGATACAATTCATGCTGTTCCATATGGTGATAGATCAGATACAGTAATTGAGCCTTTTTTAACAGACCAATGGTTTGTAGATGCAAAAAAATTGGCTGGTCCTGCTATAGAATCTGTAAAAAATGGCGAAACAAAATTTGTTCCAAAAACATGGGAAAACACCTTTTTTGAATGGATGAATAATATTGAGCCATGGTGCATTTCTAGGCAATTATGGTGGGGGCATAGGATACCAGCATGGTATGCTACAGATGGAACTATATTTGTTGGTAAGACATTAGAGGAAGTGCAAATACAAGCGTTTAGTAAGTATGGCAAAGATATAGAATTAAAACAGGATCCAGATGTATTAGACACTTGGTTTTCTTCTGGATTGTGGCCATTTTCAACATTAGGATGGCCTAATAAAAGTAAAGATCTAATCAAGTATTACCCAGGAAATATTTTAGTTACAGGCTTTGATATAATATTTTTTTGGGTGGCTAGAATGATGATGCTAGGTATTTATTTTATGAAAAAATCTCCATTTAAGGAAGTTTATGTTCATGCTTTAGTTAGAGATTCAAAAGGTAATAAAATGTCAAAATCTAAAGGTAATGTGGTTAATCCTTTAGTGCTTATGGATCAATATGGTACAGATACAATCAGATTTTCATTAACAGCTTTAGCAACTCAGGGAAGAGATATAAAGCTAGCCGAAGATAGAATAGTAGGATACAGGAATTTTATAACTAAAATACATAATGCTTCAAAATTTTTAGAAATGAATGGCTGTGTTTTAGATAAAGAATTTGATATCAAAATGATACAAAAACCTATCAACTTATGGATTATAAATCTTCTTTATAAAACGGCAGATAATGTATCTTCAGAGATAGAATCTTACAGGTTTAATGAAGCAGCAAATAGCGCATATCATTTTGTTTGGCATAATTTTTGTGACTGGTATTTAGAAATAGTAAAACCTCCTTATCAGCAACCTATTGATGCGATTACGTATAACACATCAACAGGTGAATGGGAAGCTATGGATGATCGTTGTCCATGTCTTCCATAACACCTGACAGGTTCCTTACCCTTTACGTGAATACGGCATCAAATGCGGTAACGTTTTTATCATCCGCTTGAGGTATTCTAGTCATCTATACTATTGATACAATGTGCGGAAGTTAGCGCCTATTTCAAAGCATCACTAACAACAATTCGCAAAATACCAAGCTTCAAAAACCAGCCTAATGATCGAAATACATGACCGCGCCGTTCTTGGGGGATGTTGCGCACTAAATCAACTGCGAGTGAGGGGCCTGCGATTGCACACGTCAGGACAAGTCTTACTTCCTCAGGATTCGGCAGGACAATCTTGGCAAAATTGACCATCGCAAGGGTTCGCATCGCCTCCACAGACTCACATAACGTCGCAACATCCGACACCGTGGCTTCCAATTGGGTCGCTTCTGTAAGGATATGAGTGGGATAGGCTTCAAAAGCTGCGAATGGGTCCGGCCTTGCGGACCAGCTTGCCTTTGTGAAGTCAGAGCCAATTGTATGCTTGCGCTCTTCATTGAGCTCAGCCCAGAGGTTTTCATACTGCGGAA
>ENA-OWPI01001890-OWPI01001890.1-marine-metagenome-genome-assembly--contig:-NODE-1890-length-21355-cov-2.592255_pt1 | contig 21355 bp, 28 predicted proteins | sample MGYA00238138_ERZ651775 | MGnify/ENA primary metagenome ERZ651775 (study PRJEB26906, sample SAMN06265043) | marine metagenome | isolation source: Helgoland LTER site | place: Germany:Helgoland, sampling...
TGAACTCAGAAAAACACGAAACATTTGTGGAGATTAGTAATACATAGGCTGTGGGACTCCTGCTACCTGACAGCGGGGCATAGGGGGCGGGTACCCTCTGCAATGTTAGGGAATTCCCTAACAGACCATTATATTCCATTATTGACCATCATTTGACATTGGGCGCTTTATCCTTATAATACGTTAACAGGTCGAGGCATTCCGTCTCACCACTAAGGAGTTATAAGGTATGAATACAGAAATACACACAGCGGCATTCACAGCGGTCAAGGGCTTCTCAACAGCGACAACCGAGGGCGAGAAAAAGAAAGGCGCGCACCTCGACAATGCTTTCGAAGCCGGCCTGCGAGCGGGTCACACGATCTCGCCCGAGGGCAAAGACAGCGCGGAGAGCTTGTCGACGCCAGAGCAGCACGCATCACTCAAGGGCAACGTGTTAGCAGGTTTCGCTCAGAAAGATCAGGCGCTGTTCAAAGTCGAGGTCAAGACATTGTCCGACGACGACAAGGCGCGCAAGCGTTGGGTCACTCAGCAAATCGGGTCGCGCATGAAGGATATCCGAAAGGGTCTTCTGAGCCGCGCCATCGATGCCGGTGAGATTGAACCCGAACAGCGCGAAGTCAAGACCGAGGTCGAGAAAATCATCGCTGCAATCAAGACAGCCGCGAGCACGGCGCGAAAGGATGAAACCCCCGAGTACAACCCGAGCGCCTTGATTACTGCGCTAGCGCAAACGATGGCCTTAGTCGGAACCGATGACGACATCCGAGCAATCATCGAAGGCTAAACCAAGCCCCCCGCAAGGGGGGCATCTTTTTAATGTTAGGGATTCCCCCTAACAAAACAGGAGCAAGACTCATGATCATCATCTACAAGCAAAAACGATTCTCATCTTTCAAAGCACTTTACGATTTCTGTGCTGCCCAAGCCAACTAACCCACCTTCCCCGCTTCGGCGGGGTTGATACCAGTTCCTAGAGTAGCGATGCGCCAACGTGTTACCTCCACGATACCAGTTCCTAGAGCAGCGGTGCGGGGCACGATGCGTCTGTTAGGGGAATCCCTAACAAAACTAATGTTCTAAAACGCATTTTGTAATGTTCTCAAATGTTCCCTAATGTTCCGTAATGTTCTGTACCAAAAAGAACATTCCTTAAGTGGATGACGATGGAATATAAATGCAGGTTAATGCACGATGTAGTTGTCAAATTCCTAAATATATATAGTTTTTATAATGTTCTCTTTTTAAGGAAATATGCTTCGTTACATTTCAAAGAGGGGGGAGAGATGTTCTCTTCTACACGCAAAACCCCCCAGAGAAACATAAGTCCATCCAAAATCGTCGAAAAAATAACATTAGGAACATTCGAGGTTAATCAAATACTTAGCATAACGCGATCAAGAACATTCCAGTACATTCCAGAACATTCCACCGTAATATGTTCCATCGTGTTCCCCACACGTCTCTATCCGTATCAATACGTCCATGATGTTCCATCACTTGACATTACCTTCCATCTATGTCATAATAAGGGTCTGAGGTGGTAATTTTCACTTCAGACATGTTTAAAACATGTTAACAGCAACTTTGTTAGGGATTACCCTAACAATCAACCCAAGAGGATATAGCAATGGATAGAATAGAAATACAAACAGTAACCGACGGGCCAATCAACTGGCCCACCCCACCAACAAGCTCGACCCCGTCGATACAATCAAGCGCCATGATCGTCGAGTTCAATGCGTCGGTCTGGACAGGACGTAAGAAAGACAAGAGTGCATCAGCCCAAGTGACTATGCACAACAATGCTAAGTCTGGCACGGCCAACGTCAGTAAGAAGTTGCTAGGTGACTGCGCCGAGCTGGACGCCGTGCATAAGTTCATCGGTAACACACGCAACACCCACTACGCACTCACGATGCCGTGGTCAGATCTAGGTCAACGGTTGATCCCGACTGCCATGTTCTTCGACTACCAAGCGCAGATGACAGCTTATGAGCAAGAGTTCGACGTTCTGGTGCAAGCGTTCCTCGATGTGTACGACTGGGAGATCATCCAGTCCAAGGTCAAGTTGGGCGACCTGTTCAACGATGCCGACTATGCACCCGTGCACGAGCTGCGCCGCAAGTTTGCATTCAGTGTGACCTATTCACCCGTGCCAGAAGCTGGTGACTTTCGGGTTGACATGGGCAATGAGCAAGCCGAGATCCTGAAAACACAATATCAGGAACATTACGAGACGCAGATCACCAAGGCGATGGGTGACGTGTTCAACCGTACCCGTGCGGTCATCACCAAGTTGCACAGCGAGATCGACTGGAACGAGGGTGAGAAGTCCAAGCGCATTTTTGCCAGTGTCTTCGACCAAGTGCTGGAGATGATCGACATGCTCAAGACGTGCAACCTGACGGGCGACACCCAGATGGAGGCGATACGCACCAAGCTCGAAGATCAGTTCCGTGGTATGGGCACCAAGCAGGGTCAGTTGCCATTGTCTATCGAGGCACTCAAGGATGACGCGCACACTCGCGCCGAAACCAGAGCGGTGCTAGAAGACGTTATCAGCAGCCTACCAACGTTGGACATGTAAATACTGCACCAACCTGAACAACCAGAGAAGGAGTTAGAGCGAGATGAATGACTATGAAATGTGGGTGTTAGATCGGATTAGTTCTGCAATCCAAGAAGCCATGAACGGTAATCTGGGAGAGTTACACCAAGCGTTACACTTTGTGGAAATCCTACGCGCAGACAAGTGGATAGAACTCAAACTGAAGGAGGAGAACTGAGATGAGATACAGCGCAGCGGAAGATAAGATGTGGTACAAGCATGGGCGCACGATGCTGCACCCGAAGGACGCGTTCGATGATGCCATCCGTAACGGGATGGATGAGGAGGGCAAGTATCACTACATGTATATGTATTCGAGCGAGACGATGCACTTTTTCAAGCATGTCGATACGCGGGAGTATGCGAGATACAACCGAGTGCATAGGAACAAGCGGTAGTGACATCAGCTTCTACGAAGGCACCGGTACGTTTCGTGCCCAGTGGTAAGTGTGTTTAGCAGTAACGTGTTAGGCGTAACCCTAACAAAAACATCGTTAGTCGCCCGACTAACGGTAACAAAACCAAGTGAGGATATAAAATGGCAACATCAACAAGACTATATGCAATAAACCTAGACGAGATCGCCCAAGCAATCATTGCCGGTGGTCACTATCGCACGGTACTCGTGCAGGGTCACATGGGGAGTGGCAAGTCATCACTTCTAAACATGATATCGGCGATACTAACCAAGCATGTGCCGTGTTACTTCGACTGTACCACCAAGGATCTGGGGGATATCACGATCCCAGACATCATGCGTGTTGAGGATGGCAGTGGGTTCGTGCGGTACCTGACCAACGAGGAGTTGGGTGTGCACAATGACAAGCCAGTGATACTCATGATCGACGAGTACGGCAAGGCCAACCCAGCAGTCAAGAACGCGTTACTGCGTCTATTGTTAGAGCGCAAGATCGGGAGCTATACGCTACACCCCGACAGCATTGTGTTTGCTACCACTAACCTCGGTGCAGAGGGTGTCGGTGACTTGTTACCAGCACATGCTCGCAATCGCTTGACCGTGATCGAGTCATCCAAGCCAACGTGGGAGCAGTGGATCGAGTGGGGTATCAACAACGGTATCGACCCGACTGTGCTGGGGTGGTGTCGCAACAATGACAAGGCGTTTGCCGACTTCCGCGACGTGCAAGATCCCGACGAGAACGACTATGTGTATCACCCACGGTCAACCCGTGCGGCGTTTGTTACACCTCGGTCACTCGAAGCTGCCAGCGATTGGATGCAGGTGCGCGACAAGTTCGATGACAAGACACTAACGTCTTTACTCATTGGTACCATCGGGCCATCAGCAGCGGGTGACATGATGGCGTTTGCTAGGCTTGCCGATCAGTTGCCGTCCATAGATTCAATCAAGTCCGATCCTCACAGTGCAGTGGTACCGACGAGTGCGGGTGCCGTGATGATGGTTGTGTATAAGGTGTTATCCACACTTGACCGTGATTGGGTCGATGCGTGGATGGACTACATGTTGCGCCTATCCAAGGAAGCGCAGGGTGTGTTCGCCAACGGGGTTCGGTCAGAGAAGTACACCAAGCGTTCAATGGTGATGACCAACAAGAAGTTCACGCAGTGGGCGATGGACAATAACTATCTGTTTACAGCAGACAAGAAATAAGGAGCAGGAAGATGGCAAGAGCAGAGAACAAGAGCAAGAGCTGGACTAGGGAAGAAGACATAGCGTTGTTGTGGTACCACCAGAACGGTAAGAGTCACGAGTATATGGCTAAGAAGTTAGGGCGTACTAAGGGTGGGGTATCAGGTAGGATTGGTACGCTACGTGCCGCAGAAGCTATAGACCCTGTAGAGGAGAAATTTGAGTGGACTGCGGAACGGAACGCGTACCTGACACAGCTTGTCGAGGAGGGTAAGTCCTACGAGGAGATTGGCGCATTGATGGGGCGTACACCCAAGGCAGTGGATGTGCATGTATACAGACTGCGTAAACGTGGTGATCTCCCCCCTGCCCTATACGATAGAAGGCGCAGCTATACACCGCAGGGAGACTTGTTTACACCCGTCGTTACCGCCGAGCCTGTCGTGACTGAACCGGTTAGGGAAGTCCCTAACACTAAGCCTAAGCCCAAGCCCGTCGTTACTGCCGAACCAATACTAACGCCGAAAGCGCAGGGGTGGTGGAGCAGGTTGCGTCACGGTGACCAAGCCTTATGGCTGGAGGTCGAGCGGCTCAGATGCGAGTTGAATGTACTTCATGCGTCACACACTAAGTTGTTATCTGGACTAGGAGAGGAGGAGTGATGAAAGAAGTAATACTGGAGGAGTATACCAACCAAGAAATCGATTGGATTAGTGAGATGATCCAAGAAAAACTTGTGGACATGGGGTACGAGAACGTATCCACATTCAGTTTCGACATAAACGTGTGCTTTAACGAGGAGGAAACATGTTAGCACTTAACCAAGCACTGACCGCCGAGCAGCGGTTGTCTAAGGCAGTGATGTCTGTCATGGCGCACAATAAGTACGTGGGTCTGGCGAGTGTGCTGATGGTGGGCGAGCGGACGGTGAGTGATACCGTCCCAACCGCTTGCACCAATGGCCGCGATGAGCAGTATGGTAGGACGTTCGTTGATGGGTTGACTGACCCAGAGCTACGGTTCCTTGTACTGCACGAGTGTTACCACAAGATGTACAAGCACCTGACAACGTGGAAACATCTTTACAAGTTGCACCCGACCCTAGCCAACGTTGCCTGTGACTATGTTATCAACATCCAGTTGTCCGACAGTGACGAGGGTATGGGGTTCATCACGATGCCCAAGGTTGGGTTGATCGATGAGAAGTACCGCGACATGGATACTGCCCAAGTGTTCCACTTGATATACGACTCACTCGATAAGCCTGACCCCAACGATGACTGTGGGTTGGGTGATGGCATGGATGACCATGACTGGGAGGGTGCCGAGGAGCTGACCCAAGAAGAGAAGGATGCGTTAGGTCGTGAGGTTGACGAGGCTATACGTCAGGGTGCACTCGTTGCCGGTAAGCTGGGTAGTGGTGGTGCCCGTGCTCTGGAGGATCTGCTTAGACCCGAGGTCGATTGGCGTGAGGTACTGCGTGAGTTCATCCAGTCAGTGTGTGCTGGTAACGACTTCTCTACGTGGTCGCGCCCCAATCGCAGGTTCGTATCTGCTGGTGTGTATATGCCAAGCGGTATCAGTCAGCAGGTAAAGGAGTTAGTGATTGCCCTAGATACGTCAGGATCTATCGGTCAGCGTGAGTTGACTGCGTTCTTATCCGAGGTCAAGGCAGTGTGTGACATGGTGCACCCCGAGCGCATACGCCTATTGTATTGGGACACCGAGATATGCGGGGATGAATCGTACGGTACTACCGAATTGTCTACCCTAGTGCAAAGCACCAAGCCAGCCGGTGGTGGGGGTACCGACGTGCGGTGTGTGCCCAACTACATGACCGAGCACAAGATCGACCCGCAAGCAGTGATTGTGTTCACCGACGGGTACGTGTACGACTGGGGTACGTGGTCATGCCCTGTGTTGTGGGCGGTGTACGACAACAAGCAAGCCAAGCCTGACTGCGGCAAGGTAGTTCACATTGGTGCAAACAAGTTATGAGGAAGGATATGACTGAGACAATGTATACGACGGGGGAACGTCACCCCCAATCGACCAAGCTATTTAGTGGTAGACCCCTGACTAAGGGTAATTACGCTACCCGTGCGGAGTTGGAAGAAGCGGTGCTTGACCGGCACAACCGAGGGTATGGTTACAAACGCATCAGCAGGGTAGTGGGTGTGAGTGACATGACCGTGGCTAACATAATCAAACAATGGAAGGAGAAGAGAGATGGCACCAAGGATAACTAATGTAACCGCACGCAAGTATGTGCAGCGGAAGGAATCGTTTCAAGGTAATAACTTGTTTGGTGAATGGCGGTATGGTCGGTATGTAGTGACATCGTATGGCGATCACTTCCCGCTATTCATTTGGGAAGAGGGTACGTGGTATGAGAACATTGAGAAGATTACGCAAACACATCCCCATAGTAAGCACCGTACGCAAACACATCCCCATGAAGATACGTTACCCATGACCTGCAAAGATATGGTCGTGATAATGAATCATGGGATTGTTGGGGTAGCAGTAGGAATGGCAGTTTAAACAATGTTAAAACTAAGTCTGTAGGAGGACGATAATGAGTTATAAGCATGTATTAGTAGCAGCGTTAGAGAAAGAAGAAACACAGGACGGGCCGTTTGATCTGTCTGCATTCATCGCCAACGAACGGAGGCATGGTAGTGATATCTACGCCGCGTTCCTTGAGGCACTGGCAAAGAAGTTACCCACATGTAAGTTCCGCAAGATTACAGCCAGCGGTAGTGCGATCCATGTGTATCTGCCCACCGATCACTTCGTGTTGGGTAGGGTAGGTTGGGGTGACTGGTCTGTAGATGGCAAACCAACAAACTCCATAATGGTGCAGTCTCCCCGAATTAGGAATGACAAGTATGGTTCCGATAGGACGCAGCATTACATGTGGACATCGATCAGCCCGAAGCGTGCGTTATCCAATGCGCTGGGTGCACTGCGTCCCCATACGCCTATCGCGGTTGCGAAGCACTATGCCACTAACGTGGCGAGTAAGGTGTGGAATTCTGACTACGAAGGCCAAGACAAGGTAACCAAAGTCAGGGGTAAATTAGTTCGGCATGACAGCTTAGAGCAAGAGCTGCGCGGTATCGTTGCCAGTGGGTATACGTTCATCAACGCCGAGTTCTCTGACTTGGTAACTTCTTTTCTACACGAAGCCGATGAGTATGCGCTCCGCCAACAGAAGATAGACATGGTATACGTACGGGCCTATATGCTGGGCGATCAGCAAGTGTTCGATACCGTGCCGATTGCCAACATGCACAAGATTAACAATAACTTCGATGTTGAAGAGTCTTTCACACGCTACACCGAGGACACGTTACCAGAGGATATCCGAGGCAAGCTGTCTATGCTACTCATGGTTAATATGAACGAGTACGTCGATGGCGTAGGAATGCGTGCTCATGACGAGATATTCTATGTCAACGTACCCTGATAACACAGATGACACCATGTACCGTGTGATGGTAGATGCTGGAAAAAACTGTATAAGAGTGCAATGTATTGGAATGTATTGTGTTGACAATACGCTAGACGGGTCGTATAGTGGGATGGAGAAGTTGCCACAGTGGATGCAAGAGAAGGTTGCCCTGCTGATGATGACTTCTTCTACCCCGCCCATTCAGGAAGTTACCGGTATCGGTCAGCGTATCAGTGAGGATACGTTTTGGGTTTATCAATAAGGAACAACAGATGAATAAAGAACAGAAAGAACAGGTGGTTGCTTCGCTCAATACTATCGCGGATACCCTAACGCGTCTGCTTGAGATCGTTGAAGAGCAGCGTGAACTAGCGGATGAATAATTTGTTAGGGGCTTCCCTAACATTTTTTGAGTTTGAATTCTGCAACAGCAGATTTGGAAAAACCCTTTTTAATTTGAATTCTGCAACACCCTGATACCAGTTCCCAAGGAGAACGCATGACCCCAGAGGCTAAAGTTAAACGTGTTATCACTAACCAGCTCAAAGAGCTTGGTGCCTATTACTTCTACCCAGCAACGGGTGGGTATGGTCGAAGCGGTGTCCCTGACATCGTGGGTTGTTACAGGGGAAGGTTCTTCGGCATTGAATGCAAGGCGGGTAAGAACAAACCGACAGCATTGCAGCAGAAGAACCTAGATGATATTGCCTCGACAGAGGGAATCGCGCTTCTAATCAATGAAGCCAACATGAAAGATGTCGCCTACTTGTTGGGCGCTAGAGCTAATAATCCAGACCAGTTAGAGATGGAATTTTAAGGAGAAGGACGTGAATAAGCGAGAGAAAGTAGTTGCAGTAATGCAGGAGAACCCAGATTGGCATCTACCTCGGGTAGCATCGCAGGTTGGGTGTAGTGAAAGTTACGTGCATTTGGTGCGTAAACAAGTTAAAGCAGCGGAATACAACGCTGCCAAAGCAGAACTTGAAGCGGAATCGACAGCAACGGCAACGTCGGTATCGGTACCTGCTACCGGATTAAGTGCAGAGGTAGAAACAAGTTATCTAGAAACTAACGACCTACCCCCGGCCCCGGTCGAGGTAGTGACCCGAAGCAAGATTCTTAGTACCGCCAAATCGTACATCACGAGGGATAGACAAGCAGACCACGGTGATGCAGAGGATAACTTCTCGCGGATCGCAGGGTACTGGTCATTGCATACCGGTGTTACGTTAACTGCTACTGATGTTGCAGTGATGATGGCGCTATTAAAGGTAGCTAGGATCAAGCAGAACCCCCAGCATGTTGATAACTGGGTGGATGGTGCAGGGTATTTCGCCTGTGGTGGTGAGATAGCGAACCAATAAAAATAGTCCGACCTTTCCAGTGTGTTAAAGCAGACTCAAAATGCAAGTATAACTGACACCGAGGGGGTGCGAAGCCCCCACTTATAAACTTGTTACCGGATATGATATGGATCTTATTACAATAGATTTTGAGACGTTCTACTCTCAGGACTTCTCGTTAAGCAAAATGACTACCGAAGCGTACGTTCGTGATCCTCGTTTTGAGGTGATCGGTGTGTCCGTTAAGGTGAACAATGGGCGTACTGAATGGGCGAGTGGGACACATGAGCAGCTTAAAAATTACTTCAGTGGTTTCGCGTGGGAAGACTCTATGGTCTTGGCTCACAACACAATGTTTGATGGCGCTATACTTTCTTGGTTATTCGATATTCATCCTCGGGTGTGGGCTGACACTTTGTGCATTGGCCGTGCTGTACACGGGGTGGAAGTTGGGGGTAGTCTCAAGGCGTTGGCCGAACGATATCAGATCGGCGCTAAAGGTACCGAAGTTTTAGATGCCAAAGGCAAGCGGCGGCTAGATTTTACTGATGAAGAGCTGGATAAGTACGGCGACTACTGCATCAACGATGTCGAGTTAACATATAAACTCTTCGGGATTATGGGTAAGAAGTTTCCTAGACAAGAATTACGTGTCATAGATTTGACACTACGTATGTTCATTGAGCCTATGCTGGATCTTGATCTTGGTTTACTAGAGCAGCACCTAGAAGACACTAAAGACATTAAAGATAAGTTGTTATTAGATGCCGGTGTAGACAAAAAAGACCTGATGAGCAACCCCAAGTTTGCCGAATTGCTTAAGGGGGTAGGGGTCATACCGCCGATGAAGACCAGCCCGACCACTGGCAAAGAAACGTACGCTTTCGCCAAGTCCGATGAAGCGTTCAAAGCCTTGTTGGAGCACGAAGACGTACGGGTGCAAGCCTTGGTCAACGCTCGGCTCGGCAACAAGAGCACCCTAGAAGAGACACGGACGCAACGGTTCATTGACATATCGAAGCGTGGGTTGTTACCTGTACCGGTAAGGTATTATGCAGCACACACTGGACGTTGGGGCGGGGCCGACAAGATTAACTTGCAGAACTTACCCAGCCGTGGGCCGAACGGTAAAAAACTCAAGAAGAGTATGATTGCCCCTGATGGCTACGTGCTAATTGACTGCGATTCAAGTCAGATCGAGGCCCGAGTATTGGCATGGTTGGCAGGGCAGGGTGACTTAACAGAAGCGTTCCGTGTTGGTGACGATGTTTATAAGAAGATGGCGATGTCAATATATGGCGTCAACAGAGAAGAAGATGTCACTAAAGACCAGCGGTTCGTAGGTAAGACCACCATACTTGGTGCCGGTTATGGCATGGGCGCAGTGCGGTTTAAAGAACAGTTGCAGTCTTTCGGGTTCGATATGGATCTAGATGAAGCTCGCAGGGTTATCTCGGTGTACCGTGAAGCGAACTTTAAGATAACGACTTTATGGCGTGACGCTGGCTACATGCTAGAGAATATGGCACGCGGTGACAGCGTTCAGTTTGGGCTTGACGGGGTTGTTGCAGTTGACGCGACCAAGAAAGCTATCATGCTACCGTCTGGATTATTCATGCGGTACGACGAGTTGGCCGGTGAGCAAGGTGAACGGGGTGTAGAGTACACCTATAAAGTTAGACGAGGCCGAAACCGGATCTATGGTGGCAAGGTGATAGAGAACGTCTGCCAAGCCATTGCGCGTTGCATAATCGGGGAGCAAATGCTAAAAATTGCTAAACGATATCGGGTTGTCCTTACGGTTCACGACTCCGTTGTTTGCTGCGTTCCCGAAGAAGAAGTAGTAGAAGCGCAAGAGTATATCGAGAGTTGTATGCGCTGGACACCTCATTGGGCAGCAGGGATGCCCGTTAACTGTGAGTCCGGTATAGGTAAGTCTTATGGAGATTGCGAGTGACTGAGATACTAGACTTCGAAGAACACAGAACTAAGCACGCTAACAGGAACAAGTTACACATACACCACAAATCTAAACCTGCGGTACGAGAAGATAACCAAGAGATGGTCGTCAGCTCAGTTGGGGTTACCTCGTTAGGAGATGATCCTGAGTTGGTTATTATGATTAACCAGATGGAAGGCGGTCGGTTGGATACGGTGACATTCAGCGTTGAAGAGATACCGCACCTTATGGATGCACTACAAGAAGCGTACGACTACGTTGCCGAGGGGGGCGAGTGAGCATAGCACCTTGGTCGTTCAGTAAGATAAAGGCATTTGAGCAATGCCCTAAGAAGTTTTACCACTTAAAGATTGCTAAGGATTACTCGGAGCCTGAGACCGAAGCGATGTACTACGGCACTGCGTTTCATGAAGCAGCCGAAGAATACGTACGTGATAACGTACCACTACCACCACAGTTTGATTACGCCAAGGCCGCGCTAGATGCTTTAAACGCTAAACGTGGTAAGAAGTTATGCGAATACAAGATGGGGTTGACTGAGAACCTAGAACCCTGCGACTTCTTTGCTGAAGATGTATGGTTTCGTGGGGTAGCTGACTTGGTTATCCTAGATGAAGAAGACAAAAGCGCGTGGGTCATAGACTATAAGACGGGTCGAAACGCACGCTATGCTGACAAGGGGCAGCTTGAACTAATGGCGATGGCTATGTTCAAGCACTTCCCAGACATAAAGAAGGTACGAGGAGGGCTACTGTTTGTAGTCTCTAATGACCTAATAAAAGATACCTACGAGGCGCACGACCAAGGGCCGCTGTGGGAAAAATGGTTGCGGGACTACATGAGTATGGAGACCGCGTTCGATAAAGATGTTTGGAACACTAGCCCTAGCGGGTTATGCAGAGCACACTGCGTGGTGCTGGAATGTCCACACAACGGGAGAAGTTAAATGCCTTACAGAAATAAAGCAGACCGAAAGAAGCAAGTAAACAAAGCACCAGATAGTCCAGAGTTTAAGGCACGTATGGAGCGGCAGAAAGCTCGGCGTGAAATGGACAGGACAGGTAAAGACGCGAACAAGAATGGTAAAGCAGACAAGCGAGAAGGCAAGGATGTTAGCCATAACAAACCACTGGCACGGGGTGGCAGCAACAAGGACGGCGTGAAGGTGGAGAGTGCGAGTGCCAACCGTAGCCGTAACTTAAAGAAGAAAAAGAAATCTCCCAGACGTTTAGCCTGATGCGTCTTTAAAGAACGTACCCTGTATCCTCCAGTTATAGGGTGCAAAAATCAGGTTAGTCCAGAGGTAGTTCATACCGATATCGCAGACCTAGCCCTATCTGTGGACGAAGCAGGGCTTTTCTAGCAGGAAAATATATGAAAATTTTAGATAACAAGGCGTTGCTCTTGCGACTTCGCAACCCTAAAAAAGTAACGACGGTCATACCCAAGAGCCAAGAACTACCTGATAACAAAGTAGTGGTTAAGTGGGGTATCGACGAGGCGCATGTACTGAAGAACTTAAACATCAAGGTGCCATCCCCTATCGAAGGGAAGTACAAGTGGACGGGTAAGTATTCCCCGTTTGAGCACCAGAAAACCACGTCATCGTTTCTTACCATGAACAAGCGAGCGTTCTGCTTCAACGAGCAGGGTACGGGTAAGACAGCCAGTGCGATCTGGGCTTCAGATTACCTTATGAATGTGGGTCGTATTCAACGGGTGTTGATTATATGTCCCTTGTCTATCATGGATTCCGCGTGGCGTAATGATCTGTTCACGTTTGCAATGCACCGAACGGTTGATGTGGCTTATGGATCAGCGAAGAAACGCAGAGAGATCATTGGGGGTAACGCTGACTACGTGATAATAAATTATGACGGTGTTGAGATTGTGTCAGACGCCGTAGCAAATGGTGGTTTTGACCTAATTATTGTGGATGAAGCGACCCACTATAAGAACACCCAGACCAAACGATGGAAGACGCTCAACGCGTTGATGACCCCTGAAAAATGGTTATGGATGATGACCGGTACCCCTGCGGCACAAAGCCCAGTGGATGCGTACGGCTTGGCTAAACTCGTTAACCCTGCGGCAGTGCCCCGTTTCGCCGGTTCGTTCCGCGATCAGGTTATGTTTAAAGTTACTAACTTTAGATGGGTACCCAAGGACAACGCCACCGATACCGTGTTCCGTGTGCTGCAACCAGCCATACGGTTCACCAAAGAAGAATGTTTAGACCTACCACCGATGGTGTATGTAAAACGGGAAGTTGAACTTACCAGACAGCAGAACAAATACTATAACTTGTTACGAGATAAAATGATTATGGACGCAGCAGGTGAGCAGGTAACTGCGTCTAATGCAGCAGTGAACATGAACAAGTTACTACAAATATCCTGCGGTGCAGTCTACACCGATACTGGAGACACGCTAGAGTTTGATATCAAGCACCGGTACAAAGTCCTGCGCGAGGTAATCGACGAGTCTAGTAAGAAGGTATTGGTATTCGTGCCTTTCAGGCATGTTATAGACATTCTTACTGACAAATTAGAAGCTGACGGCATCAGTACAGCAGTCATTCGTGGTGATGTACCAGCGGCTAAACGGACGCAGATCTTCCGACAGTTCCAGAATTCTGATGACCCTAGGGTGTTAGTGATCCAACCCCAAGCAGCAGCGCACGGTGTGACCCTGACGGCTGCGAATACGGTGGTATGGTGGGGGCCAACCAGTTCACTAGAAACGTACGCACAGGCTAACGCTCGGGTACACAGATCAGGTCAAGACCATAAGTGTACTGTGGTTCAGTTGCAAGGATCGTCCATAGAAAAACGTGTTTATGCAATGCTGGACAATAAAATCAATATCCATACAAAAATGATTGATTTATACAATGATATACTTGCGTAGGACAGCCAAGTATATTATATTCAACAGTTCGGCAAGTTAAGGAGATGTAAATGGGCAGCGAAACGGCTATACCTTTAGACAAGTTGGTCAAGACCTATATAAAAATACGGGATCGACGGTCTGAATTGAAGGCGGAATTCGACAAAGAGGACAGCATTCTTGTAGAACAATTGGACGCGGTGAAGGGCGCTCTGTTGGAACACTGCAAAGAACATGACGTTAGCAGCGTCAAGACTTCAGAAGGTCTATTCTATCGGACGGTCAAACAAACGTATTGGACTAGCGACTGGGATCAAATGCACAAGTTTATTCTTGAGCACGGAGAACCCGCACTGTTGGACAAGCGCCTAAACCAGAAGAACATGAGAGAATTTCTTGAGTCGAATCCTGACTTGTTGCCGAAAGGTCTTAACTCAAACTCCACATACACTATATCCGTTAGAAGGAAGTAACCATGACACCCGCATTAGTTTCAATTAGAGAAGTCGCTCAACACTTTATGGTATCTGAACGCTTGATCCGTAACTGGATGAAGCAAGGGCGTATACCGAAGAATACTTACATCCATATAGGGCAGACCTACAGGTACGACTTGAATGCCGTATCGCAAGCACTACTTAGTGACTTGAACGAGGATGCACCTGACACAACATGGGATGAAGTAAGTCCAGAAGATGATCGGGTCGAAGTCCCTGACTTGGATACAGACGAAGATTATTAATGGAAACTAACGTTAAAAGAATTGGTATTAAGGACAAGAAGTTTGGTGGTATACCCACCGAGGGTCTAGATTCTATCGAGTGCATCATCATTGGCGTTGCTTATACGTCTAGGATGTATTATAAAAATGAGTACGACCCCGATAAAATAGTTGCACCGACTTGTTGGTCTAACGATACCGAATACCCTGCTTTAGACGTACCAGACACCCAACGGCAGTCTGGACGTTGCTTAGATTGTGTTCAAAATATTAGAGGTTCTGGGAAAGGCTCTGGGCGCGCATGTCGTTTTGTGCAGCGTTTGGCAGTCGTTTTAAAGGATGATCTGGAAACAGTTTATCAGTTACAACTACCCCCGACTTCTATATTTGGGGACGCGGTAAAAGGGGAAATGCCCCTACGTGCTTATGCACGGTACCTTGAGGCGCGTGAGACGCCTTTCATCGCTGTCATATCGAAGATTTATTTCGACGAAGGTAGCGATACACCAAAACTCTTCTTCAGACCGATACGTCCGTTAGAAGAGCAGGAGCTAGAGACTGTCAAAAAGATGCAGGATCACGAAGATACTATTAACGCAATGACTAAAATTGTTGCGCCGGTAGAAGATCGGAGTGTTTCCCCATTCGATGAGGTTGACGGTTTTAAATTAAATGACTAAATGTTTGGAGAAACATATATGAACTACCTTATAAAAGGTGTTGAAGTACTATACCCACGTATCAATAAGACCTACCGTTTTGATAATACGGAGAACAGAAGTGTTCCGTGTGACCCATTCGACGACGGTGCTTCTTACTCGATGCAGTTTAAGATGGACGATAAACAGGCTAAAGAATTGATGGGCGCTATGGCGGCTGCATACGCTGAGAAGCGTGAGGCTAAATGGCCTGAGAAGATCCCCATGCCTTTCAAGAAGACTGATGACGGTATGTTTATTGGTAAAGCCACGTTGAAAGGGGCGTACGGTAAAGATGCTACCAGCAAGCCTAAGCAATATGACGCAGGGAACAAGGAGTTAGATGAAGATTTTGCCTTGACTACCGGCAGCGTTGGTAACATTGCGGTCGTTCTTTTCCCATACAACATGCGAGAAGCAGGGGTATCACTACGGTTACGAGCAGTGCAAGTCACCAAGTACGTACCGCTACAAGCGTCATCCCCGTTTGATGCAGTGGAAGGCTTCACCGTTGGCGGAGAGGTAAGTCCTTTTGCAGACGTTACCCAGTCTGCCCCGGTGACAGCCGACGAAGTTGATGTAGTAGAAGTTGATGTAGAAGATGTCGAAGAACCTGTAAAAGAGCCGAAGAAAGTGGCGAAGGTGAAGTCGGCAGCACCGAAAGAAGCGGCAGATTTGAGTGCACTTGTTGATGGATGGGACGACTAGTCCTAATTACTTTGGGTATCTTCGAGAAGAAGCCCATTCCTAAAACAATACCCACGGCTAGACTAGTCGAAGAGGGCGTAATAATGCCCCTGCCGTGGTGTCGCTCGGATCTACGCTTATGGATACAACAACATTTTTAAAGGAGGTTCTATCGAGCAGTGGGCTATATTGTATTTTTGCGTCCAATAGTTCCAAAGATAAAAGAAGCCAACAGTTTTATGGTTCCATAGACCAATTAGTCAGTGCCGCCAAAGACCTAGATGATAACGATTACGATGTTTATTTTGCTTTAGCTACGTTCAACGAAGGTAAATCGCGTAAAGTCGATAACGTAAAACATCTTAAGTCCTTCTTCCTAGATCTTGATTGCGGCCCATCCAAAGAATTCGCTTCTCAGCAAGAAGCCATGCAAGCACTAAAGCAGTTTTGTAAGACTTATTCGTTACCACGTCCCACCATCATTAACTCTGGTAGGGGTGTGCATGTGTACTGGCCGCTCAAAGAGGCAGTGTGCCTAGACGACTGGCTACCTGTAGCAGAACGCCTCAAGGCTCTTTGCGCCCGAAGTAATTTCCCTGCCGACCCTGCGGTTACATCGGATGCTGCACGGGTCTTGCGTGTACCCCAAACACACAACTACAAGCCTGACACTCCTGTAGCAGTGGGCTTTATAGGGCCAACGGTTTCGGCGTTAGTTGACTTCGACAAGTTCTCAGACCTCGTTGGTGGAGACTTGATACCAGTTCCTAACAAAAGAATAGAAGCCCCTAGTGCGACGATGCTCGCTGCGCTGGGAAACCAAGAGTATAAGTTCAAGCACATCTTACAGAAATCAAACGAAGGCGCAGGGTGCGTCCAGATCTATAACGCCCTAAAGAACCAGAACGGCGTCTCAGAACCTATATGGCGTGGGATGCTATCGATTCTTAAAGCGTGCAGTGATGGTAGTCGGGAGAAGGCACACAAGATATCCAGTGGGTACGAAGGTTATAACCCCGAAGAAACGGATGCTAAGTGGGATAACTTGACGGCTGATAAACGGTACACCTGTAACAAGTTTGAGGAAGAGAACCCTGAAGCATGTTTGGCTTGCCCTAATCGGGGTAAGTTACGTAGCCCATTGCACGTTGGGAAGACGCTACGAGAAGCTACCGAAGAAGATAACGTAGTACATGTCCCTGCCTTAGACCTACCCAATGCACCTGTTAACACGTACGTAATTCCGAAATACCCGTTCCCATACGTGCGTGGTGCAAGTGGTGGTGTGTATGTACGCAACAAGAACGCAGACGGGGACATAGAAGAGAAGCAGATTTACCACAACGATGTCTATGTGGTGCAGCGCATAGTAGATGTGGAAATAGGGGAAGCGGTGGTAATGCGCTTACACCTACCGAAAGACGGCGTTAGGGAGTTTACAGTACCCCTGACAGCGGTAACGTCAAAAGAGGAGTTTCGCAAACAGATGTCAATGCGGGGTGTTGCAATACCCAACATAGATGACTTGATGCGGTACGTAACAGTATGGATTAACGAACTACAGGCAACCGAAATGGCAGATAAAGCACATAGACAGTTTGGGTGGACAGATGATACAGCATCCACTTTTATTCTGGGCAACCAGAAAATACGTAAAGACACGATTGAATTCAACCCACCATCAGCGCAGACAGCCGGTATGTTTCCTGCGTTTGAACCCAAGGGTACGCTTGAGGAATGGAAGGCGTTGATGGAGTTCTACAACAGACCGGGATTTGAACTACACCAGTACGTAGTATGTGCAGGGTTCGGGTCAATCCTTATGGAGTTCATGGGTGGTATTGCGTGCTCGGCCATCCATCTACACAGTAAGGATTCTGGTTTAGGTAAAACAACTGCGATGAAAGCAGCGGCATCTATATGGGGTGACCCTGAAGAGCTTATCTTGGATGATCGAGATACGCACAACAGTAAGATGAACCGTTCAGAAGTACTACACAACCTACCGTTGTTCATTGATGAGCTGACTAATGCAACACCGAAACAGTTGAGTGAGTTGGCGTACCAGTTTACTTCAGGGAAGCAGCGGGGTCGTATGGTCAGTGGTAGCAACGCTGAACGGATACGTGGTGAGTCGTGGAGTCTTATGGCAGTGACCAGCGGTAACACCAGCGTTATAGAACGTATACGTCTGGCGAAAGAAAACCCAAGTGCAGAGGCGCAGCGGATACTAGAAGTTCGGGTTGACAAGATATTCAAAAGCCCTGACAGTAAAGCAGAGACGGACGTATTTGCAGCCAACATTGAAAAGTGTTATGGGCACGCTGGGCCTATTTATGTACAGCACATAATAAATAACCTCGATCAAGTCAAGCAATTAATCGGAAGCGTTCAGCTCAAAGTTGACAAAGAAGGTGGGTTAACGTCGGAGAATCGTTTTTGGTCGGCAGGGCCATCGCTTGCATTGTCTGGCGGGATACTGGCTAAGAACCTTGGGTTGATTCAGTTCGATATGGCAGCGATACATCGTTGGATCATAAAAGTACTCAAAGACAACAAAGATAAGAGCAAAGATATGGCGGTTTCCATAGAGCAAACTCTAAACGAGTACATCAATGAGCATTACGATAACATCTTAAGGATAAAAAGTACGAGTGATTTGCGTAAGCAAGACGGTACTGTACTGGACTCTTTGATCCAACCTGAGACGGTGCCTAGGAATAAATTAGTGGCCCGATACGAGACCGACATTAAGAAATTATACCTTGTGCCGAAACCGTTCCGTATGTGGTGCGGTGAACAGCAGATAAATTACTCGGCGTTCGTGCAAGAGATGATGGATAAGCTCAAGGCCAAGAAGATGAAGATGCGTTTAGGTAAGGGCACCCACTTTAGGATGCCACCCACAGACGTACTGGTCGTTCAATTTGCCGAGGAAGCCGATGAGTCGGGGAGTTCTGAGAACGTATGATCTATGTCCTGACGGGGTACGGATCGTAGTGGAATGGAGTGCGATGGCAGTAGGTACATCTATTTTTGTACCCTGCATCAACACTGCAAAAGCAATAGCGGAAGCTAAAACAATAACCGCAGGTAAAGGTTGGGATATAGAGGTTCAGGTAGGGGTTGTAGGCGATAAATGGGGAGTTTGTATATGGCGCGTTCTATGATATATTGGCACAGACAGCGCGTCCCCTTCTCGCAAACAACGTACTGTCGTCCTCCTGCTCTAAGAAGCACCCCCCTCTTCGGAGGGGGTATCTTAACTCCTGCCACAGGAGTATCTAATGGAAGCAACTAAAAACGAACTACTACTCGCGTGGATGACGCTGGTTAAACTGCGCGACAGTAACGTACTAGATGCAGGTGACGATCAGATTATACTGAGCGCCTTAAAGATAATCGACGAAGAACAATCGCACACCGAAACCTAGGTTATATCCCTAGGTCGCTCATAAGGTCTGGGGTATCGTCCCATCCAGCCGCTTGCGCTTTGAGTTTAGCCGCGAGCCTAGGACTTAACGTAACGCCATAGTGCATGTTAGAAGTTGTTTTCATGTGCTGTCGCATAGACCGTTTAATCGTATCTGGTGTTATGCTCACTTCAGGGTGCCGTTTGTTGAAGTCCACAAGATCTTCCATTGTGCGGTCAACAGCTCCCCCGTTACCTTGACGTATGCTGATGTAGTACTTACGTAATATTCTGGTTCTTTCTTCGTTTATTGCGCGGTCTACTTTCTTTAGAGAGGCATTCTGCTGCAACTGCCGGGTGTACTCCGCAGGTGCGAACCCCATGAATTGAGCAGCAATGTGGCCGGGGCTGATGTCTTCTGCAATAAGATCTCCGCGTAAAGTCTTTGGCCCTTCGTTTGCAAAGCGTACGCTTTTGAATCCGTTTCGTATGGCGGCTGGCATGGCAGCTTCTACACCACGTAACACCTCACCTCTACCCCATAGGTCATACCCACGTTCTAGTTGCAGCAGTGACCCTAGCACTGGGCCTCCTACCTGCTCCGCAGCGGTAAAGAATATACTTTGATCCTTCTCGATTAGTCGGTCACGGAATATTAGGTTAGACAGACCCATTCTGCTGGCAACGTCTACCCCGAATAAATAGTTGAACGCACCACCGTATGCGCCTTCTCCTAAGTATTTACGAGTGACGGTTTCAAAATCTTCTTCGTCATCCCCTTTAAACATGTTAGATAGCATGGCAATGACGCCAAAGAACGGTAGCCCCTGCACCCCAGCAACAACAGCAGCCCCACCAAAAACACCCATAAGCTGGTTTCTTGCCATCTTACGCATCTCTGGTTTGTCGCTGGATATTGCAGAATCAATCAAGTCGTAGAGCATGAAGTACATGGCTGACCCGTACCGCTTGAACAAGAAGGCAACTTTACCAACGCCATTCTGTGCTAGACGTGGCGCGGCAGCGGCAGCGATACCGCCGTTAGTCATTTCTGTAACGTTGATTGCGTCTAACGCCAACGCGTTCCGTTCTTCTATATCCAGCTTCTCCCATTGGTTGGGTTGTAGCCCTTTATCCTTAAGTTTTTTCTGGAGGGCTAGATCATACGCAGCCATCATCGCTATTTGACGGTTCATCCGTTCGCCGTGGTGGAATATAAACCCAGTTACGGCATTCACTTGCGACATTGGACTGTCAATAGAATCGATCTCGACCGTATCGTAAGCGATAGAACGGTTAAGTTGCCCTAATGAATCGGCCAGTTCAGATAACGTCTGGAACCGCCTTATATCGTTTGAAGCCTCGTCAAAATTGATGTTGTCCAATGACGGCATCGCGCTGGTAGATACGGTTATTTCTCCGTCTGGCCCCCAACTTTGCACATCACGAGTCGTACCACTAGACAAGAACACTCTTTTCGCGTTCCATATCGCCTTCATGCTTTCTGTGTACCCGTACTGGGCACCGAGGTAAGGGAGTACCACCATTGGGATCTGAGACAAGTTCACAAGAGCAGAAGATATGTTTAAACCTAGCGTCATGTTAAACCCAAAGCTAGTCGCCAGACGTGCCCAAGGATCTACATTAGGACTAGCGGCCCAGTTTGCACGCTCTACTAACTCTTCGGTCAGCAAACGTATGGTAGTTTTTTCGTCGTCGGATACAAAATCTACACTCTTTGAAACGTCTTTCTGCCATGCCTTTATCTCATCACTATAGGCACGCATTTGCGCCCCATATTCTATACGTGCTAACTGCTGGCCGATGCTTGCGGCACGGTTCTTAAGCCCTGCTAACACATCATGGTTAGGGATTTGACGTTCTGTAGGTGTTACGTCACCCACCGCACCACGGGTATTCTTTCTATGCCTGAACGAATTAGCAAAAGAACGTTCTGGTAACGTG
>ENA-OWPI01001894-OWPI01001894.1-marine-metagenome-genome-assembly--contig:-NODE-1894-length-21315-cov-17.601422_pt1 | contig 21315 bp, 19 predicted proteins | sample MGYA00238138_ERZ651775 | MGnify/ENA primary metagenome ERZ651775 (study PRJEB26906, sample SAMN06265043) | marine metagenome | isolation source: Helgoland LTER site | place: Germany:Helgoland, sampling...
GCGGTAATCAAATCAACCAGTTCTTGTGTCAAATCTACGTTAGCCCTCTCAGTAGCACCAGCACGAATCGTGCCAAAGCCAGCCGTACCCGCTTCACCAATCTTTGGATCCCCAGATTTCGCCGTTGCGTAGAAGCTGGAATCACCAATTTGGCGCAAACCAGCCGGACTTGAGAAGTTAGACAAAATGACCTTTGCAAGGGTGTTTTGACTACCGTTGGAATAAGACGCACTCACCAGGCCGTCATCACCGATGTTCAAGCCCACGAGGTCACCCTCAGGGCGTCCGTCTTGCGACTGCGACAGCACCGCAAAAGCGGATGAGTACTGGGTAGAGGCTGAGTAGTCGATATTGATCGTCAAGGCGCCCTTACCGTCTGCGAGGTAAACCGTGTCAAGCTGCGAGCCCGTGCTCGGCGAAATCAAATTACCGCTGGTGTTAAAAGTCAGCTCACCTTTGTCGAGGTATAAGGGGGACCATTCGGGCAACTCGGCAAAGCCGTCAGCGCTGGTCGTTTCTTCACCAAATTCATCGATGTACTTGGAGACGCCAACACCATCGATAAATTCAGTAAATTGGGTTGGCTTAATCCAGCTAGATGTCGAACCACGACCCGCCTCGACGTTTGCCAAACCCCAGTTTGAGCTGCCTGATACCTTGATAAAGGAGTTGGTGCCTGTCGTACCCGTCGTAAACGCAAATGCATTGAGTACGCGGTCATAGCTCACCGTGACGCCCGAAACCGTGCTACCTGTATCGTTCGCCAAACCATTAATCTCTTTCTGGAGTGCCGCCATAAAGCCGTCCAGTGTGTAGGTGTCACTTGGTGGCAATGTCACGGTACCTTTGACGTCGTCAACTGACACCACAAAGGTGTTGTTTGTCGTATCGACGGAGAAGTTGTTGTTGACGTTAATGGCCACTTGAGTGCCCTTGGTCTCCGCTGGCAAAGAAACCGTGCCGCGCAACGCCGTATCTGAAATAGCGACGGCCAGCGGCGTACCCGTTGGCGCAGACACGCCGAACAACGACTCAGCAAGCGTATTGCTGTCGGTAATGGTGATGCTGGACGTGTCCCCCGTGGTACCCGAGGCGAATGTGAAGCGTTCATTCACATTGTCAAACGTAACCTTCAGACCATAGCGCTGATCAGCAAGGCTTCTGATTAAGTCACCGTTTGGCATGACGTGGCCATTCAGCGATGCGCCAATTGGCGTGTAAAGGCCTGTATCGCCCACAGTAGCTGGTATCGTCCCTAAGCCAAGTACGCCGTTGCTGGTAACACTCGACGCGGCAACTGTACTCGCAGCGGCCCCGACAGCCGTGGCGTCGCTATTATCTGGGTCAGTTAAGGTGCCAGAGAAGCTACCGGTAGAAGCGACTGCAGATGTAAAAGTTACGCCGTCGTTACGGGCAATCCGCAATTGACCATCGACGTTATCGAAGGTGTAGCCTGACGTGGCGTAAGCACTTTGCGCCTGTACCGCAGTAACGATGTCATCCAGCGTCGCAGCTGCATCTAAGTCGTCTGCTTGCAAGGTGGTCGTGGTCGTGCCGCGCACCAGGGTAAATGTCAGGCCATCATCTGATGCGATACTGCTGCCGTCGAAGTCGTAGGTCTTTGCACTTTGCGGTGCTTGCAAGCTGATGGCGCCATCATCGTCTTCGCTAAATGAAAAGCCACCCTCGACCGCATCAAATGCCACCGCCACCGTTGTTAGCCCCGCGGCGCTAACTAATGTCTGCATCGCCGCCGCCGCCACGTCTTTGGTAACTGCGTCAATTTCGGTAAAGCCTTTGACGTAGTACTTCGCAACGGCAGACGTAGCGGTCGCATCCGTAGTGTCAACGACCATTGTCAAGTCGGTGGCTGCGCCATCCGCCGCGACCCAATTAAACGTCAGAGTGCCGTCTAGGTTATCTACGACAGAACGATCGGTCCCGTCAATTAGGGTACTCGCCGTTAATGCCGTCTCGACTTTTGCAGCAACCGCCGCCGCGGTGTTCTCTGTGCCGTCTAGTGCCACCGCGACACCCCCAACCGTTAGTGTTCCTGCGGTAGTGGCTGCGGTGAATGTCAGTGTTTCTTTCTTAAAGGAGTGGACGTCGAGCAAATCAATCGTGGCCGTTTTGTTTACGCCAGAAACCGTCGCATTTATCTGAAACGTGGTGTTGCCAGTAAAATCAAAGTAACGCTCATCACCAAAGGACTGGTTAATGCGGTTGGTCAACTCTTTGGCTAAGGCAACGCCAGTGATGGTATCTGTGCTCCCAGCCATGTCGCTCAAGTCGATGGTGACAGGCGTGCCGCTGCTGTCCACATCGATCGTGAACATATCAGTCAAGTCATCGGCGGATACGTTGGCAAAGTTGTAGATAGTGTCAGCGGTCAGGTCAATCGTGCTTTGTTGTGCCACGATGGTTGCCGGTTCGGAGGTGCGGGTATCCGTCAGGTCGTCTAGTGAGAACATTTGTGTTTTACCGTTCACCAAAAAATCACTGACAGCACTCTCTGGCTGGATCTCACCGTACTTGTTCACGTACAACCTCTCCGCGTTATCGTCCGTCGCCTGAATCAATGACGCATTCACCTGTGTGTCACCCACAAACACATAGGTTTGCCACTTGTTAAAAGGGCTCAACTGACTCGCGTTTTGTGTCTTAGCGTAATACACCGTGGCTAGGTAGCCGTTGCCACCCGAGTCATACACCGTAAGCGCCGTACTCTTGTTATAGGTTGCCGGGTTTCCGCGATTGAACTCTTCCGTAATGACCTGCGCATCGGCAGGGAAGTTCAGGCCTAGATTAATCAGCGATGTCTCTCCTGCCTCGCCCGTGGTTTGCTGCGGAATGGTCAAGACGCTCAGGTCACCCAAGTCCGCCTTACCAGAACTATCGACCGATGCCGCCATGAGTCGCTGACCAGCCGAGTTCACCACGTTGTATTGATCGTTCATCATGAACGAGCCGTTACGGGTGTAGATGTCTTGCAAACCGTCCGCTGACTTCAACGGGAAGAAGCCGTCACCCGTAATCGCCAGGTCAAGCGCGTTGGCGGAGAACGCGACGTTACCCTGTCCAAACTCCTGTGTGACCTGCTTCAAGGCGACGCCCTGACCAATGGTACTGGACGCTTTTTGCAGCGGTGATGTCGCAAAAATGTCACCAAAGTCAGCGCGTGAACGCTTAAAACCGGTGGTGCCCACGTTGGCGATGTTGTTGCTGGTGACGCCCAATTGCGCGGTAGCAGAGTTCAGACCAGTAAGGGATGTGTAGAAAGACATGTGCGATGGCTCCTGTTGGGAAAACGGATAATTTATTTTTCTGGGGTGCGCGTCGGCTTACATGCCGATGCGGTTAACTTCTGCGAGCGGCAAGGTTTTGCCGCCTTCAAATTCGAGTAACAAGCTGTTGTCGGCGCTGTTGGTCCGCACCGCCATGACTTTGGCAACCGCGTTCACCGAGAGGCCAACGGTTTGGCCACCGACCACGCCTGCGGCACTGAAACGGTAGCTGCCGTCTGGCACAACGTTGCCCGCGCCATCGGTGCCGTCCCAATTGACGCTGAAGTCACCGACCGGTTGCGCAGGGTAGATCAGCTCGCGTACCACGTTGCCCGAGGCATCGGTAACGTTGACTTGCAGACCCGCCGCGCCAGTTGGCAGCGGGATGACGCCTTGGCCACCGACGCCGTTGGTCACTTGAACGGCGGCATCGGGGACGGCAACGCTTTTACCAATCAGCGAGGCACTGGCCATCACGCGGTCAGAGCCCATTGCGGTGACCATGGTGTCCAAAGACTGCTTCATGGAGATGTTTGCTTCCAACGAGGAGAACTGCGCCAGCTGCGCAACAAAGGCCTCGTTTTTAACGGGGTCCAGTGGGTTTTGCATCTTTAGCTGCGCGGTGAAGAGTGTTAGGAACTGCTGTTGCCCCATTTGCTCGTCGGTCACTTTGGGTGCGTTCACCACGTCTTCATAGCGCGTAATGCCCGGGGGTAACGCGCTGGGATTAAGGTCTAAGGCCATGGTCGGTTTCTCGTTTTCTTAGGAAGTCGGTTCGTGTGCTGGCTAATTAGCTGCGTGTTAGCTGCGTGTCAATTCGAGCGTTCGCATCATCAGTTGCTTGGCCGTGTTAACCACCTCGACGTTGTTTTGATACGAGCGAGACGACGCCATCATCTCCACCATTTCCGTGACCTCATTTACGTTAGAGGGAAAGATGTAGCCCTCTGCGTTGGCCAGCGGGTGGCTGGGGTCAAAGATAGGCTTTATGGGCGAGGCATCGTCCTGCATGCGGTCGATCTTCACGCCGCCCACGTAGGGGGCGCCGGCGTTGGTGAGGTTGTCATCAACCAAGGCCTTGAACACGGTTCGCTTCGCCTTAAACGCTTCCGCCTCGGTCCCTGCTGCGGTACCCGCGTTGGCGAGGTTAGAGGCGGTGGCGTTCATGCGTACCAGTTGCGCATTTAGCGCGGTACCGGCGATGCCGAAAATGTTTCCTATGGACATGGTGTGCTCCTCTGGTCGTTAATTACTTGAGTGGCTGCTGCGGCAATGTGTTGTCCGCAGCACTTACTCACCCTTCAGCGCTTTACGGATGCCGCTCACACGGCTCTCCAAAAAACTCAAGGTTGCTTGGTAGTTCGCCGCCGCTTTACCGTAGTTGCCCTGCTCAATGCTCATCTCTACGGTGTTGGCATCAAATGACGAGTTAAATGGCACGCGGAACTTCACGGCGTTGCTGTCGGTTGTTTCTGCTATGGCGTAGTGCTTGGCGTTGGTGGCGCGGATGGGTTGACCCAACTCTTGATTCATCACCTGCTTGAAATCGAGGTCTCTCGCCTTGTATTGCGGGGTATCGGCGTTGGCGATGTTTTGGGCGATCAGCTCCATACGCTGCGCTCTGGCCTGCAGGGCGCGCTCGTGAATCCCTAGGGGGTTGCTCAACAAATCCATCGCTAGACTCCGTTTTAAATGCATCACCGTGACCACAGGCTCTAAAGCTTTTCTTTCACCGGTCGATGTCGTTAGGGACTTACTCTTGAGAAGTTCGTCTTTGGTTTGACTTATGCAAATGCCGTGCCACCCGCTTCCGACAGGCGTGGCGCCGTCATACGGTGTAGAAAATAAAAAAAAGCGGCAATGTGTTGCCGCTTGTGGTGCTTACGCGCTGGCGCGGATGCGCAGCGTAACGGTTTACGGCTGGGCCTTGTAGGCGCTAACTTTCCAGCTTTGAGCCGCGGCGGTAGGCTCAGGCGCCGGTACGTCGCGTAAGCGGTCATTGGCGTTTTGGTACAGACCCGCCCAAATGGACTGGCGGGTAATGGGGCGAGAGGTGTCTTTACCGACGTGGAGGTAAGCCGCTTGTTGACCAGGGATGTTGAGTGGCACGTGGCGACGCACCTCGGAGCGTGCGTTGGGCGTGAGTACGCTGAGGTAGAGGTCGTCCAAACGCTCTCGGCCGTTTTTGCCAACCCCGACATCGCTAAAGTACTTGTCAACCAAGTCCAGCTGCGCGACCGTGCTCAAGCCAAGTATGGCGCGCGGGTCTCGGGCAAAGCCAACGGAGGCTGCCCCGCGGTCATCGCCGTCACAAAATTGAATAATGCCGTGACAGCTACCGTTACTGGCTTGCGGATTCATGCCGTCGCTCTCCATCAGCGTGAGGCGCGCGAAATCATCCGGTAGAAAATTGTATTTTTGAGATAAGGCCGCGATGCGTGTCTTCACGTTCTCTACCTCGTGTGGCGCAATGAAGCCTTTGTCTACGGCGCGTTGCAAGGTCTTGTCGAGTACAGGCGTGGCAATCCGCAGTGCAGACGGGGCGCCCTTCAGCGCAGCAACCTGCCCGAAAGCGGGTTGCCCAGCGACACGGGCTGCCGACTTTTCCGAAAGCCCCTGCGCCATACGCAGTGCCAACGCCGCCTGTGTCGAGCCGGTCGCTAGTGGGCCCTGCGGCGAAGCACGGACCGCGTTAGGCGGCACGGGAGCTTGAGGCGCCATGGGCAGCGGCACCCGCGCTAAAGAGAGCGGTCGACTGGGTAGTTGCGCGATATCGCCTTGAATCGCTTGCAGGCCCAGTCTTTGGCCAGGGTGTATTAAATTGACGTCTTTTAGTCCATTGGAGCTGGCAACTTGTTGCGCTAAGCGCCACGCATCATGACCGCTCAGATCCTTGCCCTGGGCCGTGGCCGCAGACCGTATGAGCCCAATGAGGGTGTCGCCACGCTTCACAACGACCGTGCCTGCGCTGTTACGACCACTGGCGCTGGCATTAGCATTGGCACCCGGTTGTGCTTGCTGCAAATAGCGCGAGAAAGACGCACCACTCCCCTGCGTTCCCGATGAACGGGCGGGCGACGATGTCGCCAACGGTGTGTCCAAAGCGAGGGGAGAGATAGTCATAACGTCGTGCTTGCCTTTATGTTGTTCAGCACCACCGCCCTTCGGTGCACCATGGCGGGTTGGTACTGTTTTTGCTTAAGTCTCTGTGTGTCGAGGTTTCGTCACCCCGACCAACTGAATAGGAACAAAGCAAATGCCGTGCCGAATAAATCAGTCAACTGCCTCTTATTTACGCCCGCTGCGTTGGGGGTTAGGCGCATGGGTAACCGTGCTCGCGTGTGCGGCGACAGTCGTTGTGACGCAGGCACATGCCGCTACCACGCCCCCTGCAGAGGAGAAGACGACGTTGACGCCCGAATGGCAGGCAGTCGCTCAGGCCGTGACCCAATGGGGCGCCCAAGCCTACCCCGATGCGCCCGCAATCTTACTCAGCGATATCAACAACCGTGTACAGCCGAATGCCTGTACGAGCGACTTGGTGGTGGACACCCCGTTTGGACAATCCAGTAACGTCCGCGTGCGCTGTGCATCGCCCGCATGGCAACTCTTTGTCACCACAAACTTCCAAGCAACGACGACCCCGCAGCCCGCCGCTGCGAACGGAGACGCCAAACAAGAAAAGCCAGCGCCCCTCTGGGTGGTGCCCAGCCAACACCTCACCCGGGGGACACGCATTGTCCCCGGAATGCTCCAACTGGTGCCAGGCAATGCCCGCGTTCCCAGCGGTTCGCTGATTACCTCTTTAGAACGGACGGTTGGTGCCGAATTAGTAAGAGACGCCCCGGCGGGCAAACCGCTACGCCGACACGACCTGCGCGCAGCGGTCTTGGTCAAACGCGGCGCCATGGTGAAGTTGTCCATAGGCGGCAATAAAGGCTTCGAGATTTCAGTGCGGGTGCTAGCCCAAGAAAATGCCCATATGGGCGAGCAAGTAAAACTAAAGCACCCAGAATCCGGTCGAATTATTACGGGGAAAGTAGTCGGTTTGAATACGGTGGTCGCCCTTTAGTGGGTTTGACAGATTCATTTTGCTTTTTATGATAATTTTTCTAAAGATTTTAGATTTGCAGTCGATAAACTGATGGTAACCAAAGAAAGGCGGTTGTCGCCTTGAAAGAGAGTACGTTATGACTAATCCAATTACACAGCAAGCCAGCATGGCGGCGGCTGATATGCAAGCCAAGCAGGCGGACGCCCGCGACAAGGCGCGTATCAACAATGAGAACAAGGACAGCACCGCAGAAGCGCGCGCGCCCGCAGAGGCACCTAAGCGCAGCAACGATGACGTGCTGTCATTGAGCGCGACAGCGCAAAGCGCCATGAAGGAGCCTGGCTTTGACTCTGCCAAGGTCGACGCGATCAAGGCGGCGATACGCGATGGCAATTACCCACTCAATGCCAAGCGCATTGCAGAGAATTTTGTAGCCATTGAGCAAATGATTCGCGAGTAATCCCGACATGAACACAGACGATTCGCTTGAAAGCACCGTGACGGACAGGCCCATGCAGGCCTACGTGCGCGCGGAGCGCTTGTCGCGTCTGCTGAGCGACGAGTTTGAAGCGCTGAAGGCACAGAACATCGACCAGTTCGAGGCGCTGCAGCCAGGTAAAGCCGACTTACTCACTGAACTGTCTGTTTTAACGGGAATCAGCGAAAAATCAGCGCAACCGGTACCGGGCGCCTCGCCCTTAGACGGCGCCGAATGGGATGAATTTAAGCAGTTGATGGGGCTTTGCCGCGATGCCCACCACCGAAACGAGATTTTGATTTCACGCCAACTGGATGCCATACGCGGCACCATTTCGGCTTTGCAAGGCGCTACAGGGCAAGCGACTGTGGAGGTCTATGACCGCTTGGGCAAGCTCAATCGCGTCAAACGCGCACGCGGATACAACGAGGCCTGAGCGTTCCGCAAGATCACACAGTGATCAGTTCTTTGGCCTAGGGACAGGTATTTTCTCGTCCCCTGGCTCCATCCCCTTCAACCAGTAAGCCCACGACAGAATGACTGCCACCGCTGCGTAGAGCTGCGGCGGGATTTCTTGGTCTAGATCAAGGCGGCTAAGCATCGCCAGTAGATGCGGGTCTTTGGCGATGTAGATCCCTTTTTCTCTGGCTAATTCAATGACGCGCTCAGCCAATTCGTCATAGGCTTTTACGGTCACAACCGGGGCATCGTTTTGGCCGTACGCCAGCGCGATCGCCTCTAATTGTCGGCGTTTCATGCCGAAACATCCCAAACGCTGCGGTCGCCGTTGCCCGGTGTCAATCGGGTCTCGGCATCGCTCGCTGCGCCCTGCGGACGCGCGGACTGCAACACGTGCGCGTCAACAAGCCCCAAGCCCGCAGCCTCAAGCTCGGCGCGCAGGGCACCCAATTGGGCCTGTGCCTGTTTGGCGACATCCGCCCGGGGGATCCACATGGTCAGCGCCACATCCGTGCGTTCGCGCTGTATGTCGATCTTGCTTCGCATCCACAAGTCACCAAGCCGTCTGCTTTGCGTATGCACGTCAACGGTGTAAACGTTGCCGGCGAGGTCATCACGCTTGCCCTTGCGGTGAAACTTAAACGATACGGGGTCTGCATCAGCAAATGGCAAAACCAAGGAAAACGCCAGCTCCCGCCTGTCCAATGCTTGGGCGGCATCCACCTGCACGCGCTGAATCTCATCTAACGCATCCTTGACGACCGTATGCGCCTCGCTACCCAACTTGGCAACCGATAAGAGCTGGCGCAGCAGGCTCTTGCCGTCGGTACCGGCTTTTTTCTCACCCCGCACCAACATGGCTTCCGCCGACAAACCGCTTGCAAGCAGCGCGTTACGCAGCCCCTCAGGCGTTAGGCTACGCATCCGTAGGCCACTCATAGGCCATTGATCGAAGGTCTGCGACACGATCGGTCTGCGCGGGGCCGTAGCGCTTGCGTCAGCGCGGCGGTTGGGTAGCCCGCTCACCATGGCCAGTAACTGGCTAAAGGCATCGCTTTTAAAGAGGCGGGCCCATGCCAAGGGCTCGGGCGTGCTGGCAATGAGGGCGTTTAGACGAGCGGGCACGGTGGTATCTGCTTGCGCCAAGGGCTTGGGCGCATTAGCGTCGGCTTTTGAAGGCGCGACGCCGTCCTGCTGAACAGGCGGCAGACTACGCGCGTTCTGCGCCAAAAATTGCCTGGTTGGCAACAACTTCTCGCGTGGCAGCGCGCGTTCAGCTGGCGCTTTCTCGGGCCGCGCGGGGTCGGTTGCGCCACGCACCGCCGCATGCGCGTGTTTGGCCGGCGTATCGGCAGCGCCGGCGGCGGGTGCTCGAGGCGGTAAGCCGCTAGGGTCTTGGCGCGGGGTCTGCGCGCGAATGGGGTCGATAGCCTCCCCCTCTTGGTTACTCGGCACACTGTTGATCGCAGCACCGCTTTGCCCACCCAAGGTCGCTGCTGACTTAACAGCCTGGCCGTTAACCGAAACGGGTTGTAACTGCCATTGGCCGTTGGTTTGAGCGTGTGCTTTCAGTACAACGGTGTCGCCCTCTTTCAAGCGAAGTCCACGCGGCAAGTCTATGCCTCGGCCTTGCAAGATAAGCTTTAATCGCTCACCACGTATACCCGCCAACGCCGTGATAATTTGGCCTTCAGTTAGGCCCAACACGCGCGCCTCTGGCGCTTGCACGATCGGGGCACGCGCCTCCAGAACCAAGGCACTCATGCGCGCAGCAACCGCCACGGTTTCAGAGGTGAACAACATGGCGCTTTACGCTAGGGGAAGCGAACCCACTTCCGTTGGTCCGTGGTTCCGCGACTGCCCGCCTGTCCCACGCCGTCACGCGTGACGGGTTGCCCATTGGACATGGCCATTAGGTCGGCGACAGTGGGCACTTGCAACATGGCGCCCGCCAAGATGATGTGCGGGCTACCCCTTGGGAAGGCCGCGCCGTTCAAGGCAACGAATGCACGTCGAATTAGTTTGACATCGGCCACCGTGCCTCGCATGGTTCGCGCAATGATGCGGTCAAGGGTTTCGCCCTTATTGACCTTATACGTTTGGCGCGTCCCATCACCTGACAGTTGTGCGCTCCCGTCGACCATGACTTGCGACCCGACGGCATTGGCCGCTGAGGTTGTCATCGGGAGGTCTTTACCCAGCAGCGCCTTCAACGCGTCGTTAGCCAGCATGTTGGCACCTTGGGCATGGGCGTCGCCCATAACCAGGCTGGCAGCGGCGGCGATGAGGACAGCAACAGCCGTGAGGCGCTTGGCTATGGTTGGCGTCGGCACAGCTTGCTCACGTCCCATGGTGGACATGGTGGTGGTGGCGGTGGAGATACAGATCGGTTGTTTGGAATGTAGTTGCATAAGAATGTCTCATTGATACGGCATGGCCACCCACGCACTCGCTAAGGCGTCGCCAAGGGGTGGGCCGGCGACTTGGCGAAGAACGGACGCCGTGTCGGCGACCTCTGACACCTCAGCCAATGCCAAACGGGCAGCAACACCGGCGTGTAACACACGCGCAGGTAACTCGCGGCTGTCGACCAACACCAGTTTATCGCCGACTTTTAAACCATTAAAGCGCCCACCGCTAATGTGCAGGCGCTCGCCCTCTTTGTCACGCATTGCGAACTGCAGCGGCTCACACGCCATGCGTTCATTTAAGGTCTGAACCCATTTTTCTGCCTCCCATACTAATTTAGTCGCGACGGCGTCGGGCAGTTGCGGCGGTGCCAACGTGGCCTCTGCCCTCGCCCAAATCAGAGATATGGTTTTGACCGATGGTTCCGCGCTCCCAAAAATGGGCTCTAAGCGCAGCGACAATTGCCACTGCTTTGCCAAAGCCCCATTGCCAGCTTCAGCCGGCGCCTCGCCATCTGCGGTGTCATTCAAGGGCAAGAATTTCCCTAAAGTCATCGTTAAGCGCCACTGGCCTTGGTCGGCCGGTGCCAAACCGGTATCCCCCATGAGCGCGGCCTGATACGCGCTGCGTTGGGTCAGGTCGAGGTCAGATTGCTGCCAACGCTTGGCGTAATTGGCTGTGGCCTGACGCCAAGCAACTTGCCATGCCCCCATGATTTCGTTGGCGAAATACCGATCCTCCGGACGCGTGTCCGCGGCGATGCGTGTCAACAGGCGAACGTGCTGCGTCCACCGCGAGGCATCGGGCGCGGCGCAAACGGGCTTTTCACCGGACTGCAGGTCCACCTCCGCCTTGAGGGATGCTTTTCCGTCAGCGGTATAGGACAACACACGCACCCCGCGCACGCGCATGTCATTGGTGAGTTGCGCATCTTCATGCAGACGCCCTTGGTCATCGATCCACGCGGTGGACACCACGCGCGTCGGGCCCTGGAGTGCACGCTCGATCAACGCCTCCCGTATGGCGGTGAGTTGGGCTTCGTCGGTGTTGGTTGCGGGTTTCGCGGTGGCGGTCGGCATGGCCTGCTGAGCAGTGGGTGGTCGGGCGTCCGCACCCAAGAGCGCGCGCATCGCGGCGATTTTTTTGTCTTCTGGGGACATTGGCGCTGCATCGGCCGCTGGCGGAGTGGCCGTTGCCATGGCCGGCGTAGCGGAAGTGGCGGTTGACGTGGGCGCCGGCGCGGGGGTAGTGGGGGCAGGCGCGGGGGTAGTGGGGGCCGGCGGTGCGTTGTTGGCCATGGCCGGCGGCGGCGCTGAGTTATCGGCTGCGGCTGCGGCTGCGGGGGCCTCAGGGGCTTGGGCCGTCGCCACGTCGCCGTAGGGGATGCCCGCTTGTGCCTCCAAGACGCGAAGCGGGGTGGCCGAAAACTGCGCGGATACCGGCGTATGAAGGCCGATGAGCGTCGCCGCAATGAGGCCTGGCCATAAGCCAGTCGGTACGCGCTTTATACGCGGCATCTGGGTCATTGTCGGCATGGCAGGTTGATAGGTCAGAAAAATCATGATGTCACCAAAGTCTTTTCACCCCCTTACACATGCAAGCGACGTGCCAGCCGCTGAACCGCCTGTTAACGGATGTTGGAGGCGAGTTGTCCCAGGTATAGCGCGCGTAAATCGTCAACAACACGGGCATCCAGCGACATAGTCGTCTCGTAGGTGTCCTCGCCCGCTGGGGTAATGCTCACCAACACCGCGCCGTAAATCACGCCCTCGACACGGGTGCGGAAGGTATCACTCATGACCGTCATGTCCGCTATGGTCGTGGTGGCATCCAAGTGCTGGCCATAAACCTGCTCCGTTAAGGAGCGGTAGGCGTCCAATTTGGAGGCCCGAATGGCGAGCAAACGTTTTTGTGCAGCCGTCTTGTGGTTTTGAATGCTCACAACGGCATAGCCGGTTGCCGTGATGGTCTCACGCGTCTCAACGATGGGCGCAATCATGGACGCACGCGCAGAACGCACAGGAATCGGCGTAACCGCCTCCATCTGCTCGCCGTCGGGCTTTTTCTCGCCGCCGTCTTGCATCGCTTGCATCGTCTGACAGGCGCTCAACGCGCTCACAGCAACCAGCAGGCCGCAAGCGCGCAACACGCGACGCTGGCTAGGTGATAACAAGGATAAGGTCGAGATAGGCATGAAAAACTCCTGAAAACAAGTCGTGTCACGTCTGTACGACGTGTGATCGGTTAGTACTGGTATCGGCACGGCTGCAACGGTCTTTAGCACTTTACGGCATTTAATCCCGTTCGCCAACGGCTGCGATTTGACTCGCTATGTAGTACTAAAACGCTCACTTATAAAGGCTCATTTTTATGAATACTTACTTTTGCTATCTTTGCCCGTGACCGGCACTCCCCCACAATCGCGTGTATGCAATCACGTGAGAAGTTAATAACGCCCATTATTGGGCGGGGAGAGGAAATGCGTGCCCTGCGCGCATTGATCTCCACCGTGGCCGATAGCCAAGCCACGGTATTGATATCGGGTGAAAGCGGCACAGGTAAAGAGCTCATTGCGCGTGCGCTACACGATGAGTCCGACCGTGGGGGCGGCCGTTTTGTGCCGGTCAATTGCGCGGCGATACCAAGGGACTTGGTCGAGGCCGAGCTGTTTGGACACCGAAAAGGGGCTTTTACTGGGGCCGTGAGCGACCGCGTCGGTCGCTTTGAGCTGGCTCATGGCGGCACCTTGTTTTTGGACGAAATTGGCGATTTGCCGCTGGACATACAGGTAAAACTGTTGCGCGTCTTACAAGAGCGCAGCATCGACCCAGTGGGTGCCACCAAGTCCGTCGATGTGGACGTGCGTGTGGTGGCCGCCTCGCATAAAGATTTAGAGGCGGAGGTCAAGGCAGGGCGTTTTCGGGAGGACTTGTTTTACCGCTTAAACGTGCTGCCTTTGCAGTCCCCTCCCCTGCGTCGGCGCGCCGATGATATTCCCGACCTCGTTGACTTTCATGCCAAACGCTTGGCGCCCAAAGGGCGCTCGCCCATTCGCTTTAGCCCCGACATGATGCTGGCGCTCAAAAGCTACAACTGGCCAGGCAATGTGCGTGAACTCATCAATATCGTTGACCGCTTTACCGCCCTGTTTCCTGCGCAGGACATCGGTCTGCGTACCGTTCCCGCAGCCATGCTACCCAAAGGCCTGGCGGTCTTACGCGATGAGCTCTTTGGGCAATTGGCTGCCAGCAATGTGATGGAACTTTTCCCAGAGCCGCCCGAGGCCGTTCAGGCCGCCATGGATGCTGGCAATAACGCGGACGACGGCAGGTTTGACGATGACAGCTCAGTGCAAGACATCATCATGTTGGCCCAAGGCATGGATGAGTTACCTGCGCAGGGGATCCCACTGAAGCAGCGTTTAGCCGAAATTGAGCGCAACTACATTTCCCAAGCGTTGGAATTATCAGAGGGCAATGTCTCAAAAACCGCGAAGTTGCTCTCATTGCAACGAACGACCCTGATCGAAAAGATAAACAAGTACGAGCTTCGGGTGGCCTAGGCTAACTCGCGCACCCTAATTCACGACCAACAAGAAGGGCAAGGGGCTCTCCTTGAGCTCGCGGCAAAACTGATTGCCACTGTAGGTGTAGGTTGCACATCCCATGAGGCGATTGGTGCGGCTGGTTTCTGCAGACCAATAGTTGCTAACCATGATGTTGGGAAACACGTTGTAATTGACTGAGGGGTTCACACAGCTATCCACCACAATCGTGGCCATCTCACCCTGTGTGGGTAGACGCCATTTCCGGCCAGAGGCGCGAGAGAACTCCTCTGCATACGCGTGAGCATCTGCCAGCCCCAATAGCAAAGGCCGTCCGACGCACTGCCCGCCTTGATAACGCTGACCCGCACTGCAACGGTACCAGGTGGTTCCCGTAACTTGGTCAACCGCCAAGCCGTTGTCGTCCAATTTGAAGTAGCCCGTGAAACCCTCGGAAATAGCCTCGCTGCATTGCGGTACATCTTGATAACGCTGACAACCCGAGAGCAGCAGCAATGACATCATGGCGACCACGACGCACCGAAGCAGCTGCGGCGCGTCATTGCGAGAGTTGCGAGAATTAGAACCATAACGTATCTCAGACATAAGCCAAACCCCTCAAGATTGCATGTGGCAATTAGATGAAAGCAATTTTTACGCCGTCAAAAAAAGACACCACACGACATTAAATAGCTATTTAGTACTAAATAAATGCAAAGTCATTGCGTGCAAGTCAAGAAAGTCTATAGAAAGTCGATTCTCTTTCCTAGTAACTGCCAAAATTTAGACAGCCCAACATAATGGAAACACTAATCTAGCCTCGTGTTCTGGCACGTTTTTCGCTTGTTTCTTTCAAACGTCGGCTTATTGCCGTCCCGTAACCGTAGACCAAATAGATAAAAACCATGGATATTGCAACCATCATAGGGTTTGTCGCCGTTTTCGGCCTGATCATTTCTGCGCTTGGTGACCCCGCACCATTTATCGATCCTCCGTCAATCCTCATTGTGGTCGGCGGAACGGCGGCGACCGTACTCGCACGAAGCACATTTCCAGAATACATCGGTGCCATAAAAGTGGCGATGAAAACAGTTAAGTACAAAGTAGATAAGCCAGAAGATCTTATTGAGCAGCTCGTTAATTTGGGGACCATCGCTCGCAAAGACGGCATGATCGCCCTAGAGGGCCAAGACATTCCGAACGAGTTCATGGCGAAAGGCATTCGCATGCTCGTGGATGGCACCGAAGGTAGTTTGATTAAGAGTGCGCTAGAGCGTGAGCAAGAGATGCTCTCAAATCGCAATAGCTCCGGCATTGCGTTCTTTGACTCCGTGAAAGAAATCGCGCCGGCCATGGGCATGATTGGAACCCTCGTGGGCTTGGTGATTATGTTGGGCAACATGAGTGACCCGAAGTCCATTGGGCCGGCATTCGCCGTCGCCCTACTGACGACCATGTACGGCGCCATCATCGCCAACATTATTTGTATTCCAATCATCCAGAAACTGCAGAAATTGGAAGCGGCCGAGTCACTGAACCACGATCTGATTTTGCAGGGCGTGATGTTCATTCAAGGCGGCGGGAACCCCCGCATGCTCACCGACCTGTTGATTTCCTTCGTTGATCCTAAGGAACGCTCAAAGCTTGAAGCCGCGGCGGCCTAACTAACACGAGGACCGAACTGTGGCGACTGAAGCAAATAACACCGAAGAGGACAATGGAGCGCAGGGCACTGACGAGGACGCGGCGCTCCCCGAGGTTGTCATTGCGCCTCCTGTTGATGATGGCCCGGAGTGTGATGATTGTCCGACCTGTCCCCCGGTAGGCGCGCCTGCCTGGATGGCTACATTTGCTGATATGGCCACCCTGCTGATGGCGTTCTTCGTATTGATCTTGTCATTTGCGGAAATGAACGTGCCGAAGTTCAAGCAGATTAACGGCTCCTTGAAGAACTCATTTGGCGTTCAGCGCATAGTGCCTGTGGTGGAATCTCCCAAGGGGACGAGTATCGTCGCTCGCAGCTTTTCACCGGCGATCACACAACCAACCCCCATCGAATCCGTTCTCCAGCAGACAACGGACGAGCGAAAGCCAGAGCCCGTCTTGAAAACCGATGACGGTCCGGGAACCCAGGGGCCTGAGCGGGATGCCAGAGAGATTCGTCGATCACTTGCAAACGAGATCGCTTCTGGCCAGGTCGAGGTCACCGCCGAAGAGGGCAAGGTAGTCGTATACGTCAATAAGCCACCCGGCGGCGCAGGCCAAGGCGAGTCTGGCGCCCAGCAAGGCGGGCCAGCAGAGGGCAGCGAGGCACAGGGCGGTAACGGCAACGCATCGGCATCAGGAGCAGCGGGTAGCGGTGAGCAGTCCGGCGGTGCGGCCCAAGGCGCCAAGCCCGGTGGGGCAGCCGATAGCGACAAAACGGGTGGTGCGGCAATGGGTGCTGTGGCAGGCGGCAGTGCCGCGAAAGGCGATCAACAAGGCGGCGCTGTGCCGCAAGAGACGATCGACCTATACGCCAAGATTGCTGAAGCACAAGCATCGACAGAGAGCCCTGTCGAGGTGCGCGACACCCAAAGTGCGAATGCAAAAGACGCCGCCGCCGGGGGCGGTATCGGTGCCGCGACTAAAGCGCAAACCGACGCACAGTACGCTAGGATTCGCAAGGATTTGGCCAAGGAGATTGAAGCAGGCAAAGCGGAGGTCGAGCGCGATGGTCCACGAATCATCATTCGCTTAGCGGAGCAAGGCTCTTTCGGATCTGGATCAGCCACTTTGCAAAATGCATTTGCTCAAACATTGCAAACGGTGGGCAGCTCAATCGCCCAAACCACCGGTCGCGTCTACATAGAGGGTCACACCGACAACGTGCCTGTTGTGTTCAACGACCGGTTCAAGTCAAACTGGGACTTGTCCGGTGCACGCTCAGGCGCGGTCGCCGACTATCTCACCGCCAATGCGGGTCTCAGCCAAGGGCGCGTCAGTGTGAGCGGCTATGCCGATACGCGGCCGATTGATACCAATGACACGCCAGCCGGTCGCGCAAAAAATCGCCGCATCGAAGTCATTATTGACGGGGCGAATTAAACACCTCCCACGCTAGGGAGGCGTTAGCCTTCCTACTGCGTCGCCTTCTCCGGTGTCTTCACTGCCTTAGGATTTGGGAACTGCACAATCACTTCAGCCGCTGAGCCCGTGCTTGCACGCTGCTGTTGCTGTTGCAAGGCCTCGAGATAGCGTTGACGCTGTAACGTAACCAAGGCCTGCACGTCTCGCTTGAGCGGAGCCACATCGCCAACCGACCCTGCCAACGACTTCACTTGTCCACCCAACGACGCCATGGCGCTTGCCTGCTTCTTCATTTGCGCATCCATCGCGACGACTTGGGCGGCTATGTTTTTACTAATGCCCTCTACCGATTTTGCGGTTTGCGCCGGCAAGCTATTGACCAGGTCTTTCGACTCTCCCAAGCTGACTTTTATTTGCTCCTCTAATTTGGCTTGCGCCGCCATGATGGCATCGGTGCGCTCAGAGAAGCTGGAGAGCGATCGGTTCATCGCATCGATTCCCTCTATGCCCGCATTCAACTCCACCACCCGCTTACCCACAGCCAACAACATCGCGTCGGTTTGATTGATGCGACTTTGAAGTGTGGCAGACATCGCTACGAATACGGCAACAGAAACCATCAGGATACCGCCCGCCCCAATCAGAACGATCTTCCCTTGCTTGGACGCTGCGTCAATCGCTGCTTGAACCGACTTAACGGAGTTTTGCAACTCGCCCGCCAGTCCGGTCGCAGAGGTTGCCGCGTTGGACGCGACATCGGCGGAATCCAACACAACGGAGCTCAAGGCATCCAGATGGTCGCGAATATCTTTTGGCAAAATACTGCTTTGCGCGACAGCTTCGTTCGAATCAGTGGTCATCTCATGTTCCTCCGCCTCTTCCACCACGGGCGTAGGGGCTCGCTTAACAACTTTTTTTACAGGCGCCTGTACAGGTGCTGGCTCCGGCGGGGCCTCTTCCTCAAGGTCAGCCTCCGCCTCAGCTTCAGCTTCAGTCTCAATCACATTGACGTCGACGAGGTCCACCTTGGGTACAGGATCGCCCTCCTTAAACTGCGCCGCTATTGCGGCGATGTCTAAATCGTCATCTTTTTTTTCATCTTGTTCGCTCATGGCTTTCTCCCCGCCTTCATGGTCTTCATGCTCTCACGCAGCTCTAAGGTATTGAGGTTGTGAGACTCGTTATCTGGGCGCCGACTACCCGGCTGTGGTGTCCGTGCCGAATTGAGTTCGGCTATCGATTGCGTTAATCGTGCATTGGTTTTCACTAATGCAGCTATCCGCTCTCTCGTATCAAGACCGCTGTTCTGCAATACCTGATTGACCGCCACATCGGCTGAATGCTTGTTCGCAAGCATGGCTTTGCTTAACGCGGCCGGTATTTTTTTCCGGCGAATAGCCGGTACAGGGCGGACAACGACTTGAACGTGACCGGCAACCGCGGCCGTATCCGCCTTCGCCGGTGTGGCATTTCGCCGACCTGCGCGCCGACTGTCACCCGCGCCCGTGCGGCCAGCCGGGCGGCTGGCATCACGGCCCTCGCCTGTCACGCGAACCTCGCGCGAGTTTTGAGAAATTAAAATGGCGTTATCGTCAGACATGCAAAAGAGACATCAAAGATCAATCGGTCAATCGGTCAAGGGGCCCGCAACACACCCCGTAAGGATTTGACGCTGCGAGCCCAATACTCTTTAGGGGAATCGGCAGAAGTTGCAAAAGCTTGTGCCTCTCCCCGATTTTTAAACGGCCCTCTGACAACGACATGGTGCGGTAGACCGTTGGACTTGACTGCCGCGACGACACGCAAGCGGTCCAACTTCGGGTGCGCGACGATCCACGCCTGAGCCTGCTCCGCCGAGACCACTGACGCATATTGCAGGACCCAATAGCGGTCAGGCAACGTGGTGACCCAGTCATGGCCCAGGCCGGTACCCGACTTCACCGCCGCTTTCGCTGGCTTGGCCGTCACCGTCGGCGCATCCGCTTGCTTGGGTGTAGCCGCAGGCGCAGGCGTCGGTGTGGGCGTATTCGCGGGCGCAGAGCTAGAGGCAGGACTGGGAGCAGGCGCTAGCGCCACAGCCGGCGTGGGCGGCATGGCCACCACTGCAAATCGATCGTCAGACCACTGCTTGCGGGAGTCTGGCAAGAACTTCTCTTCGGCCTCCCGCTTAAACTCATTGCGTAACTCTCTGGATATTTGCAGGTCGGTCCGCACATCCGCCCAAGGCGGCAAAATACCGGGCAACGGTGCCACGGGGACAGCGCGCATCGCAACGGGAGCGATTTGCTCTGGGCGCTCGGGTGGTGATGGTGATGGTGGTGGTTCGGACAGGGCTGCCTCAGCCGCAGGGCTGCTCGGCTCAGTCTGAACGACCTCCGCGGGCGGCTGTGTAGCGTCTTTTTTCAACAGGGCCCCACCATCGTCTGCAGGGATGTCGGCCGTCGCCTCGCCTGCGTTTACAGCGAGCTCGGGCCAGATCAAATCAAGCACCGCATCGCGGTGTTTTGGATAAAGGCTCAGCACCAAGACAGCAGACAAAATGAGTAGAGAGACGGCGACAAATAACGTCATCAGCCAGCGACGCCACCCCCACGCCGTGCTTGCTTGATCGTCTGCGCCGAACACCTCCGCTTCGTAAGGCAGTCCATCGGCGGGCTCGTCGTCTTGCGCCAGGGTATCGGCATCGACCTGTCGGAGCCCGAGACGATCAATGAGGTGCGTGGCCGCCCCCGCCATACCCACGCTAGCGGCTTTTTGTAGAAACACATCGGCAACGACTGGCGTAGGCGTCTCAATGGTCCAACGGGCCGTGCGTTTTCCGAAGGACGCTAAGTCCTCGCGCCGCTCCGTGGATTCATTTAGCAACATCACCAACCGGACATTTGCACCGGGGAAGTCGTTCACCAGACGGGCTAATAACTCGACTTGCTGGCGCTTGACGGATTTGGCATCGTGCATGACCAGAACCCGCGCAGGTAAGGCAGGGCCCAGTATGGACATCGCGTCCTCGACGGACAACGGCGCCAAAATATCGTTAAAACGCTGCACGAGGGCGTCCGTACTGCTGGGGAAGTAGACCTCCACCTCAACGTCGCTGGTTTCACGCAGCATGCGAATAAGCATGCGACCGTAATGCTCCAACAGGACATCATTCTCACTGAGCATCAGCAAGCTCTGGCGTTTGGTCACCAGCGCGTTGTAAGACATGGCCAACCGCTCCCGATCGCTGTCGCGAAGGAACAGATCCTCAGGGGAGAACATAGGCATCATTTCTGTCGAAGGCATAGGTACTTATGGGCGGTGTCGTGAAGCGTCAAGCTTACTGCACGATCAGACGCCCTCTTTCGTCAAATTGCATGTCAGGCGGGACCTCTGGGCGCGGTCGCTGCATGCTGGGTTTACCTGGCTGAACGCTGCTCAAGCTAAAGACGTAGGCGATGACTTGAGCCACTGCGACATACAGGCTCTCAGGGATCGTACGATCAACTTCAGTCGTGTAATACAAGGCGCGCGCCAAGGGCGGCGCTTGGAAAATATGGACACCGTGCGTCGTCGCCTCCTCGCGGATACGGGCAGCGATGAGGTCCGCGCCTTTGGCCACCAAGATTGGCGCACCGTCGCCACTGGGGTCGTAGGCCAAGGCAACCGCGTAGTGCTCAGGGTTGGTGATGACGACATCGGCATCTTTCACGTTGCCCATCATGCGTTGGTCAGACATCTCACGTTGCCGACGGCGAATTTGCGCCTTGACCTCGGGACGTCCTTCGATGTCCTTGTATTCATCCTTGATTTCTTGCTTGGTCATGCGCATGCGTTTCGTGAACTCATGCTTCTGCCAGGGCACATCAATCGCGGCGATCGCGACCAAAGACAGCGTCACATACAGTGCAGACTGAACCACCAAGTTGCCTGCTGCGTGCATCGCAGGTTCCAGTGGCATGCGGCCAATTTGCACCAACTGATCCAAATTGATGTTGATCATGAGCACCAGCACGCCTGTGACCAAAGTGAATTTCAA